>Ga0194115_10007964_pt1 | contig 10378 bp, 14 predicted proteins | sample TA2MahsurfametaG_3_FD_148656 | JGI IMG/M metagenome (GOLD analysis project Ga0194115, IMG submission 148656) | Freshwater microbial communities from Lake Tanganyika, Tanzania - TA2015002 Mahale S4 surface | ecosystem: Environmental > Aquatic > Freshwater > Lake | place: Tanzania: Lake... | reverse complement strand
TAGTAGTGGGTGCCGTGACACGCAACCAGTGGCAGCAGTATGTGTTGACCTACGACAATGCCACCACGACCCTGCGTGGGTATATCAATGGATCTACCACTACCAGCACCAGCGTGACCAGACTCGTGCCATGGGAGAACGGTGCTCCTCAATTATACTATGCATTGATGGTGGCAGACCCCACCAACATGGGCGATGGTTCTGCCCTTGCTGGGGATTGGGCTGTTTGTAAGATCTACAACCGTGCGTTGAGTGCCGCAGAAATCACACAAAACTTCGATGCTCTCCGTGGACGCTACGGTGTCTAAAGCTCCGAAAACTCGCTAAATACTGTCAAAGCGAGGTAAACGATGGCGATCCAGGTAATAAACATAGGTACAGCACCCAACGACGGCACCGGCGATCCGTTACGCACGGCATTCACCAAGTGCAACAGCAATTTCGCCGAAGTCTACAGCCGATATCAGCAGAACGTGCCCGGATCTGCTATCGGAGCAGTAGGTGATGTAGCCGGCATGTATGCTGCGGATGCCTCACATTTCTACTACTGCTTCCAGGACTGGGATGGCAGCAGTGAGATCTGGCGGCAGATAGCAGGTAGCTCGTTCTAGCCATGGCACAACCGCAGTGGATCACGCCCGCCGGTAGCCTGGGGACCATACCTGAAGGTGTGTTCTATTCTACGCCGGTGCAGGCCGTGGCCAACGGAGAAGACGTTTACTTTCGTCTCATAGCCGGAGATCTTCCAGAGGGTGTGCAGGTCACTCTCAATGGACAACTGCAGGGTGTGCCAAAAAACATAGCAAGAGTGCAAGGAGTACCGCAGGAAGTGTCTGTGGATACCACCAGCAAGTTCGCGATCCGTGCTTACACAGTTAGGACCATTAACGGTCGTATCATAGTGGATCGCATCAATGATCGCACCTTCACTCTCACAGTCACTGGCCAGGATGTGCCAGAATTCGTCACCCCGGCTGGCAACGTGGGCACATTCTACGACGGCAGCACGGTAGAAATACCCATAAGATTCACCGACAGTGATCCCGATGACACAGTTACTATACAGATACTGACCGGAGAACTTCCTCCAGGGCTGTTGCTGGATCCAAGGACCGGAGTGATTTCGGGCTTGATCAAACCTCTGGTGGGTCCTCCGGGCACGGCCACGCCGGGCTATGATGCCACACAGTTTGCAGAATATCCTTTTGATTTTTCTACCAGATCAGCCAGCAAAAACTATCAATTCACCCTGGAGATCACTGACGGCAAGTCTTCCAATATCAGGACCTTTGAGATCTTTGTGTACAGCAAAGATTCCATGACCGCAGACACCACGGACTTTTCTGCCGACAACACCTTTATCACGGCCGATGTGATACCCACACGCACACCCATGTTGTTGACTCCTCCGGGAGATCTTGGACGTGTGCGTGCTGATAATTTTTATGCTTTCAAGTTTGATGCCATCGACTTTGACGGCGACCCCATAGAGTACTCCGTGACCGTGGGTCAAGGCATAGGATTTGATGCCGTTGGTACGGCCTACGATGAGTTTCAGTTCGACCGGGGTGCATTCAGTCTACCTCCTGGACTCACTATCAATCCCGACACCGGGTGGTTCTATGGTTACATACCCGACCAAGGTGCCACTGAGCAGACCTATCAGTTTGCTGTGCGTGTGTTAAAGGCCAACAATCCCACCATCATTTCAGACTACTACTATTTTACCATAACCATCATCGGCAACATCGATGCCGAAGTCACATGGCTGACCGCACCCGATCTTGGGCACATACCCAATGGCAGCATCAGCACCCTGAATGTGCGGGCTGTAAACCGTGCTGGAAGATCTTTACAATATCGTCTACAGCCCGGCAGCGACTCGAGGCTGCCGCAGGGACTGACCTTGCAGTCTTCGGGCAACATCACGGGTCGTGTGAGTTTTAACACATTCTGTCTGGATGGTGGAACTACCACGTTCGATGTCGATCTCAACACAAGGTTAGATATCGACGAAACCACGTTTGATACCGAATTCCACTTCACTGTGAATGCGTTTGCCGCTGAGTCCGAACAGATCGGATATCAGGTAGACAGCATCACTATAACCAGTGGCGGATCTGGATATGTGAGCCAACCCACTGTGACCATATCTGCACCACCGGAAACCTTGGGTGCCATACAGGCCACGGCCGGAGTGGTCACCATAGTGGGCGGAGTGATTACCAACATAGAGATTGGCAATCCCGGCCGAGGCTATACTTCACCACCCGCAGTGACCATAACTGGCGGCGGCGGATCGGGTGCTGCCGGATCAGCACAGATCATTGAAGCCACGATCAGCAACGCAGTATCTGTGCTACGTAGATTCACTGTCACAGTGGACCGTGTGTTTTCGGAGCCTTATGAAAATCTCTATATCAAGTGCATGCCTCCGCAGAATGATAGAGAACTCTTGGATTCATTGTTGCAGAATCTAGACATCATTCCGGTAGATTCTGTGTATCGTGCCGACGATCCTAACTTTGGTATCGCCAGTTCAGTGATCTACACACATGCCTATGGATTGACCGCGTCCCGGATCGAAGATTATGTGGCCAGTCTTGACATCAACCACTATCTCAAGAATCTCACGCTGGGACAATTACGCATCGCCCGGGCACTTGATGCCAACGGACGAGTGCTGTATGAACTGGTATACAGCAACATAGTTGACGACTTGGTCAACAACCAAGGCGAAAGTGTCGGCAAGTCGGTGCAGACTGCATATCCTGTGGAACTCGATGGTGCGACCATAACCACGGTCTATCCCAACAGTCTGATCAACATGCGTGACCAAGTGATTGACACAGTGGGACAGATATCTCCGGCCTTGCCCTTGTGGATGACTTCAAAACAGGCCGATGGACGTGTGTTGGGATTCACTCCGGCCTGGGTATTGGCCTATACCAAACCCGGTCAGGCAGCCCGTGTGCTCTATAACATACAGACACAATGGCCTTCTACCCTGAACGTGATCGACTATCAAGTAGACCGCTATGAAATAGATCGCAGCCAGACATGGCAGTGGGATCAGGACACAGACAAGTGGTTGCCTCAACCACCAGCAGCCACGGTATTTGACACTTTCCAAGTGCCCATACAGTCCGTGGGCTGGGCCAACAACAATTCGGTCACGGTATTCTGGATCAATAACAACGGACAGACTGTGTTCTGGAACACACCACCCAGCGGATTCTCCCAGTCGGGCACCATTTTTGATGGCGGAAGCACCCGATTTATCACACCTGCCGTGCGTTGGGAACCAACAGATGAGTACGATAAATATCTGGTATTCCCTAGAAGAAACATACTAGAGTAGATCTGATGCCCACGACCATACCATACACCTTTGCCACCCAGACTGGGTCTATCCCACTCAATGAATTGGACAGTAATTTTTCTGTGCTGGCCAATGCCGTGCCCGATCTGGCTATACGTGCTGGCACAGTGACCGAAGGCAATCAGTCCAACATCACGGCCGTGGGCACCCTGCAGAATCTCACAGTGGCAGGATCAGTCACAGCAGGCACTGTCAACGGCAACGTGATCGTGGGCACGCTGAGTACTGCGGCACAACCCAACATCACGGCCGTCGGCACACTTGGCACCTTGACAGTGACTGGAAATGCCAATGCATTGACCATGAACAGCACATTTGTCTATGCTGACCAGATCACCGGACAGTTACAGACAGCATCACAGCCATTTATCACTTCAGTTGGTACTCTAAGCAGCCTGGCTGTGTCGGGAGATATCACTGGTACTTTGCTCACGACATCACAGCCTAACATCACGGCAGTTGGCAACTTGGTGTCATTGGTAGTAAACAATTCGATAACCTGTTCATCTGTATCAGCATCAAGCTCGATTTCGGCTCCAGTGATTTCGGGACAATTATCCACGGCAGCCCAGCCCACGGTGACATCGGTGGGCACGCTGACATCACTCACAGTGTCTGGTGGCATCACCGGAACGCTGACTACTCCCTCACAGACCAATATAACTTCAGTAGGAACATTGAGCAGTCTTTCAGTGTCGGGTGGTATCACCGGAACGCTGACTACACCCTCACAGACCAATATAACTTCAGTAGGAACATTGAGCAGTCTTTCAGTGTCGGGCGGAATCACCGGTACACTGACCACTAGTTTCCAGCCCAACATCAGTGCAGTGGGCACGCTAGGAGGGCTGGCTGTGTCTGGTAACATTTCTACCGGTGCCATAACAGCCACAGGAACGATCACTGGTGGAAGTATAGTCACCGCAGGTACTGTATCTTCTGGTGCCATCTCGTCTTCGGGCACGATAACTGCCACTGCTTTTTCGGGCAGCGGTGCCGGTCTGACCAATATTCCAGCAGCCAATCTGATTGGCACTGTTCCTGCCGCCACCACAGCCGTAACAGCAGGAACAGTCACGGTCAACTCGCAACCCAACATCACGGCTGTGGGCACATTGAATTCGTTGAACGTGTCCGGGACTGGAACCGTGAGCAGTTTAGTGGCTTCTAGTGCTCTCCGATTGCCATTGACCAGTGCTGGAGCTGCCGTGGGCAGTATATATTTCCAAGACGGGATCTTTCCTGCACTCTATGTGCGTACATCATCGTACGGATGGGTAATCATGGCACAATATGTTCCTTACTCACCGCCTGATCCTGGTGGTGGCCCGTGATTTTTGGCTGTAATATGCCTGGCATAAATAGATCATAATACAGGACTTGCTATGACTTCATCAATAAATCCGCAAAACATCGACGGTGCTTATCCAGTAGCTGGACAGGACAATGACAGCCAGGGATTCCGTGACAATTTCACGAACACCAAGAATAATTTTGAGTACGCCGCGGCTGAGATAACCGATCTGCAGAGCAAGGCAGTGCTAAAAGCCGCACTGACTGGTACGGTACTTAACAATGACATGGGCGGCAGCGTGCTCAGCAGTGCCCAACTCAAGAACATGACCGATGGATTCGTTTCTCTGGGTCCAGTAAACACCGGTGCATCTGCTACCATCAACTATGCGGCCGGAGCCTACAGTGCATTCAGCACCAACGGCAGTGCAGGCACCATCACACTGGCCTTTGACAATCTTCCTGCCACGGGTGTGGCAGCGACCTGGACTGTGCGGGTCACAGTGGCCAGTACCGGACATACCCTGACCTTGCCTAGTGCCGTGGGATTCTCTAATGCTGCCGCATCAGTGGTAGGCATACAGGGCATCTCCAGCAACGTGATCACGTTCGCAGAAACCGGGACCTATGAGTTCCAATTCACTACCAGCGATGGTGGCACATCGGTGTATCTCAGAGAACTCACTCGTCCTCGTAACTATTGGATGAACCCCATATTCCTGGCCAGCAGTGAAGACCTGGCAGCATCCGCCGCGGCCAGTCTCGCAGTGACCGCTTCCTATTTCAGTACTGCGGCCGCAGAGACTGCTACCCTGGCAGCTGGTGCCAATGGACAGATCAAGGTGTTCGCCATGGCCGCCGATTCCGGAGACATGGTCATAACAGTGTCTAATGCTGGATGGAAAGCATCCGGCACAGGAACCATCACCTTCAATGACATCGGCGACGCTTGCACCCTGATGTATACCAATTCCAAATGGTACGTGATCGGTAACAATGGTTGTGCCTTCGCTTAACCAGAATCGTTGACAGATATCGGCCCTTGTTGCTATACTAGTTTCAAGGGCTTTTTCTTTTATGGAACATCCACTCATACCCAATCTCGACGATCTTACCCTGGATCAATTGCAGGAACGGATCACAGAACTCAGTCGCAAACTAGGCATGGCCAGCCGCATGGGCAATGCCCAACTGAGGCATCAGGTACAGATGGCCCTGGAATCCTACCAGAACAAGTTCCGGGAGAAACAACAGGCGATCTGGGACGAGGCCCGTAAAAAAGGCACGGATTATTCCGATAGGATCAATATCTCTTGAACGTAAGATTGAAAAAAATCTTTGAATTCCATGCCGGGCTGGTATACGACAATCGTCTGATCATGAACCAATATCAGGTCACGGTAGATCTCTTGACCGTGAGTGCCGATCACTCTCAGCAAAACATAGCCTATGAACGCATGAAATACTGGATCCACGAAGTCATGGATCAGTGCATCCTTATCGGACAGGACAGTGATGTGCTAGAATCTGCGACCAAATTGAACGACCGGGTGATCGTGTTTCCAGGAGAGCCAGTAGACCAGATCATCGGTATCATGTTATACTTGAAACTGAACGCTGTCATGGAGAATCGCATGGTCATCACGGATATAGAAATCTGTTCATCACAAGGTGACTATACCAGTTATCTGCACAGCGTGAAAGAAAGCCTGGGTGCAGATCTCGAGCAGGACGGTTGGTGGTCCGATCCACGTCCGGTCTGGATCACACAAAAATCTCGAGATCAGGGCAAAGTGGTCAGTCTGGATCGTGTACCGGATTGGAAAACCCTTGCACTCGATTGGAATGAGATCGAGGAGCAAGACCGAGACTCCGTGGTATTCGCTAATTTTAAAAAAGATGAAACAGAATAAGTTCGGAGAGATGATATTTGATGAAGATGACGTCATTGATGTCATCATGCAAGGCCGAGACATCGCATCGATACAGGGCATGATAGTGAATCAGTCCGTGGATCTTTCGAAGTTCCCGGACCACCTAGACACAGTGCCAGATCTACAGTCGCAGAGATTCCATGCTTGTTCGGTGCCCGAGTTCCATCATATGAGACAACAACAATGGTTTATGCCCCAGGAATATCAAGACATCGATATCGCTGAACACATACTGTCTCTGTGCCAGTCTCCGGAACAACTGCAACGTGTTGGACAGGAACTGTTGCTGTTCCAAGAACACGATCTTTTCGATCTACTGCGATACCTTAGATATCTGGTCACAGTGATGCGAGACAACAACATAATCTGGGGAGTGGGCCGAGGATCATCGGTAGCATCGTACGTGTTGTATCTATTGGGCGTGCATCGTATCGACAGCCTCTACTATGATTTAGATCCCAGAGAGTTTTTGCGTTAAATATCCACACACAGGGGAATTATATGACTAGAAAAATCTATCGCACTGCACAAGGCAAGATGGTCGATCTCGGCCGTTTACAACTGCAAAACGAAAATGTAAGAGCCGTGGGCAACATGAAAGTGAATTCGCGAGGAGATCGCCTGGATTCTACCAATCGTCCTATCCAGACACGCAACGAACAAGTGGATCGGCAGTATCAACGCCAGGTTTTGTCCCAGACCCAAGAACGGGTGTCGACCAGTCAGCGATCTCGTGCCAAGAAACAGGCCGAGATTCCGCCCGCACCAGAAGATTTCGAGGATGATTTCCAGCGTCCTGCCGTGCCGCCAGCCACATCAGGGCCCACCATTGAATCCGGCGGTCTGGCCGCGGCCATCGCCCGGGCAAGACAGATCAAGCAAGAACCTCTCAAGACCCCCAGAGAATTGGCCAAACAACAACCCGGAGTGAAAAAACTGTGAACAGACCTGCGTACAGTCCAACTCATGTAGAAAACATCCGAGCTTTGCGAGATCATGTCATAGTCACAGACATGCAATTCAAAGGTCGGCAATTGAGTTCGGGTATCATACTGCCCAATGACAACGGCAAGGCCGCGGGCATACGTCCTAGATGGGGGCTGGTATACCGAGTAGGACCGGAGCAACATGATGTACGGCCAGGACAATGGATATGTGTAGCACATGGACGTTGGACCCGCGGCCTGGAGATCCAAGACGCCGAAGGCGTCCGGACCATACGCAGGGTTGATCCCAAAGACATCTTGTTGATCAGCGACGAAGAACCCAGTGGTGATGACACCATATCCGATGCAGTGCAAGGTTGATGGGGTTCCGCAAGCCTGATCTTGAAACTGCTCAACAGGCCATCCGGGTCTGTTTAGGCGAAATCCATAGTCCCTACAACGACGGCTGGACCAGTTCTGCTTGCAAACACGATCTATATGTGCTAAAATCATGGCTAGAGGATGAATACAATAGATTACCCCATTTTCATGGCGAAGAACAATGGGAACAAGAACGCTTGATCAATGTGTTGAAAAAGGAATAGCATGAAAGAACTTTGGACAGAAAAATACCGACCACGCAACTTGTCTGATTATGTTTTCCGCGACGAAGAACAGCGTAAACAGGTACAAGGATGGGTGCAAAGCGAAGCGATCCCACACTTGTTATTTTCTGGAGCTCCTGGTGTGGGTAAGACTACCTTGGCCAAGATCCTAATCAATGAACTGGGCATAGATGACTACGATGTGCTGGAGATCAATGCATCGCGTGAAAACTCAGTGGATACCATCAGGGACAAGATCACTGGATTCGTACAGACCATGCCGTTTGGTGTGTTCAAGGTTGTACTGCTAGATGAAGCAGATTATATCAGCCCCAATGGGCAGGCCGCACTTCGCGGTGTAATGGAGACATATCATGCTAGTGCTAGGTTTATTCTTACTTGTAACTATCCTAACCGCGTTATTCCTGCTCTACATAGTAGATGCCAAGGATTTCATATCGAGCGGGTGGATGTCACTGAGTTTACTGCTCGTATGGCTACTGTGCTGGTTACCGAAGGCGTAGAATTTGATCTTGATACCTTGGATACCTATGTCAAGGCTACCTATCCAGATCTGCGTAAATGCTTGAACATGTGCCAGATGAATTCTACCAACGGTCGTCTGGAAGCACCACACGGTGACGAGGGTGGTGTGCGTGAATGGAAGGCTGATGTAGTACAACTGTTCAAGGCTGGACGTATCTTAGAGGCACGCAAACTGATGTGTGCATCTGCCAGACCAGAAGAGATGGAAGAAATATTCCGTTGGATGTATGACAACCTTGATCTCTGGTCAGCGGATGTGCAAAAACAAGATCAGGCCATAGTGATCATACGCAACGGCTATGTCAACATACCCTTGGTAGCCGACCAAGAGATCAATCTTTCGGCCACGCTGATAGAACTGGCTAATCTATGAGATATTTCATCGTCAAATACTTGAAAAAACCCAATGGACAGATGGACGAATTGGTGTCTGTGAGCAAGAACACACGCCTTAACGATCTGCAGACTTCGGCTGTGATCTTGGATTTTAAGACACAGACCGTGGTCATGGCCAGCCTTGATGGACAGACTGTGCCCAAGGATTTCAACCGTATCTGTGGATTTTATTACCAGCACTACAAAAACATCATAGATCGTCTGTGCCGGGAGAACGGTCTGGAATTTCGTACCGAGGATGAGGGTAGTAACCCCTCATCCTAGATCAATCCTGATAGAGTTTTAACACAGTATCAATGATGGGGTGACGTTGTATATCCCGATTCCCTAGGGTACATACAGTTAGGCCATTTGCCTGTTGGGCTTTCAGTCTCTCGCAGAGATCTAGCAGGCCGTTGTCTTGCTTGGTTCGGTCGGTCTGTTCAACGTCCCCCGTGACCACGATCTTTGAGCCCATTCCTATGCGGCTCAACAGCATCTTCATCTGATTGGGCGTGGCGTTTTGCATTTCGTCTGCGATGATCCATGCAGATTTGAACGTGCGACCACGCATGAAAGCCAAGGGCGATATCTCGATGACTTGATCTTCTATCATTTTTACGATATCTCTCGGCTGATAGTATTCTCTTATCACATCCAGCAAAGGACGTGTCCAAGGCTCCATCTTGCTGACTAGATCTCCGGGCAGGAATCCGTGCTGTTCGTCCTCTACGCCCACGGCAGGACGTGTGAGCACGATGCGTTCAACATCTCCGCGACGCAAGGCTCGCAAAGCTGCCTGCATGGCCAGATAGGTCTTGCCAGTACCAGCCGGCCCAAGAGCTATGGTCACTGGAGTGTCAGCATCCAACAGGCTCAGGATGAGATTTTCCTGTGCCCGTGTTTTGGGCACTAGATCGATGGGTCTTTGTTGTTTTTGTGGTGCAGGACGGAAGTTGATGGTGTTTTCTACTGCTTGGTACTGCTGTTGTGCTTGACGACGTTGGGCCTTGGCCCCTCTTGCTCTGCTCAAATTATATTCTCCTTGGAACATATTTTCGCTACCCTCCCAGTATTTAGGTCCAATGGCCCACACATAATATAGCGGGTGATATCCGTGTGCATGGTGCATAAGTATTAGGCTAGGCAAAAATGACTAGCATCAACAACATGCCGATACGGCGTCCGCCCCATAAATAACTGCATGCCTGGCAAATTAGACAAAGAAATTTTCAAAGATCACAGTGATTACTGGTTGGTGGCCGAAAACATCAAGGACATCTATCTCAGTGAGGGCAGCCTCCTGAATCTGCTGGA
>Ga0194115_10007963_pt1 | contig 10379 bp, 12 predicted proteins | sample TA2MahsurfametaG_3_FD_148656 | JGI IMG/M metagenome (GOLD analysis project Ga0194115, IMG submission 148656) | Freshwater microbial communities from Lake Tanganyika, Tanzania - TA2015002 Mahale S4 surface | ecosystem: Environmental > Aquatic > Freshwater > Lake | place: Tanzania: Lake... | reverse complement strand
ATTCTTAACAATCTCGTTCTTCAAACATCATATACCGTTGGGAATCCCAAAGAGGCCGTTACGGATATCGTCTTGCTCCGTCTCTCGGTATACACTGTGTCTATCAAATGAACTTTTTGTCTTATTGTGGCCTGGAGGTAACGGGTCTAGCCAGGACAAACTTTCATGTACACCTAATGTTTCACAAATACTCGAGCTGGAGGGAATTTATCGTATGGATATCGTATCTCGTCGGTTGTCCAGCGTGATTCTCGCGAAACTCGTTGTCCCAACGCTTGAAATCGTACCCCTTAGCTTGTGGAGGATTGGAGAAAGGATATATTTTGAAAAAACGAAATTAAGGGGAGTGTGTTCGTGAACGATCAGAAATCGCGGATTTAGGTCTGACGAGTCAACGCATGCAGAAGTTGTATGGCGAAAATCGATGAGATCGCAATGCGACTCTCCTAGGAGACTCAACTACCTATAGAAGTGATCTGTTGACCCAACCATTTCGACTCACATCCTACCACCATGCCTTCCGATAGCAATTACGCCGCCGTCACGAGGCATAGACGGATGTTAAATCCCAAGGCTTCCAGACCTCCCGTCCTTGAATTGGTAGACCAAGCATGGGCGGCCGACAAACTGAGCGATGATGAAGTCGAAGTGGGACGACATGAGGCCGATGCAGGAGGGTTTGAGGAGGGAGAACTAGATGCCGATGCCATCGTCGTCTCTCCTGCGGGGAATTCCTCTTCTGCTGCGAATAGTGGTATGTGTCGACTCGTTGTTTTTTCAAATTGTTTTCTTTTCATTCTTCAAGAGGGCGGTGCAATTCTTGGACGAACAAACTTGTCATTCGTGACAAGAGATCCTCCCTATACGAAGATGGAATCCACAGAAGACAGCATAGCTACTTGTTTTTCTCTCTCACAGAAAATATCTCTCCTATGTGTACTATGACAGCTGCCGAACGCCGACGACGTGAAGAAGGTTGGAATGATTTGGGATTGGATCAGTTAGATCGAACCGGAAACGCAGGAGGATTGGCCGCAACAATTCCTAGTCGAGGTTCCAGTCAACAAGGGTAGGGATCCCATTGCAACGTGAACAGTGCTATCATTTCGCTAGGGTATGATTTCAAACCAGTCGTACGAGGAAGAGTACGCTTTTTTTATTTGACAACTGTGGTCAACATGTGATGCTTCGCCAAATTTCATGTGTGTTGACATTGGCTCTCCTTGGATCCTCAAGACAAATGGTAAAGACTAAGGTCCCATCCTAGATCTAGATCAATAGTCCTTAAATATCAAAGAGTTCACGACTACGTCCTAGTAGGACGAGATTCTGGACTCAAGTGACTAAATTTCACGTGATAGCGGTTAGCTAAGCGTTATTTTCGCAGAAGAGCAGAAAGCAATCGACACAAACCTGGCTGTTCACAGTCACTGTCAGTGCAAGATGTGAAGGATCCATTCTGCTTTACACTTGCAGTTTAGCATTCGTGGGATCAAACCTTCCACTCTATCAATCGAGAATGCTGAATTCCACCGCTATAGGTGTAGGTTTCGGTACCGCCGGCCTTGGCGGGAATACCTACCATGCTGTCCAAATGGCGTTGGAGGTAGGCTTTCGTAAATTCGATACTGCAGAGGCAGATTGGTGGTATGATCAAAAGACTGTGGGGAAAGCCATCCGAGATTACTTCCTCGATCATGGACTGTCTTGTGCCACGGAGAATCTTGAATTATCGACGAAGATCCCACCCTGGAGTCTTACGAGTGTTTCTGACATCCGAACTTATGCGTCCAACAGCCGGTTGGAACTGTTAGGAGGATACTGTGACGATGTCACAATGTACGATCCAATCAATGATAAGGACATTGTCATCCCACACCCACTTGATGTATATTACATCCATGCTCCGGCCTGTTGGAAGGGTTGGCATCATCGATGTGATAATCCCCCCCCAACGTTACCATTGAGAGAGGCATGGAAGGGGATGGAAGCCATCGCCGGGGTAGACTTTACAGCGAAAAGGATTGGTCTATCAAATGTCCACCCACCGGAACTATTAGATCTTATTGATTTCATACAAGAAAGGATTGAGAATGGTGAAACAGATCCACCTCCTCGCCTTCCTGATGTATTACAGGCCTATGCTGACCCCCTCCGACCTTCTGATGAATTACGTGAAATTTGTGAGGAATATGGGATTGAATTCGTATCCTATTCGACACTTGGAACGTAAGTACGACTATATCACTGGAAAACGCTAAATGATCTGGATTGAACCCGCCTGAATCGAATCGGATCGATTACCTCCTCTCTCTCTCACGATGTCATCTTTCCCTCGATCCGTGTCCATCGTGAAATGGACAACTTGCCACGCCGGGATACCCCTTGTATACTCTTTATAGTCAACATCGAATTCAACCGAATCCTGTATTGACCTCACCCTATATACTTGAGCTTGCTACCAAGCATTCTAGAAGTGCTGCAGAGGTCGTCCTTAGCTGGGCCTTGCAAAAGGGGATGAGCGTCATCCCCCGATCTAGTCAGAAAGCTCACATTGCTGAACTCGGAAGACTACTCGAACACCCTACGTTTCTAGACGAAGGAGATATCGACGTCATTGATGCTATGAGTCATGAAGATCTGACCGAGTTGTAAATGTAGCCTACTGGATGTTTTACGTCGTTCATGCATCGGCTATAACTGTGATGTACTGATCGCCAGTGTGAGGGACAAGGAATTGTGAATTTTTGTCTCTACCAACTATCACTGTCACCGCCGCCATAGTCTCCATCATCATAATCGAAACCACCATCATCAAAGAAATCCTGCGTATCAAGGCTATCATTGTCACCAAAATCCTCCAAAGGTACAGTCGAAACTCCATCGCTGCTGAGATCCTCTTCGTCATCAAGGCCCATATCCATGTCATCATCGTCGTCAACGTCAATCGATGCCGTGACGTCTGTATTGATCGTATCATCTTCGACTCCTTCATCTTCGTCTTCCCCCCCGACGACTACATCTTCAAGAGCTGTTCGTTGAGTCGGTGTCCAAACCTTCTTCATCGGAATCTTGGAATCTGCTTCAACATCTTCTGCTTGGTCATCATCATCATCATCGAAAGAATCAAGTCCAAGATCCAACAAAAAGTCATCCAAGCTCTTGTCATCCTCATCATCGTCAAAGTTGATATCGCCATCAGCTGAGACAGCCGCGGACGTAATGGCCTGATCGGCCGCGGAACCCAGGCGACCGAACATGCCTTCTCCAAGATCTTGGGGGACATCGGCATCATCTTCATCATCATCCAGGATGAGATTATCTCGTTTCTGTTCTTCTTCAATTTCCATTCGTCGACGAGTATCACGTCGATTCCCAGCCCGCATCGCAGCCTCCATTTCTGGCGTCGCCCATCTGCCTTGCTGTTCAATAAATTCTTCCATAGGAATTGGATGAGGGTGTGGGGGGTCCCATCTATGATGCCATTCAATTTGTTGAAAGTGAGGCCACGGGACAGGATCAGGATCTGTATCGGCAATTGGAAGATCATGAAAGGGCATATTCTCCGGAGTCCGGCCCGGTCTCATCGTTCCTGGAAATTCCATCATCGGTTCGTATGAGGATGGTAATTCCGACTTTTCGTCTTGAGGAGTGGCATACCCGGATCCTGGTGGTGCATAAATCATGGATAAGGTAGAAACTGATCTCGTGCTCTTCATGAAAGCTTTAGCCCGTGTTGGTATGAAGGCAGATCTAGAGAAAGCAAACCCATCAACGCTGTAGGATACGACCAGGCAGGACGCAAGTGCAGCCCTCCGGATTCTGGAGGAATAACTTCGTTCTTCCATTATTTCCAAAAATCAGCTATTGGATGTGGTGAATTACAATTCGTCGAGGTGTTAAGGTAGTAATAGGGAGAAACAAACTGTTGATTGAACTGGCTGCGAGCAAGTTAGAACACTGCCATCACCCATCACCCCATTAGATTCTCGTCGTCGCATAAAATGGCGCATGCGGTTATTTGGTAGGTTGCAACCATCAGCACGTTCTCGAGCTCATATCCCATCAAAATGGACATTACTTAGCCCTTCGCAGAAAGCCTGGCTATCTATGTCTTTCCAATTTTATCGTATGATAGGTGGGGTAGACTCCAGCTGATGGATCCTCCTTCACAGACTCTTCCAACATTCGAGGCGAAAGGGAAAGGCGATGAATATCTTTAATGATTAGCGTCATGATGAACATGCATGGTATTCCCAGGCAGAGTTAGGCTTGTTTCATTAGGAATTCTCGAACCTTGGCGAAGGATCTCCCTCGGTGACTGATGGCATTTTTGTCCTCCTTGGACATCTCCGCGTACGTCTTTCCATTTCCTTCATTCGGTTCGAAAATAGGATCCCATCCAAAATCAAGAGAACCACGTGGACGAACAATCTTGCCATCCGTACGGCCCTCAAACAAATGGACATCATCTTTCGGACCTTGAGTGTAGGCAACGATCGTCTGGGCGTACCCCGTTCGATCTTCGAATCCATCCAACATCTTATTCAGACCATCATGACCACAGTTTTCTAAGAACCACTTGATGTACGGACCAGGCATCCCATTCAATGCGTTGAAACACAACGATGTATCCTCTGTGAAGACGGGACCGTCTACCTCCAGGGCTGCGAGCTTACACTTTTCTTTGGCGATTTCAAATGCATCACCTTGAAGTTCAGGTAGATCGATTTTTTGGTTTACGATTTCGAATGGAAGTTGATCACCACTGGCCAATATTTGTTTGACTTCTTCCAACTTCTTTTTGTTCCCAGTCACAAAGGTCACGACACGTTTCGCAATTTTCCGTCGTTTCACGTTCTGTGGCTTTAGACAGTCGGGGAGCTCATCATACGTGGGATATGATTCCTGAGCACCATCCTTCCGAACGGTCATACTCGCGACGCCGCAAGCATAGATAGCAGCATCGGCAAGTTCCATCCCAGTTGCGAGATAGGAAGCTAGGGCACCACAAAAGGCGTCACCTGCACCAACTGTATTCTTGACTGGATCATCCTTGCACGGAAGGTTATCTGGAGCATTCGCATGGGAAGTCTTGATTTCTCCATCCGCAATCTTTTCTGTCACCATCGCCCCACGAGCACCAAGTGTCACGATCACTGCCTTCCCAACTCCTTTCTCCAAAAGGTGTTTCGACAGCGACGACTCATCACCCTCCATGCCGAGGCTTAGCTTTCGAAGTTCCGACTCATTCAAGATCAAGATGTCAATGTTGGGATAAAATTCCATCCCAGGATCTTCAAGTGACCAGCCGTCGGGGGCAGGAGCGGTGTTCAAAACTGTCAAGGCGCCGACTTCCCGTCCCGCTCGAAGTGCCTCGAGCGCAACTTCAGGGAGCACTTCTAGCTGTACAAGGACTTGAGAAGGTGAAGCCTTCTCAACCGCAGATCGGACATCATCCTTTGTTAATTTGAAATTGGCCCCAGGCGAAACAATAATCATGTTGTCGCCCGACTTTTGGTCCACAACAATACTAGCCACCCCAGAAGAAGTGTCCTTAAGGACGGTCGCTTCCTCGTTGTAGGCCACACCTAATTGTCCTATGAAAAATGAATATGAGGCATGGAGTTTATCCCGGTAAAGTATGGACGTCCTGCACACTTACGAAAATTGGAAAGAAGATTTTTTCCAAATATATCATCCCCGACACGACAGACCATAGCAACAGGCGCTAATCCTAACGACGCAGCAGCGACGGCTTGATTCGCACCCTTCCCCCCACAAGCAGTAGAAAAGTCACTTCCGATGACGGTCTCACCAATAGATGGCAATGTCCCAGTGACAGACGTGAGATCTTGGTTTGCAGATCCCACAACCATTATTAAATTATCTTGATCGCTCATAATGCTGTTGAATGCCTTCCTTGGATGGGCACGACTAAATGTTCTTCGTTGGATGACTGAAACGGACGAAAATCCCTTGATGGATACAGGGTGGTTGAGTGCGATGATACCCAACAAATGAGATGTTCGGAGCAATACTCCCATCGTCAAATTGCGAGGTCGGCTTCTCTTGCTTTCCATGGATTTTGTGGGCCTCAGTGAAATATCCTCGATCACTGTCACTTCACCGACACCGCGAAAAGCCAATGGCACGAGTTCGCCAAGAGGTTCGCCGTCATCTGTCCGTCATTCCTGTGAGCGAATTGTTCGAGACGAAATCGAAATTCCAAATTCCATGACGTACGAGGACGTGGCGACGTGGGCAACAATTTTGGTTGAACCGAAAATGGTGGAGATCGGCAACTGGAGTTCCCAACCTACATGCGTTTTCTTCACACACTAACGTGGGTCTCAACACGCAGAGATATCTATTGTCGTCCAAATATACATAGTTCAATTACCATGGCGCCTCTTAAGTTGATGCTCGTTGCTGTCACTGCCGGTTTTGCCGGTGCCTTTGCTCCTGCCAGTTTCACTGGAAGACAATCCGTACAACTCCATGAATCGTTCGGCCTTGGTTTGGGGGAAGATACGTACGAAAACCAACCCGATCTATTGAAGGGAGAAGCCGAATACAAGCAATATGTTAACAAAATCCGGGAGGATAACATGCTCAACCGAAAGGTAGGAATCGACTCAATTCCGTTCGAATGGATATCCTGGTTTGTTTGGAACGCTTTTCTCTCACCTTTCGTCATTTCGTAGTACAACGTCATCCGACGTGTACGAGAACTTGACCTGCTTCAGGCGACCATTGATGCAGGTGTCCTTTCGAAGCTCGAGAAAAATGGACTTGACTTGGTAAAGTTGGAAGAACTCTTGCCCCTAGTTGAAAAGTTGGGTGTGTTGAGCATTGTTGCCAACAACCAACAATTGCTCATCAATGGAGTGGCTCCCTTGTTGGTTGAAGGTGCTCCCCTCCTCCTTCCTGCCGTTGCCGGTGCCCTTGAAGTTGGACCTCCTGCTTTCTTCCTTGGTGCTGCTGTGTTCGGTGGACTTGAGGCTGCCTTAATTTCTAGTGGAGCCGAAGTTCCCTTCATTGGTCTTCCTGCCGGAGCCGTTGCCGGACTTCTGTTGGTTCCCTTGACCGTTGCCTTGGGTGGTGTCGGTGTTGCTCTTGGAAGCTTGAAGAAGTAATCATTTTTCAATTTCCCAACATAATTGTTGTACAGTATGCCACGCTACTTGGTAGTCTTTCCATTATGTCTGTGATGGCGGTTTCTCGAACTAGTCGTCATAGTAGCGTTCTTGTATGATACGCCGATTGTGCTCGTTGTATGCATACAGGTATGGTATGTTGATTCACTGTCAGACCTCTAGAAATCCAGCTTATCGGCTCTTTTCTGACACGTGCACGGCGCGTGTCCATGATGGCAATAAAGTTGTTACGCCACGAGATCTATCGTCGTTTGGAGCCATAGTTTAGTGCACCGAGACTGTTTCTCTCACATCAGAAAGACCAGTCTTCTTCGCGTAATGATATTCTGATGTCTGTACGTGTCCCGTTCATTCGGTGACCACCACGAATGAAAACGGAAATGTTCGCAAAGAAGCCAAAATCGGAAAACCGAAACATCACTTGGTAGCGGCCATCACATCGCCTCTTGTGATAGCGGAATAGGAGATTCTTGTGAGTGTACATCCCCATGACCATCTAATCAGAGAAAGACAACAAACGAATACATCGCCTCGTTCAAACAAATAGGCAAAATGGTCATCCTGACGAGAAAAATTCAGATGGTTGCGTGCGGTTTCTTCGGGTTCCTGTGGGCAACTTCCACCGGGTTCACGATGTCAGGTCCATTACCACAACGAGTTTCTACACCAACCAGTACCGAAGTATCTCATTCTGAACACTCCGACGCTCCGATCACTTCATTTGATGATACGATCGAGGACGAACGTGAACGAGCCCTACTCAAGAAACGATTCCGTGATCTCCTTTCCCATGCGATGGATATTCGGAACCCTGAACTCTTGCCACGGGAGCTTGCCAATAATTTGGAACTTTTATTTTCTCTTCGAGGTTACGAAGGAGCGGGGGTGATATCAGAGGTCGTCAACGAAGCCAAGGTTCAAGGTCCCACACATTTTTATCGTACAGTTAAAACAGTCGAAAAGATTTTGTCCTTCGCCGAAGATTTTGTGGCACAGGCTGGTCAACTCGATAAACAAAACAAGGAGCTACTGGGAAAAATCATCCTAACTATGACAGACAAAGATCAGAAGGGTCTTGATAAGGAAGAGTTATTGGATCAAGTTTTGGAGCGTGAAAAGGAAAATTTTACTCCCGGATTTCTACGACATTTAGAGGGAGAATGCCGTCGAATCGCGAATGCACCGAAGATGACACCCGAAAGTACACGTCTATTACAAATTATACGAGTCATTCAGACACGGGTCCTAGAAGAAATCGGGAAGGATATGGGCGAGGCAGCTGTCGTTCTGGGGCAACTGATGGGGTATGACGATGAAGATGAACTAGTAGGTGTCCTGGGGGCTGGCCTGACAGTCCGTGGAAGAGGATTCGCCCTTGAAATGTTAGACCTTACACAGGAGGCTTTGGATGGCTTCCAGAAGGTCGCCGATGGTGTCGATCCTGGCCTTATTGAAAGAGTCACCTTCATTGATAATCAACTGATGAAGTTCCTGAACGATGGGAGTCCAACGCCATAAATCGATATTTTTCGTCCAAAAAACTTAAGTACGACTATTGATTCATTCATTCCATACTCGCTCGTATAACTCGTACGACCTTTTGAGCATTTTCTTCGACTGGTTGGGTACCATCCAAAGCTAGGTGTTCAAAATCGACTGGAGCGAATTTCCATTCGCTGTTATCAACGTCGTCAATATCCTTCTTCTTCTCATCTTCAACTATTTTGCTACTACTTTCACCTTGTTCCCCCTTGTAGAAGTGATCTTGCCGCATGTTAATCCGCCTTGTTGCTTCATCTTCGGTGGTATCGATCAATACCCAATTGGCTGGTATCCGAGATCGGAAGATATCCCGTAGATCTGTGTTCACAAATGAGAAACTAATAATGACTCCAAGATTGGTTATACTTTCTGTCATTTTTTTCTCCACTTCATTATCGACGTAGTCACAACAATCTTGTGCGAAGATTTCTCGTTCCTTCAATGTTGGATAGATTCCTTTCGCAAAGTTATCACGCATCCATTGTGGGACGCAAACATCAAGATCTAATCCTAAACAATAAATGTCAGGATCATTTTCCAATGATTTGACGGCAGCATCTGCAACGGTAGACTTCCCAGCTCCTGGTCGACCAAAGACGACGACACATGGTGGATGAGGAACATTAGGAACCTTCGACTTGGAGGTACTACCCACCGATGAGGATAAGGCCAGCGACGAAAATGCATGAGTCTTCCAACCTCCAATCAGCAAACGTTTCAGATTCATTGTTTTGTAAAGGGAGACACGTTGATCGTGAAGATGTGTGTACAGTTTCTCTTCTATATTTTTTGGAAGGTGCAAAGGTGGAGGACCCAGAGAGGTCAAGTGAAACACCAAAACGACTTTGACGGCCAGTCGGACGTCGGATACGGCATCACACCCTGTCGTCCCGACATCATGGCCCCATAGCTATGATATGTAGTTAATGACTATACATACCTATCGTATTCCCTTTCATCAAGAATTAAGTACTATAGGTAGCTATGATGATGTTCAATCCCGATTCCTCCTGTGACTGCGATGACTCATTCGGTCCTCCACAAGCATCATAACACCTTCTTCGCATTTCACTAACGTTAGTGTTGTTCCATCCATTCCTTCCATGGTAAAGCTGAGCTGTTGACACAACTCAAGTCAGCATGTTCAACATGAAACGATTATTTCAGATATTGCCTCTTACTATAGTCCTCGCGATACCAGGCGTCGTCGCTTTTGTGCCATTACAAGGCCTCACTTCCAGGGTCCCATCGTCATGCCCCCTTTCAGCAATCCCCTACAAGGATACTTGTGATGTCGCGATCTTTGGTGGTGGATTTGGTGGATTATATACTGCCTTGGCACTATCAAGAGAGGCACGTTCTAAGGGACGACGTCTTGATGTGACATTGGTCGATCCCTCTGATCGTTTTGTTTTCCTACCCCTCCTATATGACCTTGTCATGGGTACTGCGAGTGAGGAAGAAGTTTGTCCGACTTTTGCAGAACTTTTGGAGGGCACTGGTATTCGACATATTCAGGCATCCTTTGATAGCTTTAGTTCCCCCAACCTGGATTCGGCCAAGATCACTACAACTAGTGATGATAGTGAGTATGCTACTGTAAACTTCCGAGCTGCCGTTGTTTCGGTTGGGGCGACGCCACAATCTACTTTGAGTACTATTCCTGGAGCTGCCGAA
>Ga0194115_10007962_pt1 | contig 10380 bp, 8 predicted proteins | sample TA2MahsurfametaG_3_FD_148656 | JGI IMG/M metagenome (GOLD analysis project Ga0194115, IMG submission 148656) | Freshwater microbial communities from Lake Tanganyika, Tanzania - TA2015002 Mahale S4 surface | ecosystem: Environmental > Aquatic > Freshwater > Lake | place: Tanzania: Lake Tanganyika... | reverse complement strand
AGCTTGAAAGGCGTTCGTAAAGGGTTCTCTGGAACATATCAAGGTAATGAGTGCTATGGAATAACGATTCATCTTTTCGTCCGAGCTCTTTTGGCGCGATGAGACCAAAGAGAGAGACGTTCAACAGTGGTTACCGATCTTGGGCAATGAAAGTCCGATTCCCTACGTTCCTGACATCTACCTTGATGTTTTTACAGTTTTACAGTGGCATCATGTACTCGCCTCTACAGATGGTTGGTGGACGTTATCTTACGTCACATATAAGCACGTAGCATAGATATGAGGCGGGCTTATCATACATAATACATATGATACCCTTCACATCAATTGTGTCAGTCTGTCCTTCACCCCCAGAACGCGTGATCGGGCCCATCAATTTGCTTCCACCGCTTTCGGGCCGGTTTCCTTTTTTTTGTTTTTTCAAGAAGAAAAGAGAGTCCGTGCCAAAAGAAGGAATCTATCCACGTCCAAGAGGTATCATTACACAAATTTGTCACTTTAGATCTGGAAACAATTTTGAAAAATGTGTGGTATCATCGGTTTGATGCTGGCGGACGAAAAGGCTCACGTAAGTTCTTCATAGGTGTTTGTCGCGTCAATGACCGGCGTCAGTGGAAAATCGTACGAAGAATTATGAAGGCTGTCTAGAGGATTCCATGTCTTAATCTTGTTCTCCGTCCATAGGTCAATCAATTGGTGTTTGATGGACTTACCGTCTTGCAACATCGTGGCCAAGATGCTGCCGGTATGGTGACCTCGGAGCGCGGTCGCTTACATTTGAGGAAGGACAATGGACTTGTTCGGGATGTCTTCCAACAAAATCACATGCTGGAACTCCGTGGAAGCGTCGGTGTTGGTCATGTTCGGTATCCTACAGCTGGGACAAGCTCATGTGCGGAAGCGCAGCCGTTGTATACGAATTACCCCTATGGAATTTGCGTTGCGCACAATGGGAATTTGACGAATACGGATGAACTGTACGAGCGGATGGCATCACAACAAAGACATGTCAACACGGACTCCGACTCGGAATTGCTTTTGAACTTGTTTGCCGACTCTCTCAACAAGCTTCAGGCGACACAAACTGATATGGTTGAAGCTGTCTTCGATACCTGCAAGGAGATTATGCAGATTTCGAAGGGCGGATACGCCACCGTGTACTATATCAACGGTGTAGGTTTGGTGGGATTTCGAGATGCCCATGGTATTCGACCCCTTGTTTTTGGATGTCGTTCGACTGCACCAGAAAACTCTGGAACAATCTGGACAACTGACATGATGGAGACGGTCGGCAAGAAATTGGACTACTGCATCGCCAGTGAGTCCGTGGCTATTGATACGTTAGGGTTTCAACTTGTTCGGTACGTGCCTATGTTGGTTGTTCTGTAAAGAGACTATGTGTTTCGACTCGTTCCTGACATGACGACTATATCAGCGATGTTCGCCCGGGTGAAGCCATTTTCATTGACATGAATACTGGCAACTGCCATACTCGAATGTGTGCTCCGGATGCCATCCAGGCTCCTTGCATTTTTGAGTATGTGTATTTTGCCCGACCTGATTCCATCATGGACGGAGTTTCGGTTTACGAGTCACGGTTGCGTATGGGTCAGAAATTGGCGGAAAAAATCAAGCGTGTCCGACCCGATCATGGGATTGACGTGGTCATTCCGATTCCTGATACATCTCGGACGAGTGCCTTGCATGCTGCCCAATATTTGGATTGTCCATTCCGCGAAGGATTTATCAAGAATCGTTATATTGCGCGTACCTTTATCATGCCCGGACAGGCTGCTCGGAAGAAATCTGTTCGTCTTAAGTTGAACACCATCAAGAGTGAGTTCGCAGGGAAGACTGTTTTGTTGGTCGACGACTCGATTGTTCGCGGTACCACGGCGGGTGAAATTGTCCAGATGGCAAGAGATGCCGGCGCCAAGCAAGTTTTCTTTTCAAGTGCGGCTCCTCCTGTTCGTTTTCCGAATATCTACGGAATCGATATTCCTACCAGGGAAGAATTGATTGCCTATGAAAGAAACGAAGACGAGATTGCAGCAAAGATTGGTTGTGATTGGGTCGTGTACCAGGATTTGAAGGACTTGGAGGACTCTGTCTTGGAAGTCGCATCACCTTCGGTGCCCTTGCATGGTAAGCTATCTGACCACAAAAGATTTCGCGACGATCACTCGTTCTAACTGTTTCGCCAAACTTGTGTTTAGCATTCGACACCAGCTGCTTTCAGTGAACCTATGTCACTGGGGAGCAAATGGGCGACGAGTACTTTACCAGACTATATGGCCTCCGTAACGAAGAAGCCAAGAAAATCCGTAATGGTACAAGTGACAAAGACGAAGAGTCGGTGAAGACCAAACAAAGCAACGAAGGATGTGAATCGGTGAATAATGACATGCGACGTACCCCCGGCCGACAAATGTCTTGTGAATCTCTTTCGAATCAGGCGTAGTTGCTATTGGGTCTGCGAAAGTATTTAGTGGAAAAGCGACGATTCTGTTGGTCGGGGGACCAACGGCTGACGTTCCCGTACATGTAAATTAGACGAGCTGTAGTCACCTCACGAATCACTGAGGCGACGTGCGTTCGCGAGTCCAAAGAGCCTTACCTTTTTCTTTTGGAGTGAATTGACACAGGTGGGTGAAGACGTCCGACAGGGTGGAGTTCGCTAAGGAAGCCCCCATATCACAGTCAATTAAGAAATGCTTTGCTCGGTTGGACTATCTTGGAATGTGTAGCTTCTGCACTAGTTCCGGACGCCCGTGATTCTACGGGTTGGTCCTACATCGACGCCGGTTCATGTTACAGGTCTATGCACCTTACGAACTTGCGTCGTGAGCGAACAGTTCTATCTGGTTGCGAAGAGATTTTCGTTGGACGAAACTCTGCTTGAACCTAACGGGAGAAACTCATGCATCGATTCCTTTTCTACGAGTTGCACACCATCGCCCTTGTCTCTAGGTCGCATGATTTCCTAGAATCCTTAACCTCTGAAGACGGCTGCTTTCGCAGTGATTCTCATTATTGCTATGGCATATCGAAACATCAGTAGGTAGGTATTGTCGTATGTCATACTACCAGATATGTCGTTCGACGACTTGGAGTGCTTGGAGATTTGAGATGGCTCCTTTCGTGCTGACGTGGCTATAGAGAGTGATTGACGTCGACAACTTGCCTTTCTTTGATACGATTCGCCCATTCGACGACACCATGGACAGTGAGAGAAATAGGAGACGACCATAGGAACAGCTGGACTGCGCTCTGCCCGTCGACCGAATTCGCGATGTTCCCATGTGCTCGGAATGACTTTGTTGAACGCGGAAACCAGGAAGTTCCTGTATCTCTGTAGAAGTGAAACGTGTCCCGGTACCGATTCGAAAATCAGCCTCCTAGAGTTCTGCGTTCGACTTTTTTCGCAACGTCTTCCGATAGGAAGCGGACGTCACTACACGAAGTAGTTGACAATTTGATCTCTGTTTCCGATCGCTCTATGTTTTCATGGCTGGATCGGAATCTTGAGAGTCCCCCTCACACTGCAAACGCTGTGCTGGTGTGTAAAGGTAAGGAATGCAGATAGAAGAGGCAACTGAATTGTCGTCTCCTTTCTAAGCACGGGAGGCTAGGCGTCCACAGGAAGAGTCGAGTTTTTTCACTCTCCGTTCTTGATCTGACTGTGGCTTTGTTTTTCTGTCAAATTCCGTGACCGCCGAGGATTTCTAGTTTTCACGTCGAACTTTCAGAATAAAGAACAGGATGGAGACTACCAAGCAGTTGAATCCTACGGGATGTGACAGATTCGCTGGCCGTGTCCCGGCTGGTCTTGAACAACCGGTTGTCCTGAAGAAGAATGGAGTCCGACATGTATGTCCACATTCGATTGAAATACCCCTTATTCGAGTTTCTCTAACATTCACACTTGTGTCGCAAATCCTAGGTGCGACGTCTTTCGAATGGTGAGGAAGAGGAACTGTTGTCTGTTGGATTGGCTTGTTCGGAATGTTTTTCGGGTCCCCGTCTTGGCAAACTCCTACAGCCAGGATTTGAGTACGAACAGAAGGTCATGGCTGATCTTTTGGCAGGGAATTATGCGGCACCACTTTCTGTTCACACCTCTGGTGGTGTCACCGAGCCCCTTGCTCTCTTCGTCGAAGCCTTGGAGCCGCACCTTCCCTGGAAAGAATCAGAGAATCTAGATTGGTGTGTTTCATTGCAACTTGAAGGTGCAAGTGCTGTATGGGCTGCCATCGATATGGTTCTTCAGGAGGCAATCTTGACATCTGGGAATAAGGAGCGAAAGATGGTCGGTGTTGGCAGTGCTTCCTACCATGGCCCACCGGCCACATCATTCGGTGCTAGCTGTCCCCTGTGGGAGAAGAGCTACCAGCTCAAGTACCCTGTGCCGACCCCTACAAAGAAACTCGACGAGGCTGAATATTTGGCAACATTCGATGCGTTTCTCGATGCTCATTCGCATGAGTTGGGTGTGATGCTGTTTGAACCACAGTGGGGATCGTCGCAAGTTGCTTTTCCATGGCCCACTCACATTTTGAAATCTTGCATCAGCAAGACGAAAGCCCGTGGAATCGGTGTGGTTTGCGATGAGATTATGTGTGGTCTCGGACGTCATGGACAGGGCACACTTTTTGTTTCGAAAGCATTGGATCTCGATCCTGATGCCGTCACTTTCGGGAAGGCCATCGGTGGTGGTGTTTACCCCATTGCAGGAGCGATCCTCAAACAAGGTCGTGACAAACTCTGCCAGGCTGGGTGCACTGTGATGCAATCCCACACCTACGCAGGATCTTCGGTCCGTGCCCTTATGACAGCGACTGAGGTACTAAAGGAAATGCCAAACTGGTTTGAAAACATCACCAAGCTCGGACAAGAAATGAGTCAGATGTGCGGTCTCATCTCACGGGCGTCAGAGGGAATGATTATGTGTCATGGACAAGGCCTGATGTGGGGTGGCCTATTCACAGACGAGGGTGACATGGGCACACCAGAATATAGAGCCCGAGCAGTCAACGCCTTCCGTAAGCATTGCATCGAAGTTGGCGTCCTCCCGTACCTCGTCCCTGCAGGTGGCTTCATGATTACACCTATGGTCGATGTCGACTCTGGAACTATTTACGAGATCGGATCACGACTTGAAAAGGTCATCCTTCGTACCATGGATGAGATAAGCTGGAAGGGTAGCAATGAAGGCGAATCCAAGCATGAAGTCTTTGAGATGCCTGAACTTGTTGAGGATCTAAAGAAATGTCAGCCCATCCTTTCATCCGCGAGCCCATCTCTTGCCCCTTAAACCTGATGACAAGCATCACTTTTCGGTTTGGATTTGCTGTTGGGGATTGAAACTTAAAATTTTACACTTTCCATATTAGAATCTACATTTTACAAATCTTCGAACAGATATCATGATACCACACGGTACTCGTACCGTTTGTAGTCACGGGGCATGGGCGACTTGTAGTCGAAAGAATCAAAGATTCGTTTGCCGCCATTGGTTCCGTTACAGTATGGGTTCACGTGCGACCGATCTTGCCATGACACGCTGTCCTTCCCATCCGCATCTCTAGAAGAGGTTCCCACAAAAGTAATTGAGTGCGGTACGAGTCTGTATATTGAAAAGTCAGGATCTTTACTATGCAGAAGGCAGATGGGAAACGTTCACGGGAAGATGGGGAAGATATATCGAAGTCTTTGCCTCCGTCGGCACCAAAGTATGGGACTCAGGAATATTGGGAAGATCGTTACAAACGGCATCGGATGGAGGATCATTCGAAAGAGGAGGATAAGGATGACCCTGATGCTGGTCATGCTTGGTACTTTACATACGAGGAACTCGCACCGTTAATACTTCCTTTGATTCTTGGAGATGATAATACTGAGGAGAATCATCATAACCATACGGTGGACAAGTGTTCTCATGGACATGACCATTCGGACGCCTGCTCTGCACATTCATCCCAACGTATGAACACAGAAGGGAAGGATGGAGGAGAGGAAGCGAAACATGGAGATAGCGAAAACGAAGTTGAAGATGAAGATGAAGAAGAAGATGAAGAAGAAGATGATGATGATGGTGAGGTGGAGATCAATGATGATGGTGGTGAACCTAGCGGTGATACTGACGCTACCAGTGAAGGAAGTGCCACCAGTGACTCGGAATCCTTAATGTCGGAAACAGGAAATGACGACGAGTACGAACTCGTGGAGGTCGAAGTAGATGAGCATGATGAGGAAGGTCTACCAAGTAGGGACGGCCTAGCCAAGGGCGGTCCTATTGAAATTCTTGAAGTCGGTTGTGGAGATGTACCCCTTGGAATGGATGTTGTATCTGGGATTCTTGAGCATGGAAAGTACAAGGGAATATCCCCTAGTTCCATTCTCAAGCGGGTTGTTTGCATTGACTATTCAAAGAGTGTCATTGACGCGTTGAGGTCCACCCAGAAGGTGGATACTAATCCCCCTCCCTTGATCTCACTGGATTTTGACTGCGAAGATGCACGGAAACTCCCGTACGAAACGGGACGTTTTCATTTAGTCCTTGAAAAGGGAACGATGGATGCTATGCTTTCAGAGCCGACTGTCGGTGCTGATAATTGTCGTGCAATCGTAGCTGAAATGGCACGATTGGTGTCAGTCAAGGGTGTCGTTATGATAATATCTCACCTAAATGCCCATACTGAAGAAGGAATGGAATGGTTTAACACCATCGTCGTTCCAGGTTTGAGAAAGGGGAGTTTGTCAAGTAACTGGACTGTAGAAGTCCATGGGGGGGAAGTCCCAGATATTCCCGAGACGGAAAATGAAGAGGATGAAGAAATTGACATCGGCAATCCAGGACCTGCCGTATACGTTATCCATAAGGTCGAGGACGTGGAACGGGCCTCTTCTTCCACCCCGGACAACACTACTGACGTGACCCCCATCTCTCTACGGTTCTATTCGTACTAGTTGCATCGACAAGTAGACTATAGCGATGAGCCTTCTGATGCATCTCCTTTAGCGACATACTTTCAGACGTCCGCATATAGGGTTTGATGTAGACTACGTCAGGAAAGGGTGGATCACAATTGCCTACAGTGTATTGAGTGAAATCTACGTGGAGTGAAATTCACATCACCGACGCTGAATCAGCTGCAACTATCTAATGATGCCTTTCTCAACCTGATGCTGTTCCCACGGACCCGGGGACGAAGGAAACAAAGATGGTGGTGGTGCCAGGAGACCAATCTGAAAGTACTTGGCCCGCAGAATGAAATCCTTTCGGCACCACATCATCATCTCATCTTCCATCAATATGCCGTTGAAACCAAGCGATGATGGTGTTGGCATGTTCCTCCATCGCTAAACTCTCAATTGGTCGTCATAATCACGGATCAACTGCCTTTCTCAAGTACCTCCGTGATCCAGTTGGCAACCAATTCCATCGATATTCTTCCTTCGGGGATAAAGCCATGAAGGAATGAAAAGACATGACACATGTATTTGAAGACACATACGGTCGTCTTCACATTGTCAGATCGAGCACGATTGACTAACTGAATCGTCATGTCGTAGACAGCCTCATGTTCAGAAACGATGACGAATAATGGTGGTAATCCAACCATACTTCGATGGATAGGTGAATAATCACGACGTGGATCGACCATCCCCCGTCGTTTGGGAATGAAATCTTCCAAGTACGGGAGTCCATATTGCTGAACCGATTCTGTCACGACTAGATCATGTTGAGGATAGTGAAGGAAGGTTCCCTTCTTGTTGGCATCGTAGTCAACATACGGTGCGAATAGGACTCCAGCTGCTGGCATAGGCATGTTTGTTAATAAGGAAGAAAAGCAATCGGGGACGCCAATGTCTTCACCACGTGAGTGTTGTCCAATCAATTGCATCAGACGCGTGACTATGGCTCCTCCACTTGAAATCCCCAGGACAGTTATCTGGCTCGATGGATCTTCAAATTGAGATGAGAACCACTTATATGCGATACATACATCCCACAATACATCATCAAGATCTGCTTCTGGTGCTAATCGTATATTCGGTATGAACACATCCACTTGACATTGAGAGCCCATCCAGTCGGCTGCCGAGGAGTTGCCACGTACGTCGCCGGCCAGGTAGGCACCGCCATAAATCCAGAAGATTCCCTTGCTCGTAGCTTGGGAGCCGCCAACTCGATGGATGAACCATCCCTTCACGTTACACGAATCTTCAAACCTTTCTGGGATTTTATATGTAGAATCAATAGCAACTGGTGTATCAATTTTCATGATCCGATGGTTGGCGGGTGGTTCATTCGGTGCCGTGACATACAGCTGCGATAACGAGAATCTCATCCGGCGAGGTGTAATTGCAATAAATCTTGCCCCCCACATGATAGTCGTCAATGCATGATATTCAAACGATTGCGAGGCATGTAAACCAGTTCGTTTGCCTAATATTGCCTTGTGTAGGCTAAGAAAGATCTTCCATCCCATCCGTGTGAGATATCTTCGAAATGACAAGGGAATCATTTCTCCCCATAGATAGAAGACAACCTTTTCCCACCATCGGATGAATGTCCTATCCAGAAAATCAATTATCCAAAGTAGTGTCTTATTCTTCCGTGTAAGGAAGGTTTGACCAAGATTCAGATTTAGTTGTCCATTGATTTCTTCAGGGGTGGAACCAGGTGCCGAGGTTGGGTTCACGAATGGTCGTTCTGACTTACAAACGACGAATGGGGCTCCATCCGGTGTATGATGGACAGTCGTATCAGCAGACATCCCACTTTGTGCTTTCTGTGTCAGTGCGATCGTCGCAGAGTGCAACAATGGTTTCTCCTTCCAGGACTCCTTATACCGTAAGAGTCTTGGCGGATGACAAATAGCTTGTCGAATGGAATCCTTTACACTTGTACGGAGTTACTCCTTGCCGGCAAATGACGCATACGACAGTGCCGGTGTCGGAATCACGTCACAGTCATGAGTATGTTTCATAGGAACCAACTAATGAATCCATAATAGGTATGTCAACACTCATTCTTAGTTAAGAGGTCGGAGATCGCCCGTGATATAATAGGCGGAGAGCATGCATCGGTTCGTCATTTGCTGTATTTCTTGGATTAACTGTAAATGCATGCGCGCCGGCATGCCCGGCCGTCTCCGATTCCACGTTCCTAATTCTCCAGGAACAACCATCCAATCCTGCGGACCAACCAGGTTTTGTGTGGGTGGTGTGTGTTGTACCGTATGCGCGTTTTTGTGGGAATTATGAAGGTCGCCCACTCCACGTACCGTACACCGTACAATCGTAGCTTTCACGAAGTCTACTACGAGAGACAGAAAGAAAACCGAGAAACAACAACCACCAAGCGAGTTCAACGGTTATGTCAGCACTTGTGAGAAACTGAGAGACACCACCCTCCATTACATTGAAAAGATTACATTTTGCTGCTTTGGCTTTGGCTTGATCTGACACACCTTCGTGGACTATTGACCAAGAAATCTTTTCGCTCATCTCGTTGTGGTTGTGCGTTGGGCCTCCCTGTTACGTATTTCTGGTACTGAAATCACGTGCGGCGAAGTCTGGGTGTCCTTTTTTTTCGATTTGTTGCGCTGCTAAACTTTCCCTTGTTTTCCACGGAAAGACGTCAGAATAGTTTGTGTGTCATTCAAGCACTACTCAATTCTCTTACAGCTCGCTACTACCCGCATGATGAACGAGATAATGCTGGAATCGTCTCCAGGATCTCCCGAGGAATCCGCCCAGGTCCAACTCGACCTCCGAGGGTTAATGGAACGATTATCGGGTAGGATCAAAGAGAAGCCTATGTGCGAAGATCAAACACTCAAGAAGGAAGCAATGACGACAGGACAACTTTCTCTCCTCGCCTTTTCACAAGAGGCTCTGGATGATTGTGTCACTGTAGGCAGTGTGGGTGACTTGCCTTCGCCGACAATCGTAACCGCTCCAACACCCGAAGCCACGTTTGTCTCGTCTGCCTCCTCTACCGCTTCACGCGAAAGCACGTATTCTTCCGATGGAGATGGACCAAGCCGGATCGTCATGACGCCTCTTCGCTTGATAAGGGGTCAATCCGATGCGATCAATCAAAAGGTTGCCTTGCAAACAATATCCCGAAATGGTAGAGTTTCACAACGTTGGTACACGGACCCGCAGAACCAACGGATATATCGCATGGTAACGGGTTGCGTTCCCATCGTGGAGGGTGGGAAAATACTTTTCGTTTCTGCCAGCCGCAAACCAGAATGGATTCTACCCAAGGGTGGTTGGGAGAGTGACGAAGTCATTGAGGAGGGTGCTATTCGAGAGAGCTTTGAGGAAGCGGGAGTCGTGGGGATCCTCGGTGCTAGGTTAACT
>Ga0194115_10007961_pt1 | contig 10380 bp, 13 predicted proteins | sample TA2MahsurfametaG_3_FD_148656 | JGI IMG/M metagenome (GOLD analysis project Ga0194115, IMG submission 148656) | Freshwater microbial communities from Lake Tanganyika, Tanzania - TA2015002 Mahale S4 surface | ecosystem: Environmental > Aquatic > Freshwater > Lake | place: Tanzania: Lake... | reverse complement strand
AAGTCTTTCTACATCTCATCGTTTTTTGAATGGGATACGACATATGACATCGACGACTGATATCCCCACTTCAGAATCAAAGACAGAGTCAATCCCTAACCAGAAGAAACGTCGTGTCGAACGTGTTTTGAGTGGCGTCCAACCAACGGGGAGTCTTCATCTTGGAAATTATCTTGGTGCGATCCGACAATGGGTAGACTTTCAAAATAAGGAACAATATGATGAAGATGGGAATGTCGTACCCGTTGAAAATTTTTTCTGTGTCGTCGATCTTCATGCGATTACCATGCCACATGATCCGAAAGACCTCTATGAAAGTACCTTATCCAGTGCAGCCCTTTACGTCGCGGCAGGTACGAAAGAGGGGAGGATAAGGTTTCTTGACATATTAATGATTATGTTTCGATTCTCAGATGACAAAACATTTGTCGATTCTAACCCATATCATCGTTTTCTTTCTTCTTTTTTGGGTGTGAAACTTATGTGTGTTTTCTTTTGAACATTTTTTTAGGGATTGATCCAGCGAAGTCCAAGATCTTTGTCCAATCTCACGTAGCGGCTCACTCAGAACTTGCCTGGTTATTGAATTGTATCACCCCCATGAACTGGCTTGAACGGATGATCCAGTTTAAAGAAAAATCGAAGAAACAGGGAGAATCGGTCGGTGTTGGGTTATTCACCTACCCCGCCTTGATGGCAGCCGACATTATGCTGTATCAGGCAACGAAGGTCCCCGTGGGGGAAGATCAACGTCAACATCTTGAATTGACTAGAGATATCATTCGTCGATTCCATGATTTGTTCTGTAATGGAGGTCAATTTAAGAAGCGATGTAAGGCAGCGGGGATCCCATCTCGTCCGACCTTTACCGAACCAGATCCCATCATTATGAAGGAGGGTGCAAGAGTCATGAGTTTGTCAGATGGGACGAATAAAATGTCCAAAAGTGATACCAATGATAACTCTCGTATCAATGTTTTGGACCCCCCTGACGTCATTCGAAACAAGGTGAAACGTTGCAAGACGGATGCCTTAGAAGGTTTAGAATGGGGAAATCCCGATCGACCCGAAGCTACTAATCTTCTAACTATTTATGCTGCAGTCCAACCAGATCGGACAAAGGATGAAATTATTGAGGAGGTCAAGGATATGAATTGGGGACAATTCAAACCCCTATTGGCAGAAGCGATTATCAACCATCTGGAACCGATTCAAAAACGGTACTATGAGGTCCGAAATAATGAAGAAGAGTTGAACCAAATTCTCAAGGAAGGAGCCCTGGCTGCGAATGCAGTCGCGAAACAAACTTTATTCAATACCAAGGTAGCTATGGGATTCGTAACTCCACGGGAGGACTAGAAACAATTGCATTTGTAATGATATCTAGACCTCGTCGTCCCAACATTTAGCGCCCAGATTGAATCAATTTTTTTCTACGAAGCCTAAGGATATTTTGGTAGTAGATATATTCAGAAAGGAAACACATTCCCAATCACAGCGTTCTTTAATATCCGCCGACTGGGTCAAGGGCGATACCCGCCACGACGGCTGCGACGCCTAGAACGGCAATAGAAATGGCGGCGATGACAGCACCCCGTTGTTCTTCCTCCGTTTGGACATCGACAAGGGCTTGGCATATATCATTCTGTGCACCATTCTTTTCACATTCCGTAACACGATATACCCATCCACCGGGAGAGACAGTCGTATCTAAGAATCGGTAGGCACCACCATCGACACCCTTCGAGGCCAAGGGGCCCCAATCCTCATAGGAGGCAATAACATCAAAGTCTTCCGTCCGAGCAGGACGACGTTTGATCAAAAATCCCTTTGTATTCGCCTCCGAGTTCGTAACCCATTCCAATTCGACCTCACCATCAATGATCTTTGTTCGTAAACCACCTCCACTTAGTTCCTGTGCTTGACTATCCATAGCGAGGGCACCACTGACACCCTGTTCCTGGACCTGACGCTTACGACGAGCTTCAGCCTTCTCCTTCATAATCTGACGAATCTTCTCCTCCTCGTTCGCACTAATATTCATCCATGGAGCGTAATCGACACCATTGGCATTTCTCAAGTTGGATGCTCGTTTCATCTTCTTTACCTCGGCTTGGGTAAGTTGCTCAATTTCCTCCTCCAGACTTGGTTCCGCAGCAGGAGCAGCTGGAGTTGCAGATGTACTGGATGACCCACTCGCAAAGAATGGAGTCTTACCATCCGCCATAGACAGGGAGACTATATTTCCTCGATGGTGAGAACGAGAGGGGGATATACAAGCACAAGATTCGCCAATCTTAGTTCTTACAGCAAGGTATCTTACCTCTTGACTTGGCGGTGAATGCTCGTGGCGCGAATGCCGAAGCACTCGCGACAGATGCTAGGATGACGACGTTGGAGAGTTTCATTGTCAAATACGATAGAAATCAATGTGGATAGTAAGGGCAGCAGGCAGCGTTATGTCTTTGATCGTGCACAGACGTCGTCTTCGTCGTGTTGATTTCGATGCTTTAGGTGTTGGTTGCTTGACACATCGGGGTAGGAAAGATGACGCAGTTTGACCGCGACTGTGAGAATGACGTTGCGATTCTCGCCACAAGTCGCAGTCTGGTCGATGCAGTCAAAAACCTGAGTATGGTACCCACCTACCGTATGTATGCCCACAAAGGATCGAATACTCGTGATTCACAGTCACGGTCAAATCTCCTTCTTCATTTTCATTCGCTTTTCATTTTGAATCCCGAGAATCGGATCTGACATAAACACAATCAATCACGATCGCACCTTGACTTTTCACTTCGGACAACTGGTATTCATATCACCATCGACGTCGAATACAGTAGTGAAGCGATTTACCGGTACAGTATACGAAAACGTTTGACAATCAACCATATATACCGGTATTGATCTTGTCTGCACCAACCCATACGCGCTTTTCGGCATCGAAAAGCCCCTCCAATAAAGAAACTTGTCCAGGAAACTCGATCTAGTATTGTCTTCAACGGATCGACGCTCTACCATCGTCCTTCACCCAATCTTCTTGGATCATCGTTCAAAACTCTCGACCGTCTTGAATACATCATATTTCCCCTTCATCGCAATCTATCCTCTCATACACTACTGCATTCCTCCCTAACTATCATCATGAAGGTTATTCTCGTACTCCCTGTCGTCCTTGCCGTCGCTCTGGGAGGAGCTCTGGCGGAAGAAACCTCTCAAAACGGCGATACCGACACCGATTTGGTCAACGTTCCGACCCTTCACCTTCGTGGTGCCTCTGATATGCTGTTGAACGGAGCGAGGGATCCACTCTCAAAAGGACGAGGGCTACTACAGACTCTCAGAAGACCAAAGTGTACCTCCGACGCAGACTGTGATGCGACTACGTCCTACTGCGCTGGTCGTAGGTGCTTACCGATGGGATCTTGTAGGCGGAACATCGACTGCTTCAGTCCTGGGAATCTATATTCCTCTGTCGAGTGCATTGGCGATATCCTTTGTTCAGCAGAGAAGCAATGTGTCCGAGAGTGCAAGATAGAACCTGGGCCCTGTCTTTAATCGCAGGATTGTCCCGAGAACGAATACTGCCAACGTGGTGTGTGTTCCGAGATGGGGTCCTGTCTCGACGATGCCGATTGTTTCAATCCGAACAATTCGTATCCTGTAATCGTGTGCATCGGACCGGTGACATGCAGCATGGAGAATCGATGCGGGAAGAAGTGCTCGAATAGTTCCTGCCCCGCTGACAAACCTCCTGTCAAATGCATGGTATCTCCCTGCAGTGTCCTCGAAAGGACGTGTACCGATAAGGTCGCTAGCTGTGTGAATCAGTCCTGTGGAGGATGTAATACCCTTGCCTTTGATCAGGCGGGAAATCAAGTATGCCAAATCACGGTATAGAGAAGAAGGGGAAGAAAGAACAGCGCAAACAGATCGACGGCGTACCACGATGTATACCGGCAATATCTATATCGCGCTGACAGCGATTCTATGTGTTGTAGATATAGATCGCAATGGACTGCGATTTATGGCGACCTAGAATATCGTTTCGGTTTTTTCCTCGTCGACGTCTTCCCGGCAAAGGGTTCTTTCGTAAATTGTGCCAAGCAGCAGTGACGACTTACTTTTAATTTGTCAGGAAAATGACAACATATATTCTAGAATGGGTGAGGGTGAATCCAGTTGAGATATTGTCGTCGTGTGCTATCGCGTTGGGCTGTATCCCACTATGCAATATTCCGAAAGTGTTTTCTGATCGTCGTCGTTGCTCGTTGCCGTCATCATCCATCTACGCATACGTCATCCGATGACCGCTCATTTTGCTACCATTGATAGGCTTCTTTGGGAACCAATCTTCCACATCCACTAATTCACGATCGTCTGTACACATTGCACATCGTCCAGTATAATCTGCTAGAGTCGGAAATCGGAAGATCTGATAGTTCACTTCACTGATTAACTCATGTGCCTTGTCTAAATCTTCAACGGCATGACGTGTATTCTGTCCTTTCGTCGCTAGCCACGTCTCTAGAAGACGAAGGTTGTCAAAGGCTCCTTCGAATTCATGGAGCCTAATCTGGCAGTAGATCACTTTCTTTATCGAAGCGGCCCAACCCTTTTGTTGTTCTTTCGGTTGCTCCTCTTTCGGAGTGTTTAGATCTAACAGTTGTGAATATACCTGTCATCAGGAGTTATCAAAGATTAGAGTGATGATAAAGAGGTGTGCGCAAGTACTTCGATCCGTATACATTTCCACATGTTCTCAGACACTCACCTTCTTGGCTTTCAACATTTCATTCATCATACAGTACGCAAATCCGATGTTTTCCAGAGTGCTTACGCATAGCTTGTTGTCAGGCTGGAGTAAGATTTTTTGGATCTTCAGAGATTCAAAAAAGGTTTGGATTGCTTCGGGATATCGGGCTTGCTCGAGTGCAATGTAGCCCTTGTTGCACATCGTGGACGCCATCGTCAGGAAACCAGGCTTGGTTGTATCCACCATCATCTTAAAGGGTGCCGACCATCCGAACGCTAATTTTTGCTGAGCAATCGCAATCGTGTAGGCTGCATCGGCTTCTTCCAGATTACCCAGCTCGAAATTCACACAGCCGATATTATGTCTAATCTTGGCAATCTTCAAAGTCACATCCTTGGAGCTTTCGGTGTTTCTTGCCAATTTCGCCTCCCTTTCTCGTAATTTCAATGCCTTCTTGAATACAGCCAACGACTCGTCGTGTTTTTCCAGGGAAAGGAGGATAATGCCATGCTCCACCACAGAATCCTGGGAATAAGCTCGTCGTGAGTTTTTCGTTTTCGAGGGAAAGGAGATAGCGACGGGAGAAGGTCCACTTACCGCTACCTTGAAGTGTCTGTCTCCAAGTGTAAGCTGTCGGATTCGAACTGCTTGCTCAATCGCGTCAAGTGCATCGTTCAATCGACCTGCACGAAGATTTGCGACTGCCACGTTATGCAGTGCCGCACCGATACGGTGGTGTTCTTCGCCGTATCGATCAAGCAAGTCACCAAGGATCCCTTCAAACATTTTGATCGCTTTGGCAAGCTTTCCATTCTAAGTGAGAGAAAAGCAAGTAGTACAATGTGAGCCATCGATTCGATGTGCCAAAACGTGAAAGAAGCCCGCGTTGTCGTACCGTCATTTGCTTGCATGCAGCTCGATGTTTGGCTCGGAGATCTCGATCGAACCGAAGAACAGAGGAACTGCAAGAACTAGCACCACTGTCGCCCGATGAGCTTGTCAACCGCGAATCCTCGCTCTGATCATCGGAGGAAACGGAAGTGTCGAGGCTCCCTGGGGCGAAAAACTGATGAAAAATCGACTTGTCTTGTCCGTCTGCTACCTCCTCCTCTGTCTCCTCTCCCTCTGAAGTATCATTATCCTCCTTTTCCTTGCGCATGGCTGAACTTAGTATCCCGTATGTTTGGTCTTGAAACGAGAGATATGTCTTTCGCTTCGTGTGTGAGAACGTTCTCGCTTGGTTTTCTTTGTGTGTAGTGGAAGCAGTCTCAGGTAAGACGCCTCTCTCGTACTCGCGCGTGCAATAATCAACGAACAAAGAGACGCCGGGCGCTCTTAGAGAAATATCGAGTCTGTATGGAATTGTATCGATGAGTTTCGCATATTTAGGCATGGCTGGCTTTAATATATATACAGACATCTTATGTGACATAGTCGGTATTATAGATGAATGTATGAATCGAATGCTCGCCTCGTCCTCGCCAATCGCTTCTTATCGCCGTATACCGAGCGTGACAGGAAGGGACGACGGAATTTCTACGCTGTGGATCAACTCACAATTTCGATTTCGACAAGTATTCCACGCTTACTCAAGTCTCCACAACTTTCATCATGAAGTAAGTCATCAAATACACTTTTCTTGCTGACATACCACATTCGCATCCCAGTAACTAAACCTATGTTTGTTTTTCGTAGATTTCTGAACCGAAGCAAGAAGGCCGTCGATACTGCCGAAGAAACTACTGGTGTTGCCAAGCGACGATTTCTTGGCTTGGGTCTGAAGAAGAAGTCGAAGGAGCAACCCAAGGAAGAGGAAAAGCCTGTAGAAGAGGTTGAGGAGGAGCACGCTGAAGACGCCGAACCTGCCCCTGTTGAGGAAACCAAGGCTCTTGAGCCTGAAGCCGAGGAAGCTCGTGAAGTTGTCGAAGAAGTGAAGGAGGAAGAACCTGTCGCTCCCGTTGAGGAACCCGTCGCCGCTCCCGTCGAAGAACCCACGATTGTTGAAGAAGTGAAGGAAGAAATGATGGAAATCGTCGAAGAACGAGATCAACCAATCGAGGAGGCCTCTTCCACACCTGCAGCGGCCACAAGCACTGGAATGTTCTGTGGGTGCCTTTAAATCGTTTCGTGTTCGTACCATCCCTTATGTGTGGGAACTATTGAGCCATACCCTGAAATTCAGTGAGCGTGTCACTCCATAAAAATAGGTATCTTTACTTGCTTGAATCAATGAAAACCTCCACGGAGGTGTTTCATTTCCATTGCAAATTCCTGTTTCAGAGAACTTTTCTCGTCTCACATTGAGGAGAAGTGGTCTTTACTATTCCCAGGATATTTCGTAGAAAACACATCTTTCCGTCAACCATTTTGTAACATACTTAGAAACCACAGAAACGGTTTACGATGATCAACTGGCGGTAGTGGGTTTGGGCGGCCTAGTGTCACCCTATACATTTTCGGTTTGACTCCGCAGAATCTCAACCCAACTACGACATCAACACCTAACCAGAAAGTGTGACCTACACAACAGGAAGGAAACGATGTCGTCTACTCCAACGATCACTATAAAGATCATTAAGGGGTGATAACATTTCAAAGTCAAGTGAAAATAAACTCAGAAGCTAACGATTTATTTTTTCTTGCTCTTCAACTTCTTCGCAAGTTCTGCCAACTTTTCAGCCTTCGCCTTAGCAGCCGCCTCGAGTTTCACACGTCGTGCACTCGCTTCTCGCTCTACCTCCTCTTCCAACTGTCGCAGAATCGAAGATTTGTAGTCATCAAATCCAGCCTCCCAGGGTGTGACGCCTAATTTTTCGACTACCCATAACGTACATTCACATTCCTCAATAAGACGTTGATCGTGCGTCACAACCACGATACCACCATTGAATTCGTTGATGGCATCACAGAGCGCATCGATAGTTTCGATATCAAGGTTATTTGTAGGTTCATCCAGAAGAAGGATGTGGGGCATTTGCAAGCTCAAATCGACAAACACAACGCGGGCCTTCTGCCCGCCAGAGAGGTCACGCATGACAACTTCATGGGCATGACCTTCAAGACCGTACTTTCCAAGTCGATTACGGCATGACTGATAATCCAAGTCGTTGAACTGGGATCGAAGATACTCAACTGGAGTCTTATTCATGGGCAATCGATCTACGAAGTGCTGGTTGTAGATACCCATTCGCAAACGACCGTTGCGACGTACTTCACCAGTCGTGGGGTGGATTTCTCCAGTCAATAGCTTCAGCAGGGTAGTCTTACCGGCTCCGTTGGGTCCGACGACGCAAATACGGCTATCCATATCGATACCAAAATCAATACTGTTGAAGATGACTGGGTGTTTCGGCGAGTATCGGAAATGCACATTAGTCACTTCCATCACAGGCCTAGTCAATTCCGGTACCTCGGCGAACTCAAGTTTAACTGTGTATTCCCTTGGTCGCTTGATAAGTTCCGCCTGCTCGGCCGTCTCTGTACCGGCGGCGATGGCCTGATTTTTCTTCTTTTGGTTTCGGTTGTCACGCCCATCATTTGCCTTTTTGACTGCTTCCTGCGCTTTCGCTTTGGACTGACCCGATCGCTTGAGTTCACGAAGTCTCTTTTCTTGCTTTTCCCACGCCTTTTGCTGTTGTTTCATTCGTTCGGCCTCGCCCTTCTTGAATGAATCGTAATTTCCCTTGTACGAGATCAGCTTTAAGTCTTCAATATGAAGAATTTCCTGGCAGACACTGTTTAGGAAATCTTGGTCATGGGAAACGACAAAAAGGGTCTTCTTCCAATTTTGTAGGTATTCGTCTAGCCAGATAACTGCGTTCAAGTCCTTTGGATAAAGCATTAGTTTGACTCCTCAAGTTACTTTGACTCCTCGCGGAAGAAGGAAATAGAAGTTCAACGATAAGGACAACGTACCAAGTGATTCGTCGGTTCATCAAGCATAAGTAATGTAGGCTCGACGAACAGAGCACGGGCTAAGGAAATTCTCATGCGCCAACCTCCAGAAAACATCTTGGTTGGCTTCGTTTGCATATCCATACTGAATCCAAGACCGTATAGGATACGTCGTGCCTTGGCTTCCATACTATCCGCTCCCATGTTGGTCAACTCCGCGACGACGACACTCAATCGTTCAATGACCTCATCCGACTCATCACCGGAATCGACCTTCTTCATCAATGCCTTTTCTTCTTGCAACAGATCCCATCGTCGCTTATCAGCCTTTAGGACGGCCTCAACGGCAGGTGTGTTATCTGCCACGACTTCTTGTTCCACGTACAAGAAATCGATGCGTGGAGGTAACTTGAGATCACGAGATGCAATCATTTTCAGTAGAGTCGATTTTCCTCTTCCGTTCGCACCCACAAGACCTAGCCCACGAACAACGTGGTGAGATGGAGCATACAAAGCAAGTCGAAAAAACCATTCAAGAGTCAACTCAAAATGTCGTACCATATCGTCGTCCATGAGCGATGTTTAGGGCAGCATCCTTGAACAAAATTTTTCCGGCGGCACTAATGGAAAAATTCGGTATACCAATATCGAGTGAATTTTCCCACTGTGGATCATTTTCATTGACAGCTGTCTGACTGCAAGCAAATTGTGCCCCCTCTCGACTAGCCTTCGCGGCGACTTCCTCAAATTCTCGAGCACGAGCTTCTGCCTCACGTTGCTTCTGTAATTTCTTTCGATCCTTGTTACTCAATTTCTTCCCGTCTGGTCCGTACAGCATCTACAACAAGTGTTCCAAGAAAGTGATATGAGAGACAAGCCGACTTGATACGTCGGACTCTGCGCATTGAAAAGCAGACCACAAACATGCACAACGACAGCTGTCGTCTACATACCTTGTTCGGGTCTTCCTCTTCACCCTTTTCTTCCTGTTCTTTCATGGCATGTGACTTATCTGACCAAACCACATCATCAGGAGCTCCATACATCATTTCTTCAACTTCCTCCTCGTCTTCTTCACCAGCTAGTTTGTCTGGTACATCCGGAATATCTTTCGGTTTCAGGGTAGCGACCGGTTCTGGGACAGGTTCTGGTTCCTTAATCGTCACCGCCTTATTATCATTCCTCTTCTTCATCGCTTCCTCCATCTGAAGCTCGAACTTTGACTTCTTCTTAGCCTCGACGGGAGCAGGAGCTGTGACGGGAGTCGGATCAGAAATGACTGGTTCTTTACTATCCTCCTTGTCATCTACCGGCGAATCCCCCCTATCTTTTTTCTCTTTCTTTTCCTTCTTCTCCTTCTTTTCCTTCTTTTCCTTCTTCTCCTTCTTTTCTTCCTTTTTCTTTTTCTTGGGTTCATCAAGAATCTTGAAGGTAATTTGCTCCACTTCCTCATCGTCATCATCATCTTCTTCCATATCGTCGAGATCATCCATATAATCGTCATCGTCACTATCCTTTTCTTCTTCTTTCTTCGGGGGAGGGGTAGCCTTTTTCGGTTGCTGCTGACCACCGCCCTTGGCTGGAGCACCGTTGGCTGGAGCACCGTTGGCTGGACCACCCTTTGCTGGACCCTTCACTGGAGGCTTTGCTTTTCTGCCATGATCATCATCATCATCGTCGTCGTCGTCACTGTCGCTACCACCACCGACGTGGGCAAGAGCTGCCGATGC
>Ga0194115_10007959_pt1 | contig 10383 bp, 10 predicted proteins | sample TA2MahsurfametaG_3_FD_148656 | JGI IMG/M metagenome (GOLD analysis project Ga0194115, IMG submission 148656) | Freshwater microbial communities from Lake Tanganyika, Tanzania - TA2015002 Mahale S4 surface | ecosystem: Environmental > Aquatic > Freshwater > Lake | place: Tanzania: Lake... | reverse complement strand
CAAGAAGAAGCATCGGTGCCCTTCTTCGGTTTAAGGTACCCTTCACAGCCGAAAACGACCGCGTTAGCGGTTTTCTCCTTTTTGTCAAACGACGATTTATACAATGCTGGTCTGGTGTGTAAGAGCTGGTCACAGCTGGCTATGGACGATGAATTGTGGAAATTTGATTAACGACGACTCTCGACCTCAGTCGGTGGGAATGATTGTGCCAGCCAAACGTCTCCTGGGGACTGGAGACCCAACGTTACATCCTCAAAATTACAGGTAGCGGTGTCGTAGTAAATTTGGTATGTTTTCTTTCTTCTCTCAATCTGTAAATTGTGCATGTTTCGTATGTTTCGACTTTACTGTAGGCGGAGGAAGTGCAACGAAGAGATCTCCACGGATTTTTGGATTGCTAACGACCTCATGTAGACGATTGAGATTCGGGGGGATGACGGTATGGTATGGATCAAACTTCTGCGCGACTTGGTGCAGGCAGTAATACCAGTAGTCGGAAGAAGATGTAAGGTCTGCCATCTCCATTCCTATTTTCCAAGAGGGGGAAGGATCTTCCCATGCCTTACTATATCCGACCATATGAAAAAAATCTTTATAGAAACCAAGGTGACTCGTTCGGGGGGAGACATTTTTCGCCCATAAAGGGGTGGAGGACGACGAAGAACTCAAACAAGAATGTCCTCCGAGGATATCATCCGTTGATAGAATACGCGTTGGTTGACGTTGTTCTCGTCTTGGAATCTTGGAGGCAACGGTGGATGTCGTCGTTGTCGTTGTCGAAGAAGAGGCAGAAACAGCCGCCATCGTAGCACTATCATAGTGCTGAATTTGAGTCCCGGTAATGATGGAACCACTAGTAGTATCATCCATACCGAATAGTATCGAATATAGAATAAATCCTTGATCAGAATCAGCACAATAAAAATCCCAAGCAGATCCAATTGTTCCATCCCATAGGATATATTCTACAGATGGTAGTCGATTCTCTTTCGTCGTCGGAATGATATTCTTCATCATGTCTTGAAATTTCGTCCATTGATCGAAGAGGGTATCATGTAGATGAGGATGTGGTGTCACTAGGAATAGACCTGCATTGATCGGATCCTCATACATGGCATGGACAATCATATCACCCAATATCCCATCTTGAGACAATCGGAATAGGTAGTCCAATGAACATAGTGGTAAGACATCACTATCGAGGAATAGGATCTTTTTGTATTCTATCATCTGTAAGACGAAGAATTTCGTCATGACTAATTCATAAAATGTCAATGTCGGTTTTGACGGTTTGGGTAGATAATGGAATTGTATCTTCATCTTTTGGAAGACATCTTCTTCGACTTGTGTCAAGCGATCGGTAGGACTTGAATATGCCATTTGAATCAAGATGACAATATCGGCGGTTGTATCGAATCGGACTTTCAATACATACGTCGCTGCAAGGATATTATACAATAAACCTCGATAGGAAGGTTGGAAAATGGTAGGATCACAATCCGCCAAAAGAAATACGTATGCCCAATCGCTATTCGATGTAGTACGACCATCCTTTACCTCGATAGACGGTGATGGGAAGGCGACTCCGACTAGTCCCACGAGTGACAAAAGATACCCACCGACGATGAACCATAGTAGTATCGCTAGAAGGAAGCTGGATTGGGGCCATTTCCTTGTCGTCTCCCGAGTTCGAAATGTAGATGCCGTTGGAAGGACCATGTGTGAACCTTCACGTTCGGTTGAACATCCCTGTGACGGTTTTGTTTGCCATGCCGATGCGTTGAGCTTGTTTGTCTTCGACAGAATGCACGGGAGGTCGACTACTGTACATATCATATGTGCCAGTTGGGAATCTCGTAGGTACGATACGATAGATAAGTGCTCTCTATGACAGTGACCGTGACTGTGATTGTGCGGCTGCAGTGTTTATTGGTACGTATGCGTATATCTCTGGATACTAGGGGTGCGCCACACATGTCATATACATACTTACATATATACACATACATAGATACATACATACGGTATGTGAGGAAGGACTCGGATGAATCAACACACTCGTGTCTCAATTCGATCTTCTTGGTGACTGACCCAGCGACAGCCAGACACCGACGTCGCTTCGATCGGCATTTGCGAAGAAACGGTTGGAGGTTTTGAATCGTCGTCGATGTTTCACAGTCATTTCGTAACCACAGTGTCTCTGTTGTAATGCCTTCCTCATCTCCACATTCATCATGGAATAAAGGATGTTGATGAGATGGAATCCGATGTTGTATCGGAAAAGTGCGACGAAGGGGTCGCCACTCGAGTAGATGAAGGTTGCGATAATCAGGAAGACGACCCACAAAAGTGAAACTTTGTGATACCGCGAGGCGCTGGTATCAACGTGGTTCTTTCTGTTGACGTAGGGGAGAGGAGTCTTGAAGGCCGAAAATGGGAGATGTTCTGAGGGTGCTGATGCCCGTGGAGAATCACTGCCACTGCTGGAATCGAAACTGTCGTAGGAGGGAGCGAAACGCACGTGTTTCATTTCATTGCTACTACTTCTGGTTGGTTTTGTAGATACCTTTCCAGGGAACGGTGATGGGATGCCCTTGGTTCCCATGGAGGTTGATAACGGACTCCTGTCCTGGGATGGACAAAAAGAGATCCTAAAGTGTCCGTCCCCTAACGGCAATAGGGGGAGGCATGGAGTTCTGGAAGTTTGTTCTTGTTGTTTACGACGAAACACGGCCGCACGATTAGGCCTGAATGGACTGATAAACATATCCCTATCTTCTTCGATTTGTCCGCTGGGTATGTCCGACCGTGAGAATTGTGGAGGCTTCTTGAACTCGATAGATGTCGGGAGATGGTCAGCATCGCAGATAGAACTCATGAGAACGGTGGCGGACAGAGGCGTAGACACGTGGTCAAAATCAGAGTCAGGAAGAGTGGAACCAGGCGACTCCAAGTCTACCTCGCTTCGATGCAAGTCGTCTAAACTTTCGAAGGGGGAACTGTTCCATGTTGAGACAATCTGTCCTCGATTTCGCCATATGGCTAGCGGGTCGTCGGAATCTGTTTCGTTCCTAGGACTACGAAAGGCTGACGGATCGTTTACCACTTTACTCGCCAGCATGGTCGGTGAAGTGGCTGTAGTCGTCGACATCGAGACGACGAGAGCAAACAAGATACTTTGATCTTTACTTTCGTCGTCGTCGGTGTCGAAGTCCGAAGTGCGAGACGACGTCAGATATCTAGTAGGAAATTCTCAACTCTTTCAGCAGACTAGGTCCCATGATGCGGATCCTGAATACTCATGAGATTGAGCGGAAAAATCTTCGAATTCTCAGTTCCATCCAGCGTACTGAATGTGATAACTTACAGTTAGTATTCGTTACCTATATCATCATGGCAATATTGGATTCTTTCCTTCGTGAAGGGAGTCTCATGGAATCTTCGAACGACGGTTGCGCGACAAACGGTCAAATTTCGCGCCAGCTGGGTGACGTTCGACAGTATGGATAGGCTACCCTATCGACATCAGTAGGGTAGGTGCATACATACATGTTTCTATCATGTTTGCCGTGTGAGGAACAGACCGAAAGCAAACCGAGATCGGCCAATGAAATCGCCCCGATACGGTGTAGTACTCGATCGACCAAGTGTGTAATTGTACAGTACCTCTTCACGTAAAAAGCGATATCGGGACGGCATATTTACCGGCCAACGGCTCAGATTGCGTATTCACCAGGCAAAGACAAAACGGCGGCGAAGCGACGAGTGTTGAGATTCCACAGCCGACCGACTCTACCTCGCACACAGCCTGTTGTTTTGTCGACAATAAACTCTCCTAAAAATCAAAGATGGCTCCAGCAACTTCTTACTGGCGAGTCGCCGGCATGACTTATTTGCAGGTGAGTTCGAGGAGAGAGACGACGAGGTGTTGGATCATTGGATACATGTACGGGATGAATGGTGGTGCCGATGTGAAAATACAAGTTTTCCTGGTCAAGACCAGGAGACTTTCCACTTTGCTTGTCCCAAAGTCGCCAACGATTGGATGCACGACTCGATCGACCCAATTGAAGAGGTTTGGTGAACAAACTTTTTTGTTATCTATTTCCATCGAAGCTCAATCCTGACCGCTTGTTTTTCTTTTTTTGTTTTGTTTTTTTTCCTTTCGACCCTTCTTCGCAGTACGTCAATAGAGCCGCAGGTTCTGTACGGTCTGCTGTGAAGGAACCGGCAAAGAGCAAACTAGCGGCTGCCAGCGAGTTTTCCTACAACGCTGCGTCTTGGGAAGCCGGTGTTCAAAGCGCGAAGAAGGGAGTGCAAACTTTGAGCAAGGCTGGAGTTGCCTAGAGGAAGACGGCTTCTGCGTACAAATATTTTAAGTCATATAGAACTGCGGAACGATTTCCACCGGACGCTGCTCTTGTGTGTATGCTGTATGTCGTGATTCTACATGACGCGGGAATGATTCGATGGAGCTCGCCACGTGAACGATTTCCTGTCTTCCCATGCCTGATGTCCTACGGCTAGGTGCACGACCTTTATTCTTCCTTAAGTTTATAATTTACGCAATACAACTGGATTGCCATCTATTTCAGGGTCCATCCTACCGAAGGAATCTCGTAATAATCGGCAATGTGTCGAGGAACAAACGCCCCCGGCTTGTCCATTCCGCGTTCAAAGCACTGCGCCATTTCAATCGCACACTTAACGTTTGTAATGAGACTGCTCCCAAAGTCAACGGCAGCACGACGGATCAAATATCCTGCCGTAATTTCATCCTTACGGATAGTTCCATCGCTAATGTTGATGACCAAGTCGATGTTCCCGGCTTTGATCTCGTACAAGGCAGTACCCTCACCATCGTCATTTTCATCCACTGGCTTCTGAACGACAGTGATTTCAATGTCGGTACGCTCCTTGTAGTACTGTGCCGTACCTGGAGTACCATATAGCTTAAATCGATTCAACTTGACCAACGCTACGACGGATTCGAAAAATTCATGACGTTTCTCGTCGGTCGAGATCGAGAGCATTATTGAGTTATTGGTCGAAGGCAGTTTGAAATTTGTAGACAGCATTGCCTTGAGGAATGCTTCATTTTGATCTTGTCCGAAACAAGCAACTTCTCCAGTGGAAGCCATTTCAACACCAAGTGTAGGATCGGCACCTCGGAGACGAGTGAACGAGAACATCGGGGCCTAGATTTGATAGGGTGAGACAACAGTAAGGTGGCGAACACAAGGATTTTCTTTCGGAACCAGTGAACTTACCTTGACACACACGTAGTCAATATCGAGCAAGGAAATCTTGTAGGGTTTGGGATCCAATCCAGTCATGGCCTGAGTAGCCAGTGAGATGAAGTTGTGATTCAGAGTCTTGCTGACAAATGGGAATGTTCGGCTTGCACGCAAGTTGCATTCGATGACCTGCACGATGTTTCCCTTGGCCATGAACTGAATATTGAAAGGACCGGTGATTCTAAGTGCCTGTGCGATGGCAGACGCATATCTTTTCACCTGTTTGATAGTCTTGACGTAGAGCTTTTGCGCTGGGAGAACCACTGTTGCATCACCACTGTGGACACCAGCGTTTTCCAAGTGTTCACCGATGGCATAGTTCAAAATGTTACCCTTGTTCGCCACTCCATCGAACTCAATCTCCTTGGCGTTTTCGATGAATTTTGTGACAACCACGGGTTTATCCCCCGAGACTACAGCAGCGAGTGCCAGAAAGTTTGTCAGCTGCGTCTCATCAGCGGCTACACGCATGGCAGCCCCCGAAAGGACGAAACTAGGCCGGACAAGCACAGGGAATCCAACTTTTCGGGAGAATTGAACGGCTTCCTCCTTTGTATTTAGAACAGACCATTCAGGCTGCTGGATGCCCATTGTGTCCAACATTTTTGAAAACTGTTGTCTATCTTCAGCGCGCTCAATATCGACGGCACTAGTACCGAGGATATTTGCTCCACCGTCATTCAAGGCATCGGCCAAGTTGTTAGGAATCTGGCCACCCACTGAAACGACAATACCTGTAGGGTTTTCTCTCTCGTAGATATCCATGACACGTTCGAGACTCAATTCTTCGAAGTACAGGCGTTCGGACTCATCATAGTCAGTACTGACCGTCTCGGGGTTGTAGTTGACGATGATACTCTTGAAGCCGTCCCGTCGAAGCTGTCGAATACATGACACGGCACACCAGTCGAACTCAACACTGGATCCGATGCAGTAGGCGCCACAACCAAGGACAACAACACCTCTTTCCTTGGCACTCTTTAGGACTTCTCGGCCTTCGTTTCTGGATAGGGCTCGAGCTCGTCGCTGGAAAGACGGTGAATCTATATCACCAGTGGATTGGTCGAACAGCGATGACCTATACGCTGGAGTTAACTGGTCCTCATATCGTCCAGATTCAACGTCATCAGTGTCACCAGAGTACGTCATGTAGAGGTAATTCGTCTGTGCTGGGAACTCGGCGGCCAAAGTATCAATCTGCTTGACTACAGGCAATACCTGGAACTTCTTGCGAGCTTCCCTCACTTTTCTTTCGCTGTTGAGTCCATCGGAAAGACCAATGTAGCGAGCAATCTAGAAAAAATAAAATCAATTTTGAGATCTACGATCTCAAGTCCAAATTATGTCCCAGAAGCGCCAAAATGACTCACCTGGCGGTCACTGAACCCAGCCATCTTCAAAGTTCGTAGACGCCCCCGCGGATTCGTCGCCAGTAGAGATTCCAAACCGCCCATCGTCTTGCAGGCGTTACGCAGTGTTGCGATGTTCATGAGCTTGCTGAGGAACCATCGATCAATCTTGGTGAGCTCAAATACCTTGTCAACTGACCATCCGCGTTCAAGAGCAAGCTGAACGGCGAATAGTCGACGGTCTGTTGGGACCCTCAGGCTCTCTTCTAGGTCGTCGTCCTCATCGACGATATGAGAATCTTCTCCCTCAAGGCCATCTAGATTAGGGTTGACCATCCGACATGCTTTTTGGATGACTTCCTCGAAGGTCCGACCAATTGCCATGACTTCACCAACACTGAGCATAGAAGATCCCAGCTTATTGCTTACCCGATTGAACTTCTTCAGGTCCCATCTAGGCATTTTGAGAACACAATAGTCCAAACTCGGTTCAAAGCAAGCAGTAGTGATTTTCGTGATTGAGTTCTGGAGGGATACCAAATTCTTACCCAGGGAGAGTTTGGTCGCAACATAGGCTAACGGGTAACCCGTGGCCTTCGAAGCCAATGCAGAAGAACGCGACAGCCGAGCATTCACCTCGATGATACAATAGCGCTCGCTGTCAGGGTGGAGGGCGTATTGGATATTGCACTCTCCGACTATGCCCAAGTGACGGACGACCTTAAGGGCTGTGCGTCGAAGCATGAAATATTCACGGTTCGTCAACGTCTGGGAGGGAGCCACCACGATGGAATCCCCAGTGTGAATACCCAGGGGATCAAAGTTCTCCATGTTGCAGACGGTTATGCAGTTATCGCTTGAGTCCCGGACGACTTCGTACTCAAGCTCTTTCCATCCACGTAGGTCTTGATCGATAAGGATCTGCCCCGACGTCGTAAATGCCTTAGCTGCCATTTCCCTTAATTCCTCGTCATTATCAGCGAAACCAGAGCCAAGCCCCCCCAGGGCGTACGCGGCTCGGATAAGTACCGGGTATCCAATCTTATTGGCTGCCTCCATGGCTTCTTCGATGGTAGTCGCGCTGTAGGACAACGCAATGGTCTCATCGATCTCCTTCAGCTTTTGGCTGAAGATTTCACGGTCTTCTGTTGCTTCAATGACAGGAATCTGCGTACCCAAGACGTCGACTCCAGCCTTTTGAAGTTCCCCACGTCGCCAAAGCTCCACCCCAACGTTCAGCGCAGTCTGACCCCCCATGCTAACAATGATACCATCGGGCTTTTCTTTGCGAATAATGTCCATAACGATCTCGGGTTGGATGGGCAAAAAGTAGACGCGGTCGGCGTGCGGGGAAACTTCGTCCTTTTCTTGTGAGGTTTGAACCGTTGCGATATTCGGATTGATCAACACAACTTCGATGTTTTCTTCTTTCAACGCCTTGATACATTGACTTCCAGAGTAATCGAATTCCCCTGCTTGTCCAATCGAGAGACCTCCACTTCCCACCAATAGGACTTTCTTGTAGGTTTTGCGCTTGTAGCTGAGGGCATCTTGGAGGACGACGGGTTGCGTCTCCCCTCGAGTCTCTCCAACAAACTTTTCAAAAAGGAAGGCGGTATCACAGGGACCTCCACTAGCTTCGGGATGAAACTGAACGCTGAAAAAAGGCTTCGTGGTATGGATGATGCCTTCGTTTGTTTGGTCGTTGGCGTTGATAAAGAGAGGCTTCCAAAGGGGAGGTAACGAATCTGTATCTACAGCAAAACCATGGTTCTGTGGTGTAATGTAGCATCTCCCTGTTCTCAAATCCACACATGGTTGATTCATACCCCGATTTCCATACTTTAGTTTGTAAGTCGTGGCTCCGGCGGCTAGTCCCAGAAGTTGATTTCCCAGACAAATACCGAAAATTGGGCGAGGAGGCGACAACTCCAATGCATACCTTATCGACTCAATGGTAGATGCACACATCGTTGGATCTCCAGGACCATTGGAAAGAAAAAGACCGTCCCATTCAATACCCGATGGGTTGACCTTGAGGTCGTAATCATAGGGGACGACAGTCAACTCAACCTTGTTCGTTTCCACCAGATAACGAACAATGTTGTACTTCATCCCACAGTCATAGGCGATGATCTTAGGTGATTGACCCTTTCCGTAAACTACGATTTCCCTCGTTGAGACTTCGGCGACCAAGTTTCGCTTATTCGGGTCCACAAACATATCGTCCGACGCGGGACGACCGAAATCGTCATTGTTGTTTCCAGAATCCTGAGTCCGTAGCTTTCGGTTAGAAATTGTATGGATGGAAAGACTGAAAGCTCCTTAAAAACCATAACTCCAACAAGGACTTACAATTTCGAGACGTCCTGTAATTGATCCATGTTCACGTAATTTCTTGGTCAACTGCCGAGTATCGACGCCGTAAACTCCAGGGATATTGTATTCCTTCAACCAAGCCGCAAGCGATTTCTGTGCCGCCCAGTGCGAATGCTCCCAGGAGTAGCTCGAGATAACAAGACCAGCGATATGAATCTCCTTGCTTTCAAAGTACAATGGGAGTCCATGAGAATCCTTCACGGTCTCATCGGGAACACCATAATTTCCAATCAAGGGATATGTCAAAACAAGGATCTGACCGCGATAGCTCGGGTCGGTCAGGGCTTCAGGGTATCCCACCATACCAGTATTGAAGACTACTTCTCCCGAAACTGAAACAGGCGCTCCAAAATTCTTGGCAGGGATAGGTGAGGACCCATCTCCGAGATACAACAAAGCATCTTCACCCTGTTTTTAATACAAAATAGATTCGAGGAAATCATGAGTCATAGAAATTCCGTTTCGTTGGAATTCTCAAGTTTTATTCTGTACACCGAATACGTCAATCGACCGGTTCGAGTGCTTAGGACGGAATCTCGAGAACTCATGACTGAAATATTTTATCCACATTTTCTTGATGTCTGCATCTGCGAATGTGCTTACCTGGCTGTCCAAACAAGTCAGTTCAGGCATCTTCTTCAAAGTTTGGGGATAACTACTACTTGAGAGTGACAAACTAGAAGGAATTAGTGTGATAGCGAAGGTAAGCACAAGGAATGGCCGCTTGTTCATACCTCCTTGGTTCCTCTTGGTATGGATTTCTCTGTCTTCCGTCGAGGTGACAACCCGACTGGGAATCCTCGTTCACATCATACTGCCACCGTCGTTTTTGGTTGGCAGTGACGAGTTCATTGCGCGACAGTCGCGCAAGGTGACAAGTGACAACGGCAGCCAACCGCAGACAGGTTCGCCTTGTCTCAACTGAGAACCGGATAACGTTCGCCAGTTCGCCGCCGGCGATCCAAGGCATATTTCTAGGAGGTTCCGCAGGACAACACAGTCCGTGTCCTCAAAGAGAATTTCTTGCTGCTAACGGTATTGCAATTCACACTCCTGTCATGTCCACTCACTGTCAGGAAGAAGCGTGTTGTGCTCTTTGTCGAAGTTGCACGCTCAGGAAAGCAGAGGGACGAGACCAAAAAGTAGCTCGGATGGAACTAAACGCTTAATGCATATCGGCACTACAACGGAGAGCGAGAGATTAAATAGGGGCTTGTTGCGGACCAAAGCTCTGTCGTAAATAACGGCATGGCGAAGGGTACCAACGTACCTAGCCATAATGCCTACGTAGTGTTGACTGGTAGAGATCCTTCTCCACAGTCTAATCGTGAAAAAGAAAACTATGGGTCGAACGTCAA
>Ga0194115_10007956_pt1 | contig 10385 bp, 20 predicted proteins | sample TA2MahsurfametaG_3_FD_148656 | JGI IMG/M metagenome (GOLD analysis project Ga0194115, IMG submission 148656) | Freshwater microbial communities from Lake Tanganyika, Tanzania - TA2015002 Mahale S4 surface | ecosystem: Environmental > Aquatic > Freshwater > Lake | place: Tanzania: Lake... | reverse complement strand
AACACAATATATACGAAGTAAAACAGCATGGTACCAAAAAGACAACCGGGGGGGTTTTATAGGCGAGGGGGTGGGGTAAGCGTGGTATAGAAATGTAAATAATGACGGGGGGAGGGGTGGCTTTCCAAAGCCGGCTTTTGAAATGTGGGGCGTTGTTTGTGAGGATCTTAGTGTATGTGGGGTACTACGGAGTCCCAACGCCAGCGTGGCGGGTCGGGTGGGGGTGGGGTCGGGCCGGGTCGGATCGGGGGGTCACTGAGCCGGTACCGTATCAATTGATACGCCCGCCATCGTGAAAAAAGTTTCGATATCGCGGAACTTTCGGGGAACCCGCCTTGTCTAAATAGGCGAAGGGCGCGGAGTTCGCGCCCATGTTGAAGGAGTGTTGAAAATGGTTACTCTTGCATATATCACCACGCTTGCGGCGTCTCTCGCTGACGCTGACGATAGCCACGCTCAGGCCGTCGAGGATGGGCTGCGTACACTCGCCACGGCGTTAGTTCAGTACGTTCCGCCATCCGACAAGCCCCGCGACTCTGCTGAGTTCAAGGCCGCAGCCGACGGCGTGAAGGCTGTATTCCGTGGCAAGTATCTGAACCGTCAACGTCATACCGGGAAGGGCGCGGATCGTCGTCCTGTCAATATGGCGATGGCTAAGACGGTTTCTGATATGCCAGACGCTGACCGGGAGAAACTGGCTAAGGATGCGCCCGAGCGTAAAGTATGGGATGCGATCCTCGCCTATGCTCGATTGAACTGGAAGCGTGTCGCTGACATCGCGTTCCCGGTTGCGACTGATAGCGCGGGGTCAGATGCCAAGTCGAAAAAGGCTCCAACGCCTGACGCTATCCTTGCCGCGCTCGATGCGTTCTTAGAGTCGAACCCCGCCCCGGCATTGGTTGCCAATCTGTTCGACCAGTTCGCGGCGCGTCGCCCGAAAAAGTAAAACCCCATCCGTGACAATTGTCACGCTGCGCCCTCGCTAGGGAAACCTAGCGGGGGCTTTTTCTTGCCCGGTTCTCCTCGCCCCACCACGTCCCGCCTCGCTCACTCTGTCCTGTTTTGTTCCACGAAGCCAGTTACGTCTGAGCGAAGCCAGTTACTGATACCAGTTCTACTAAAAGATTCTGCATGACGCCGCTCACGTGAATAACCCTGTGCATAACTTTGTGCGAGGTTTTGTTCCAAGGGGTCTGTAGAGTTTGTTCCAAGTTGAAAAAACGCTTGGAACAAGATTTTTTTAATAGAATCATGCACTTACGTGAGTTTGTTCCAATGTTCCAATGTTCCAAGATAGGCAACAAGGTTTGGCAAGGTGGGGGAGCAGCAAGCGTCATAAATTTTTATTATAAATCGATGCCCACAAAATTTTCCCAAGTCTTGCAGGAGTGATATACCCTAAAACCTTGGAACATTGGAACAAACTCTACTTATATATATATTTTTAAAAGAATCTATCTATCTATACTCCACATTCCGCACATCGGAACCTAGTAAAATCAAGCACTTACAAAATAATCCCAATTTCACCCCACCCCCACTTTCTGTAACATAATCCCAATCTGATTTTTGGAACACGTGGAACAAATGGAACAAACTTTGTTGCATCGGAAAGTTGTTGAAAGTAGGCCAAGCCTATCCAGAAATTAAATAGCCATCACCAAAAACATAAACATCTGACGAGGTATTCCCGAGCGTGTTTTAAGACACGGTGCAACCCGTGCAAGCGTGAAACGGAAAACAGCAAAACGAACCCAAGCGTAGCCGCAATGTAAAAAACTTCAAAAATCGATACAAAACGGGGAACTTTCCCGATTCCACACGGTCTAAATAGGGTCGGACAAAAACGCCCGACGGTTGCGTGAGTTTAGGTTTTCCTGAGCGTATCAATTGATACGGTGGAGGTAAGTGTGGCTAAGCGTAGCGATTCAAAGTTCAACAAGGTTGGCGAGTTCGTACTGACCGTATTGGCTACGGTCGCAGTAGTCGGTGGGCTGTCTCAGATGCTGCCTCAAGGTGGCTGGCTCTACCTGATCAACTATTCGTTTGGGCTTGTGGTGCTGACGCTACTGGCTGCGGATCGGGTCAAGTGAGCGGAACCATGCGATGCGTAGCCTGTCATATAGAAGAGGTCGCTGCCAAGCGATACGAGGCGGGATATCGAACCTGCCTACGTTGTGGCGAGGCAGAAGCCAGACGTGTGAAGCATACGGTCGTGCCGATGCATAAGAGTAATTACATGGTGGTGTCCGACAGGACGCTGCTGAAGTGTCTCAACAAAGTAGCAAGAGGGTAAAAACATGGCGTTAGAAAATTATATCCAAGCATGGGTCAAGAGCGGCAATTCGGTTCCGAGGGGTGTTGGGCTTTCATACCGCACCCCTGCTGATTCGATCATCTGCAAGGATGGTTTCGAGTTTTCGGTACAAGCGAGTGCTAACCACTACTGCACTCCGCGAACGGATGATGCCCATGCGTACACGCATTTCGAGGTGGGCTACCCGTCCATCCTTGAAGAGAGTCTTGCCCCATATGCCGAGACTCCCGGCACAACCGAGACGGTGTTTCCGTGGGTTCCGTTGACGGTGATCGTGTATTTGATCAACAAGCATGGCGGGATCAACCCGTACACGGCAGAGCGCGTATTAGGTAATACGGTGGGGGTGTGAGATGAAAAAGATCGGCAGCGCAAAGAAGGCAAAGCATGAAGCGAATAAATACGTGTTTGTGCCTGTGATGACAGACGAGATCAAGTGGCGAGAGCCAATAAAGCCACACGTGTGGAAGGCGATGTTGAGAAAAATACTGAATAGGAGTGTTGAGTTATGAGTAATGAAGAAATCCGACCAGAGTTTCTGTATCTGAACATGGTACGGGATCACGGCAGCATCAATATGTTTGGCGCAGCGCCGTATCTGGCTGAAGAGTTTGATCTTGACCGACGAGAAGCCAAGGAGGTTTTACTTGAGTGGATGAAATGGATACAGGAGAACGGGCGATGACCAAGCCAACCCACATCAAACCCGGTCTTGATGCCCTGCTGAAGAAACTGGAGATCAAGCGCAATCAGTGGAAGACAGAGCAGGAACAAGATCGATGGATCATCGAGCGGGGCCGGGAGTTAGACGATCAGTTTCTTGAGGTATTTGGTGATGAGCGCAACAGAAAACACGATCAATAACCTGACCGATAGGCTGACTAAAACCAGAGAAAACTTGCAGAAACTACGGAACTTACGGTCAGAAATCGGGTCAAAGATCATAGTCGAGGAGGCATGGTCTAGGTATCTGGAGAGTCAGATAGCGAAACTGAGTAATGCCAAGCGCGTATCAAATGATACGGAAGAGTTTGAGTTTTAACTTAATTAACGAGGTAGCAGTATGGATATGACAACACGAGAGAGTGCATCGAGAGATGCTCTGTTAACTAAGCCGCAGCACATTACTTCCCTAGCCACTTCATGTGTGCTGGTCTCTGTCGAGTCGCACGTGTGGAACGCCACGGTGCAGGACAAGCAGATCAGTGATGAGGTGACTACGGCGAAGAAAGCCGACAAAGACGCAGGGAAGTTCGTGAAGAACTTACTTGCCAAGAACGCTGAGCATAAGTCTGTGCTGAATTACAGACAGACTATTTATAACTGGGTGCAGAAGAACACCTATGACTGGGCGGGATCGCAACGCCTACTGCCTGTCGCCAATCTCACTAGGTTCCACAAAGAATTCCGTGAGCATGAGACTAAGTTTCAGCAGTTGGTGGATGACTTTCTGGACAAGTACCCGACCATCGTGTCGAACATGGCGTTCGTGCAAGGTTCGATGTTTGACCGGAGTGAGTATCCAGATGTGTCTGAACTACGGCACAAGTTCAGTATCGACCTGATTCAGTCTGAAGTACCGACGGGTGACTTCCGCTGTGCGATAGCGCAGGAGTTACTGGACGATATGGCGGTGCATTACAACAGGCAAGCCAAGCGCATGGTGGAGGATATTCTATCCAAGCAGACCGAGCAGTTACTGGACATTATGAAATCCATTTCGTACTGCTGCGAGGTCGAGACCACGGTGGATACGAACGGTGAGATCAAGGTGCGCCGTAGAAAACTTTATGACTCAACTATCGACCGTGCCAAAGAACTCTGCGAAACATTCAAGGACTTTAACATCATGTCTGACCCGCGACTTGAGGAAGCACGGGCAGGACTAGAGAAGTTGTTAGAGGGTGTCAGTATTGATCAGTTACGGAACTCTGACACCAAGCGTGTGGTCATCAAGGAAGGTATCGATGACATTCTGGCGAAGTTCGGCGTTTAACTTAATTAACTAGAGGTGTGACATGGCTAGTAAGACTATTAACTTTAATACTCCGGTGGACTTGAAAGATGTGCCGGGGTTGATCATGGCAATCGGTGAGCAGCGTACTGTGTTGCTACGTGGTGAGCCGGGGATCGGCAAGTCAACGGTGTTGCGGATGTTGGAGCAAGCGTACAAGGATACGCATGACACAATCTATGCTGACTGCCCTGTGTTAGACGTATCTGATGTCGTGATGCGGATACCTGACCATGGGACAAAGACTCTTCAGTCATACGTGTCTGAACTCTTCCGTCTCGACTCTCCCAAACCAAAGATCATCATGCTCGATGAGGTGACTAAGGCGAACAAGTTGCTACAGGTCATCTTCACTCGACTGATGCTTGAGAGAACGGTGGGCGACACGGCACTGCCTGAAGGATCTATCGTGTTCGCAACAGGTAATAATATCTCTGACGGTGTGGGCGACACCCTGTCTGCCCATGTACTGAATCGCCTGTGCGTGATCAATGTACGCAAACCCGACGCGGCCAGATGGAATTTGTGGGCGACTGATAATAACGTCTCTCGCATTGTCCGTGCATGGGTCGCTATAAATCCGTCGTCACTTGCGAGTTACTTGGACGGTGGGCAGGAGGAGAACCCGTACATCTTCAATCCCGGTAGACCCATCGTATCATTTGTTACGCCACGCTCTCTGGTAGGTGCTGATGCGGTGATCAAGAAGCGTGATGAGTTGGGTAACTACGTGACGCAAGCAGCACTGGCGGGCTTGTGCGGCGCGGCGTTCGCTGACTCTATTGCGGCGTTCATGTCGATGGAGAAAGAGTTGGTCTCCGTCAAAGATATTATTGCTAACCCAGATGGCGTGCAAATACCAGAAAGACCTGCGGCGTTGTTTATGACGATGTTTAACGCAGTAGATACGATTGAAACTCAAGATGACTTATCTAACTTTATGACGTTCGTTAAGCGCATACGGTCAGAGGAAGTCCAAGAATGTTTCTTTACGATGGCGTTCCAGTCCAAGCGTACAACGAAGTTGGCACGGACAAACAACGACCTGCGTGAATGGGGCATGAAGCACATTGAACTTTTGGTCTAAGAGGTGATCTATGGAAGTGGTAGTAATGCGTAAAGAGAACTATGGGAACGTGAGGTTTTACCCTGAGAACAAGGAGGCGAAGATTCTTGCGGCACTGATGCGTAAGAAAACCTTTGACTACTCCGAGTTGCAGTTGACCCGCGAGATGGGTGCAAACATTACAGTTAAGTATCCAGAGGTGAAGTTATGAACACGGCAGAGAAACTAGTAGACGTTGAGACGCGACTGAAGAAAGCGCACATCGCGTTGATCAAGCACCCTGAGACTTGTCTGTATGGCGGTGTGATTCTGATGGGTGAGTCGAGCGTAGTCGATGAACCTAAAAAGTGTCCGACTGCTTACACCGACGGGTACAACAAGAAGTATGGGCGGGAGTTCATGCAGAACTTATCTGATGCAGAGATGCGCGGCGTTGTCATGCATGAGAACTTACACGTGCTGCTCAAGCACATACCACGGCACATGGACTTGATGAAGGAGGATCGCAAGACCGCCAACGTAGCGATGGACTACGTAGTCAATGACATCATTGTAGAAGTAGGCAAGAAACACCCGGGATTTATTGCCTTACCCAAGGGATGCTTCCACGACCCGATGTTCCATGGATGGTCTGTCCGTCGCGTGTACGAATATATTAAACAAGAACAGGGCAACGGCGGAGGAACCGGTAATGGTGGTGAACGTCCCCAAGAATCTTTTGACAGTCACGATGACGAAAATGTCCGGGGGTCTACACCCGAGGAAATTGAGAAGATTGGCAAGGAGATCGATGAAGCGATACACCAAGGCGGGATACTTGCAGGTAAGTTTGGTGCAAAGATTCCCCGTGTCATCAAAGATCTCATGCAGCCAGACATCGACTGGCGCGAGGTACTACAAGACTTCTGGAGTTCTCACGTGCGTGGCAAGGACGAGTTCACGTGGCGACGGTTCAACAAGAATCGTTTAGCCGATGACTATTACTTGCCGAGTACGATCAACGAGACGATTGGTGAAGTAATACTCGCTATCGACACATCAGGGTCTATCAGTAATGATGACATCGCTAAGGTTGCATCGCGCATCCAAGAACTGTGCGAGACGTTACCGCCTGATCGCATCCGTGTGTTGTGGTGGGACACGGCAGTTCATGGTGAGCAAATCTTTGAAGGTAACTATGGTGGGATACATCAGGCACTGAAGCCGATGGGTGGCGGCGGCACACGGGCGTCGTGTGTGAGTGAGTACATTATCAAGAACAATCTTAATGCTGATTGCATGGTGGTGTTCACCGACGGTTACTTAGAGTCTGAGGTGAAGTGGGAGATAAGTATCCCGACGATTTGGCTGATTAAAGAGGGTGGCAGGGAAACTTTTTCCCCGCCCCGTGGTCAAAAGGTAGTAGTCAAAGCATAAGCGTATCAATTGATACGGTAACGGAGGTGTGAGATGAGAAGTAAGTATCAGGACAAAACATATTGGTTCGCCCGTGGGTATTACGATGGGCGTAAGTTTGGTGAGGAGAAAAGTTTGGAGTTAGTAGAGAAATGGGTCGCACTGGCCCCAGTGGGCGAAAAGATTCGCATTGCTTACAAGCAAGGCTACGACATTGGCGTGGATGACTACACTTACTCTTTAGAGGCTGGTTAAGATGTTGGAACAAACAGTTATTGACTTAACGGATCAGATCAATACTTTGGAAATAAAGTTGTTGATACTGGATAACTTCTTCAAAGAAGTACGTGACTTAACCTTAAACCACGACGAGTTGGACGATGCTGCCGTTGTCTACCCGTCAAAGTTGGGGGTTGCGTTAGAAAAGGTAAACAAAGATTGGTGGAAGGAGGTGTGAAGTGGGTAAGCGAATTAAATTCAACGTCCATGATATTTTTATGGACAGTCAGAACACGGTGTCGGATCGCAATCTGTTTGTGACTTCTCCGCTCTTTGGGATATTCGCTGCTCTTTACAATCGGTCTGGCGGCAAGGTCAAAGTGGGTAAGATTGATACAAAAACATTTTACCCATCGTCAGGTCACGTTCTTTTTGTTGAGCGTGTGTACGTGGTCAATAAGTGGGGTATGCAGGTATGCAACATATATAACACTTCAGTTGACTACGACTGCATCATGTTCAATACCTATCACCAACCAATAAACCATGAGAACTTTATTTCTGTTGCTTTACAGACAACGAACCCAAAGTATCTGCAAAGTAAACTCTCGCCATCGTCATCACACGATGCGGCAAACAGATTTGATTCGGCGCTTCACCGTGCAGATCATTTTTTCAACGACTACGTGCGGGACACGATTCACAAAACCGTTGATGAGCGATTCGGCGCACACAGTGAGCGTTCGGGGTTCAAAGTACGTGGGAATTTGCCCGACTCAGCAGTTTTATTTTTAGCGAAGCATTTTATGGGCGAGGTCAGTTCGGCTGAGATGCGCCCCAAAGACAGGTCAGTATTTGATTTGGTCTACAAAAAGTACTGTGAAACACTAGAGAAGTTTAAGGTAGCCTTGAAAGATACTTATGACATGGTGTCCACTGAGAAATGGTTGTACGTCACCGATGTCAATGGCGGTGTGGTACTGGGCGCGATTCGTCCAGAGCCTATGTGTGCTGCGCTAGATACGCTAACAGAAGGTGATACAACGATACCGGACTCGGTAGCGTTCAACTACATCCAAGAAACTTTACCTATCAAGTGGTATCCCAATTACGAGTCTATACCGGAGGATATCCGTCAGCAGTTGGAGTTCTCCATGGTCATGCTACGCACCCATGCTGGGTCACGCTCTGAGATATTTAACGATTTTGGAGACTACGTGTTTCCAGAGTTGGGGTCGCGCTATTACTCACCGGGTGGTGGGGTGTCTAAGTTTTACTTTCTGACTAAGTAATGACCCGATACGTAAAGAAGTTTTATATGTGGTATGAAGTCGCCCCGCGAGGGGCAGGGGATACGGGGAAGTACCGTGTGATGGTGTTCAGACCGGGGCCAGAGGAGTTTCACGTCTACATCGAGTCTAAGTTCAAGCGAGTGTTCCTACTAGATACTCTTCCTGACAAGATCAAGGAGAGTCTTGCCATGATCCACTCATTTGACTGGAGCCGCATGGTTAAAGATTTTTATATACCACCGTTGGAGTGGAAAGATACGTTGCCCGAGTACCTGCGCGAGATTGGGTGGAAAACTAGTGACAACGAGTACTGCGTGATCATGGATAAAAGTCTTTTAGATGAACTGCGTGGCGATAGCGTATCAAATGATACGGTGAGGGAAGAGGCATGACTCCAGAAGGCCGTGTCAAAAAGAGAGTCAAAGATATATTGGAGGACTTGAACGCATATTACGTGATGCCAGTTACAGGAGGATACGGAAACAGCGGGGCGCCAGATTTTATTATTTGTATCGCCGGGTTGTTTTATGGTATAGAATGTAAAGCGAACGGTGGGAAGGCCACTGCACTTCAGTTGAAGAACCACGATGACATTCGCAAGTCGGGTGGCATCGCATTGATAGTTGATGAAACAAACGTAGAGAACCTACGCAAGGAGTTATTGAGTTATGCAAACGAAAACGCAAATGATTTTGTCTCTGCTCAAAGCAGGGAAGCCGATCAAAGAAATCGCAAAGCAAGTAAAAGTAAAGCCAACATACGTGTATTACGTGCGTTGGAATGAAGCAAAAAGAAACAAACCTACACTCAAGAAAGTAAAGAAGAAAGCCGTCTACAAAAGTCCACGGTCACGTTTACTACAAGACATATTTCAAGCGAAGCGAGATGCTGAAGCGGCGGCAGCGAAGCGTGTGATGATCAATCTTGCCCGTAGAGAAGACGGGGCGATCATTGATCTTAACAAAAGCGGTGAAGTTATTTCTCCTCCCGATGTCATTAATCATCCCCCGCACTACACGACTGGCGGTGTTGAGACTCTAGATTTCATCGAAGCGAAAGACTTGAACTATCGTTTGGGCAACGTAGTGAAGTACGTGAGCCGCGTCGGGAAGAAAGACTCTGATCCTGTACAGGACTTGGAGAAAGCGTTGTTCTATCTCAAGCGTGAGATCGACGCGAGGAAGGGCGCATGAACTCTATCCAGATCGGTCGCAAGCGGCTGAGTGAGATCGTGTGGAATATCATTGATGAGAAGGTCGGGGATTACCCGTATGAGCGGATTGAGAAAATCGTGAAGGATCAGCGGCCCCTGCGCGAACAGGCTGACTACAACACCGGGTCTGTGCCTTACGATGATGCAGTGGAGTTATACAAGGTAGTGAAGTTCTTTCAGCCCAAGGTTATTGCCGAGGTGGGTACGTTTATTGGCGTGTCTACGCTCACTATGAATTTGGCGACGGAACGTCTGGTGGATATCTACACTTGCGATAACTCCAACAACATTAATTTAAACGTGCCAAATATCTTTCAGTATCGGAAGGGGACATCCCATGAAATGTTTGAGGACATGGCAAACAAAAGTGTGAAGGTTGATCTGGTCTATTTAGACGGGCGTTTGGGCAACGACGATGTAGAGCCGTTGGGTAAGATTGTTCACGACAAAACGGTGTTCGTCATGGATGACTTTGAGGGTGTTGAGAAAGGCGTTGCGAACGCGATGATGTTGGAGTCGCCGGGTCGTGTGTTGATTTATCCACGTGAGGGCAGGAAGACCGCAATATCTATCCCGTTTACCTTGATCCAAGTGCTATCGCAGGAGTCAACATGATCCGTTGGATGCGTGACGTGTGGCGACGGTGGAAATGGGAACGGTATCAAGCATGGGCGCACGTGCCACCACCGCAGTGGGCAGCGAAACGAGGGTCAGGGAGGGAGTATTGGTGATTGAAGGGAAGAAACAACAGACCCTACCTGAGTTTGCTGAACACATTTACAAGACAGGTTTTGCCAAAGCTGAAGAGGGCAACTACGACGAGGCCATCAGCATCCTCCAAAACATTCACGTGGCGTTGCCTGTCCTGA
>Ga0194115_10007954_pt1 | contig 10387 bp, 3 predicted proteins | sample TA2MahsurfametaG_3_FD_148656 | JGI IMG/M metagenome (GOLD analysis project Ga0194115, IMG submission 148656) | Freshwater microbial communities from Lake Tanganyika, Tanzania - TA2015002 Mahale S4 surface | ecosystem: Environmental > Aquatic > Freshwater > Lake | place: Tanzania: Lake Tanganyika... | reverse complement strand
GGCTCCTACCGCTCCAACGAAGAATGGGTACACACTCAGCGGTTGGTCTACCACTTCGAACGGAAGCCCAATCAATTTCCCATACGTTCACGGCCAAATTTCCAATTTCACGTTGTATGCGATCTGGACTGCAAACTCGTATGCCGTCACATTTAATAGCAACAATGGATCTTCAGTTTCTGCCGGTTCCTTTACAACTGGGGGCACCGTAAGCGAGCCAACTGCTCCGACTCGAAGCGGTTACACATTTGCTGGCTGGTCTGCGACCGATGGCGGGTCTGCAATCACCTTCCCATATTCACCAGGCGTCACAAACAACATCACTCTTTACGCCAAATGGAGCGCAATCAACTACACAGTGACATATGTTCGTAATGGCGCCACGGGAACTCTGCCCACAGAAACCTCGAAAAACATAGGAAATACCTTCACCATTGCAGGAATTGGTGCGATCACTAAAACTGGATACACCTTCGCCGGATGGAACGAGGGCACTACTACCTATCAAGCAGGTAACACCTACACAGTAGGAACAAGTGATATCACTCTCACTGCACAGTGGACCTTATCTGTCTACACCATCACCTACTCAGCAAATAGCGGAACAGGTAACGCCTCTCGAACAAGCGAGAGTTACACCTATGGCTCGCCCGCAATAAATCTCCCTGTAGTCGGCACTCTTGCGCGAGTTGGCTACACCTTCGGCGGTTGGTCAGAGAGCACTTCAGGTAGCGCAATTAGCGGTGCTTACACACCAACTCAAACTCGAACGCTCTTTGCAGTATGGAACCCAAATACCTACACGATCACCTACGACCGAAATGGTGGCAGCGGTACCGCACCAAGCGCTGGTTCCTACACCACCGCAGGCACAACACTCACACTCCCTGGCGTTGGTGCGATGTCCAAGGTTGGCTACAACTTCGGAGGTTGGGCGACCACAGCAGGTGGAACCGCGATATCTAATACTGGATTTACCACAACAAGCAACCTCACCTTATTTGCCGTCTGGACCATCAAGACAATCACCGTGACCTACAACTCTGGTTCGATTGCTGGTTTTGTGCCGACGCTCACTAACTTCCCAACTAATACCAGCGCTCTTTACGGATCTAATATCACCATCAGTTCCACAATAGATTCGTTAGCTAATACCAACACATACGCTTTTGCCGGTTGGTCTGATGGCGCTTCGATTTACAACAAAGGTGATACCTATCGCCTTGTCGATGCTCCGCTGACATTGACTGCGCAATGGATTGCGCTTTATGCAGTTCGTTACTCACTTGGTGGTGGGACATATGCGACTGGAACAAATAACTTCGATTCTGAATGTACCTTAAGTGGTGTGGATCAGAAATGTTCCAACGGACAAACAATCACGGCAAACGTAAGCCCAACCCGAACTGGCTATACATTCGCTGGATGGGTTGATCAATCCGGCAATGCTATCTCGCAAGCAGTCAATGGTTGGACTATCACCGCTACTAGTTACTTAGCCTTCGCGACCTGGACGCCAATTGCCTACCAAGTCCTCTACGACGCACAGGGTGGTAGCGCTCCACCCACCGAAAACACCAAAAACATTGGTGATTTGATTACTGTTAAGCCTGCCGTCACCAAGATCGGATACACCTTCCTCGGGTGGGCTACTGGCGGAACGACATATGGCCCTGGCGCGAGCGTGCAAGTAGGTTCAGCAAATATCACCTTCACCGCTCAATGGATCGCAATCGATTACACCGTCTCATATGACATAAATGGCGGAACAAGTGCAGTTCCGGTCTCGGTGATTCGCAATTACCTCGGTACGGTGACATTGGTAGCGGCTCCGACCCGTCCTGGATACACCTTCGCGCACTGGAGTGATGGTGCAAATGCATTTGCTCCCGGTGATTCCTACACAATGTCTGCGCAAAACGTGACCTTCACCGCGCAGTGGAGCGCTATCAACTACACCATGTCCTTTAATTCAAATGGTGGCAGCGCAGCGCCAAGTTCCCTCACCGGAAGGCAGATTGGTGACTCTTTCGCGATACCTGCTGCAGTAACCCGCGCCAGCCGCAACTTCTTAGGTTGGAGCGATGGCACCAATACCTATAACCCAGGCCAAAGCTATGTTGTACAAACATCAAGCGTTACCTTCGCCGCGGTCTGGTCTGGAGAGTTGTATCCGATTCTCTACTCAGCCAATGGCGGTGGCGGTTCGCTCCCCACACAAAGCGATCTTCTCGCCGCTGACACCTTCACTGTTGGTCCTGGAAGTGGGCTCACCCGCGCTGGCTACACCTTCGCCGGATGGAATGCGGGCGGCGTACTCCTTCAGCCTAATGACACCTTCACCGTTGGCAATGGCCCAGTAAACCTTTCGGCAATATGGAATAAGAATTCACTCACCATCACGTTCGCGGCAAACGACGGTAGCGGAGCTACTCAAAGTCAGAGTTTGGATGCGGATACGCCAACAAACTTAGCAGCCAACACCTTCACTCGCCCTCATTACACCTTTGCTGGATGGACCACTAATAGCGATGGTGGTGGCGCAAGTTACACCAACAATCAATCAGTCAATTTGCTAACTAATCGAACGCTCCATGCAAAGTGGACTCCAGCGTTCCCAATTACCTTCAACTCAAATGGTGGTAACGATGTCGCTCCGCTGACATTTACTGGAACAGCACTTAACCGCCCGACAGATCCCACGCGAACTGGTTACACCTTTACTGGTTGGAACGTTGGCGCCACACCAATTTCATGGAATTACACGCCAGCCGCGCCAGCGACTCTGACCGCACAGTGGAGCGCTAACCAATATGCAATCACTTTTGACAAGAACGATGGTTCGAACGTCACCGCAACTCAGCCAAACGTCACCGCTGACCAAAGCACCGCTCTCACTGGAAATAGCGCACTCGCCTTCACGCGGGCAAACTTCGCCTTCGCTGGGTGGAGTGAGAATGCCGATGGAACTGGAGCGCAATTTGCCGATGGCGCAAACATCACACTCCTCGGCGCGAAGCGACTCTTTGCAAAGTGGTCAGCGACCAACTACATCGTCACCTACAACGCCGGTACCAATGGCTCCTCACCGCGCGCTAATGATAATTTTGCAATTGGCGGTGCAGGCTTGACGCTCCCGCTTCCTACTCGAGCGAACTTCACCTTCGATGGTTGGTATGACACAAATATCGGTGGTACCCGAGTGGGCATGGCTGGCGCAAACTACTCCCCGACCGAGACCCGAACTCTTCATGCGCGCTGGATTCAGACTTCACTCTATGGAGTAGATCAGAATTCGCTCACAAACCTTGGAAATATCACTGCATCTACCGTTCTTGGCACTGGTATCAATGCAACTGCAACGCAAAATGGTGTTGATACCAATATCTCCCTCACAGTCCCGGCAGGTGCTCTACCCAATGGCACAGTTGTTTCCGCCAAACTTGTTGGAGATTTTTCGCGAGCGCAGAATCTCCTTACCAATTCCAACAACGTCATTCTCTCGATGGTGGTCTCTTGGCTCGCTCCTGATGAAACTGTTCCCGATACCGCACTCAACAAACCGCTTCGTATGGTTATCGAACATCCAGGTATCAGAATTGGCTCATCGATTTATAGTATCCTTGGAAGCTCTGTCACCTTGCTTGGCCGCGCAACTGAAAATGGCCGCGCAACCTTCTTCCTTCGAAGCGACCCTGAACTCGTCATTGCTGTCACTGCGCCAGATGCTCCAACGAATGTCATGGCCACAACAGGCGCTGATGCGCAATCGGTTATCACCTGGAGCGCGCCTGCAGTCGATGGTGGAAGTTCCATCATCGGTTATCGAGTCACATCAAGTGGCGGCCAGAGTTGCACCACTACCACTGCACTCACCTGCATTGTTACTGGGTTAACCAATGGCACCTCATATACCTTTACCGTAGCTGCACAGAACGCGCGTGGTTACTCCATTGAGAGCGCTCCATCACTGGCAATCACACCAAGCGCGCCAACTCCTGCAAATATACGGAACGATTCGACAGATCCAACAAAAGAGGGCGGGCAATCCACAGAGTCTGAGGATCTCAAGGAGCCAATCGAAGAAGTTGAACCGGTCGTGGTGGTCGTTCCCGCGGAGCCAATCACTCAAAGCAATGATGGTAGGTCGGTAATTGCAACAGTCGGCAACTCGAATACCTTGCTCGGTGGAAGAATCGTCGGCGAATTCATTAGAGTCGTAAATACCACGCAACTGCTGACCGAGTCAGTAGGTATCCAAGTGCAGATAGTTTCCAGGAATTCGGCTGGACAGGCGTTGACCATCCCGACCTCTAACACCCTCACCCTTGAGCACGATGGTCGAGTAGAGATTGCCGGAAATGGCTTTAAAGAGCAGAGCACGGTGAAGATCTGGCTCTTCTCAACCCCGACCTACCTAGGCGAATTCCCTGTTGATTCCAGTGGCACATTCAAGTCTGCACTTCTGGTAATCAACACTCTGCCGGTGGGTCAACACACACTTCAAATCAATGGCATCACTCCAGATAACCAGATCTTCTCGCAATCTCTACCTGTAATCGTTCAGGCAAAGACAAAGAAAGGTACAACGGTAAAACGAGTTATCAAGAAGGTTCCGTTGCCAATAATCAACGGTGCACTCCTTGCAGTAGGTGCAAATACCGTGACCTTCACCTTCACCGAGATTCCCAAGACGGCTAAGTATCGGATCTTCATTACCAATGTTGATACGGCCCGACTCGTCCGCGCAGTTGAAGTGAGCAAAACCCGGATTGCCCTCGGCAGATTACTTAACAACACCCGCTATTCACTCATTGTGATTGCTTACGACTCCGCCAATAAAGAGCTTGCCAAGATGAGAGGAGTCGGCCTGGCCTTCACCACGCTTGCACAGGCACCGGTGCGTCCAAAGATCACCATCACCTGCGCGCTCCCCGGAAAATCTATGCGAGTAACCGGGGTCAATCCAAAGTGCCCAACTGGCTACTCAGCGGAGGAAGAGTTCCCGACCCTTGGCGCAATCATCGCAAAGGTAGGACAGAGCTAGCTTTCGCTTTACTCGCCGTCGATCTGTTCGTTCCGCTTCTTTACCTTAGAGGTAGCGCGGGCCCGCTCATTCTGATCGAGAAGGACTTTACGAATTCGAACCGTCTTTGGTGTGACCTCAACGCACTCATCTTCGCGACAGAATTCCAACGCCTGTTCAAGATTTAGATGCTTTGGTGGAATCAAACGATCAGCATCGTCAGAGCCAGATGCGCGCATATTGGTCAGCTTCTTTTCGCGAACTCCATTGACATCCATATCTTCATTTCGCGCATTCTCGCCAATAACCATTCCTTCATACACTTCTGATCCTGGTTCAACAAAGATAGTGCCGCGCTCTTGTAGCGATGAGAGCGCGTAAGAGGTGACCATTCCACGGCGATCGGCGACCAGGGATCCGGTTGGTCGGGTAAGAATCTCGCCATGCCACGGTTCATATCCATCGAAGACGTGATGGAGTAAACCAGTACCGCGAGTCTCGGTAAGGAATTCGGTTCGGAAACCAATGAGCCCTCGCGATGGCACGCGATAATCCATGCGAATCCAGCCAGTGCCATGGTTAGTCATCTGCGCCATTCGACCTTTACGACTAGCCATCAACTGAGTGACGATGCCAAGAAAATCTTCCGGTACATCGATAGTTAATGACTCCATCGGTTCATTAAGTTTGCCATCAATCATCTTTGTCACAACTTGTGGTTTACCGACAGTTAATTCAAAACCTTCACGACGCATGATTTCAACAAGGACGGCAAGTTGTAGCTCGCCGCGACCTTGCACCTCCCAGGTATCGGGGCGATCAGTAGGCAATAGACGAAGTGAGACATTTCCGACAAGTTCTGCATCAAGACGATTTTTTACCAATCGCGCCGTGAGCTTCTTGCCCTCTTGGCCAGCAAGTGGCGAAGTGTTAATACCAATAGTCATCGAGATTGATGGCTCATCAACGGTGATCAATGGCAAGGCTTTGGGATCTTCCGGCTCTGCCAACGTCTCACCAATGGTGATCGTTTCAAAACCCGCAACCGCGATGATGTCGCCAGGACCGGCGCTTTCGACTGATTGCCGCTCTAAACCATCATTCATTAAAAGCTCAACAACTTTGGCCCGCTCGATACTTCCATCGACCTTGATCCACGCAACTTGTTGACCCTTTCGAATCTCACCTTGGTGGATCCGACAGATTGCAAGTCGCCCTAGATACGGTGAAGCATCAAGGTTGGTTACCTGGGCTTGCAGCGGTGCACCTTCGGTGTAAGTCGGAGCCGGAATGGTGTTATAGATAGTCTCAAAGAGCACATCAAGATTGCTCTCTTTTGGCATTCCGCCATTTTCCGGACGCTCCGTACTGGCTCGCCCTGCCTTCGCGCTCGCATAGACGATTGGAAATTCAATTTGTTTCTCATCAGCATCAAGATCTAAGAAGAGCTCGTAAGTCTCATCCACAACTTCGGCGATACGTGAATCGGGGCGATCGACTTTATTGATAACAAGGATTACCGGAAGATTCTTAGAGAGCGCTTTACGAAGGACGAAACGAGTCTGCGGGAGTGGCCCTTCGGATGCATCGACAAGAAGGAGTACCCCATTGACCATCTCAAGACCGCGCTCAACCTCGCCGCCAAAATCTGCGTGGCCGGGGGTATCGATAATGTTGATGGTCTTTTCACCACGTTTGATTGCCGTATTTTTAGCAAGGATGGTGATTCCCTTTTCCCGCTCGAGATCCATCGAATCCATGACTCGATCATCGCCCTCACCCTTTTCCTTGTGGGCAGCAAAGGCGCCGGATTGCCAGAGCATGGCATCAACCAGAGTGGTTTTGCCATGGTCAACGTGGGCGATGATGGCGATATTTCGCAAATCATCGCGTTTACTAGAATTCGTCAAGAGATACCCATTTCGTAGGGGACTAGATTAGGTTCCAACATGGAGATTTGTCGAATCGCCACATCGTTAATAGATAGAAAAGAAGGAAGAAACAAGTGCTAAGAGTTGGATTTATTGGTGGTGGTCTTGATTCTGCAATTGGTAGCGCGCATTTTGGCGCAATAAATATTGATCAAAAATATTCACTCGATGCTGGAGTCTTTAGTATTGATAAAAAGGTGAACTCTGAATCTGCTCATTTTTATGGCGTTGATTCAAGCCGTGTATATGACGATATCTCTACATACATTAGTGGAGAAAAGGGGCGCCTTGATGCTGCGATTCTGCTCTCCCCTACGCCATTACATTACGAACATATAAACGCGCTATTCGATGCTGGAATTCCCGTCATCTCCGAGAAAGCGCTCTGCACCAACAGTCAGGATGCGCACCGACTTGCAGAACGAGTTGACCAAGAGAAGAACTTTCTCTCGGTCACTTTCACTTACACCGGCTATCCGATTGTTCGCGAAATCAGGGAGATGGTTGCCAAAGGTTTGTTAGGTGAAGTCATCTCGATCCATGTAGAGATGGCGCAGGAGAGTTTTATCCGCGAGAGCGCAACTGGCGCGAAACCCACTCCACAAGCTTGGCGACAACTCGATTATGAAATCCCCAGCGTCACGCTCGATTTAGGTTCGCATGTAGTAAATCTCCTCGAATTCATCTCAGGTGACCAGGTCGCTAAAGTCTCGGCGCTGGCAAACCATGCTGGTGAGGTATCTGATCTCATTGATAACGTCAGCGCCATCGGTGAAATGGGGCGTGGCACGCCTATCTCTTTACTATGGAACAAAGTCACCTTAGGTAAACGTAATGGCTTAGCGCTCTCGATTAATGGGAGCAAGGGTGCTCTCTCATGGATTCAAGAGGAGCCGGAGTTACTTCGCTTCGCTGGAAAAGATGGCGCGCTCTCCATCATCGACCGGAGCCATTCGATGATTACCCTCGCATCCGAGAGCAGATACCAACGTTTCAAGGTGGGGCATCCAGCTGGATATATCGAAGCCTTTGCTAATCTTTACCTAGATATTGCAGATGATTTAGCCACCCATAAAGCCGGAAAAGAGAGCGAGAATCCCTTTACCCATAGCGCTGCGAATTCAGCGCACGGCCTTCGAGTTCTCGAAGCGATCCATCAGAGCGCTGCAGAGAAAAAGTGGGTGGAGATCAGACGTTAAACCGGAATTCGACCACGTCGCCATCGTGCATGACGTAATCCTTTCCCTCCATCCGTACCTTTCCTTTGGTCCGCGCTTCGGCCAACGACCCAGCGGCAACAAGATCATCAAATGAGACAACTTCAGCCTTGATAAATCCCTTTTGGAAATCGGTATGAATCACACCAGCTGCAACGGGTGCGGTATCTCCGTGGTGAATCGTCCAGGCGCGCGCCTCTTTCGGACCTGCGGTGAGGTACGTCTGTAAGCCAAGGGTCTTGAAGCCCACCCGAGCGAGGGTGCGCAATCCTGGCTCTTTTAATCCGATCGACTCTAATAGCTCCATCGCATCTGCCTCATCGAGCTCCGCTAAATCTGCCTCAGTCTTAGCATCAAGGAAGATTGCCTCAGCGGGTGCAACTTGCGCACGCAACTTCTTCTGTAACTCTGCATCACCAAGTTCAGCAGCATCGACATTAAATACATAGATAAATGGTTTGGCAGTAAGTAAATGTAATTCTTTCAAGAGACTCATATCTAAAGAGGTTGCTGAGATGAGTTTGCCCTCTTTTAGCACCGCTTCAGCTTTTTTAATTTCTTCAATTTCCGCAGCGCGCTCTTTATTTTGCCGCGCCTCTTTCTCAAGTCGTGGCAACGCCTTCTCAATTGTCTGCAGGTCGGCGAGCGCAAGTTCTGTGTTAATAGTTTCAATATCGGAGTGTGGATCGACTTTGCCATCGACATGGACGACATTACCGTCGTTGAAGACGCGCACTACTTGGCAGATTGCATCTGCCTCACGAATATTTGCTAAGAACTTATTCCCAAGTCCAGCGCCTTCAGATGCGCCCTTGACGATGCCAGCAATATCGACGAATGAGACCGATGCCGGAATGATCTGTTCCGAGGAGAAAATCTTGGCAAGTACTCCAAGGCGATCATCGGGTACGCCCACTACCCCCACATTGGGTTCGATAGTGGCAAAGGGATAGTTGGCCGCGAGGACCTGATTCTTGGTCAGGGCATTGAAGAGGGTGGACTTTCCCACGTTGGGCAGGCCGACGATTCCGATAGAGAGGCTCACGAGGAGTAGAGCCTACGGGGCAATGTCACCCCTTCCTGCCACGATTGGACCATGACCATGAACGCCTTATCCCTGGCCATCGGCGCCATAGCTGGCCTCCTCCTTGGGGTCGCCATTACCTATTTATTACTACGGCCACAAGGGCGCGCCAACGCAGATTCCCGCGAGGCGAGCGCGCGTCTTGATGAATTGATGCGCGCGATGAACGCCGGGATGCTCTCACTTACCGAGAAGAGCCAAGCCGCCGAAATCAAGCGAGCCGAGGTCGAGGCGCAGATCAAAGAGCAGATCAAGAATATGAGCGAGAAGAATGAACGGCTCGTTCTTGAAACGGCCAAACTCGCAGGCGCCCTCTCGAAAGCGCAGAGCCGTGGCCAGCTTGGTGAGGCGCAACTCGAGATGATCTTAGAGAGTTCCGGGCTTCAAGAGGGAATTCATTTTGAACGACAGGAACATCGCGTCAACGATGGCGAGATATCAAAACCGGATATCACCATCAAGATGCCGGGCGGCACTGAAATCTTTGTGGATTCCAAATTCCCCTTCGATCGCTTCTGGGATGGCGTCGGCGCTGAGGACTCATCCGCTCGCGCCACGCTAATGGCAGCCCATGCAAAGGATCTCCTCAGCCACATCAATGCGCTAGCAAAACGTGGCTATCAAAGCAGTGGCACTTCGCCAGATTTTGTGGTGCTCTTTGCGCCATTTGAATCCATCTTAAGTGAGGCGCTCGATGCTGACTCGCTCTTACTCCAGAAGGCATTTGCTAAGAATGTAGTGATCGCAACGCCGACAACTATGCTCGCTCTTCTCCGCACTATCGCCTACGGATACTCACGCCATGATCTTGCCCGTAATGCAGATGAGATTCGAAACCTTGCTGGAGATTTACTCAAACGGGTAGGAAAAGTTCATGAACGTATCGAGAGCCTTGGCGAGAAGATAAAGAGCAGTGAACGTGCATTTAATGAGCTAGTCGCATCGGCCGAGAATCATCTCTTAGTACCAGCGCGAAAGATGAGCAAACTTGGTGCGCCTACTACAAAAGAGCTCAGTGGAATCGCACCACTCGAGAGCGAGCTTCGCGCAATCAAGGGTCACGAGAGCGGAGCTGAAGAACGCGATGATGAATTAGACTTTGATGATGGGGCGCAGCAATGCCACCACC
>Ga0194115_10007953_pt1 | contig 10388 bp, 9 predicted proteins | sample TA2MahsurfametaG_3_FD_148656 | JGI IMG/M metagenome (GOLD analysis project Ga0194115, IMG submission 148656) | Freshwater microbial communities from Lake Tanganyika, Tanzania - TA2015002 Mahale S4 surface | ecosystem: Environmental > Aquatic > Freshwater > Lake | place: Tanzania: Lake Tanganyika... | reverse complement strand
ATTACTTCACTCTTTTGGACCTTAGTAAGGTCAACCTACGTCCAGAGGACGTTGAGGCGATAGTCAAGGGCATCGCAAATGTTGGAACGTTGGAAGGGATCATTCTGGATAAATGCAAGCTCAGGGATAATGATGTGGCCAAAATTATGGAAGCCATTTACACAGGAGGCAACATAAATATGAAGAGGATTAGTCTACGGCAAAACAACATCGGTATGGGTGTCGAGTCCATGGTACCGCTTCTGAGGGAATCTCCTACTCTAGAGGAACTCGACCTCAGTGAGAATGCCATTACTGGGCGTGGTGTAGGGATGATTATGGACGCACTCCTCAAGAATCCAAAATGTACCCTTCATACGCTGAATCTGGCCCAAAATGAAATTTGGGATCTCGGTGGAAGCGAGTTTCTTCTCCGTACGACGACTCTCAAGGTCCTTAATCTCGATGGAAACTTTCTGCACGATGAAGGCGCTGGTATCCTTGCCGGACTGATTGCCGCAAATCGTTCCACTGTTCTCGAGAAAGTCTTCCTGGGATGGAATGGTATTGCCGATGACGGTTCCTCTGCGTTGGCTAAAATGCTGGAGGTAAACTCGACCATTAAGGTGCTTGGACTAGCCGAAAACGACGTGACCAACATTGGTGCTCGAGCTCTCCTGTCGGCCTTGTCGATCAACTGCAATATTCGAGAAATCAGTGGTTTATATCACAATCAGATCGATCGCAAATTTATCATCGTGGCCATCAAACGTCTTCTGCACAGTCACGATAGAGGGAAAGAGGTAAAGGCTGTTGGTGTTGTCTCACCAACTGCCGAAAAGGAACAACCAGAAGAATCGAAGCTTCCAGAAGGGGATGATGACGGTTCGGATGCCTCGACGAATTGGGCGTCTCAAATGTTTGTAGCCCCAATCGAAGATAGCGCACCTGGAGTCGCGATCGAAGCCATGGAACAATGGGACTGGGGAACTTTAGGTTTTGATGAAATTGAGATGAGCATGCGAAGTAACCGAGCTGCAGTACCAGCTCCTATGCCTGATGTAACCGACTCTGATGATGGCGAAGAGCTGCCATCCCAAGAGGCAGTACCCGCAGCCAGCACGCTAATTAAGAGCCGAGTTACTATTTTTCGATCCGCGCCTCTGGCATATTTCGATCGCAAGACATCTCAACATCATAACGTACCATTGATTGATTTTGAGTCCGAAAAGAATGCTCTTGATGAGCTTTTCAAGAACCACGACGACCTTGGGGCAGACGTTGAACTTGTTCAGGAAATTGCAACGGAGGACAATGTAATGGAGTTCTTTTCCCGTCGCCTTGGTCCGGTCATGCACTACGTAGGACATGGGCACCCCAACTGTTTGGCTCTCGAGAACGGATTTGGCTACCTCCACGCACTATCACGTGACGCGCTACAAAACATGATACTGCTGAATAATGGCAGAACAAAGGTGGTCGTGGTTTCGGCTGTACATGCATTGAACACAGCGAATGTATTTTTGTCTGCCGGTGTTCATCACGTGGTCTGTTGTCAGCGAGAAACAGCCTTCGCGGACGATGGATCGCTAGAGTTCATGAAGGCTCTTTATGCCTCTCTTGCTCGAAACAGAACACTGAAAGAAGCGTTTGACGATGGCGTGGAAGCTGCCAAGCGCTCATTGCCGAACGTTCTCACAGCGAAGGCAGCCGCCCGATTCTCGTTGCTTCCGAAGAAACCTGCGTCGTCAGGACACCACAACGTCAGCGTTATGTTCGAAAATAAGTGGCAAAGAAGACCTGCCTTGGTGACTCCCGGTGACACAAGCATGTTGCCGCTCGTTCCGAAGAACTTCACCGGTCGGGAGGTGGACATGTACGAAATCCTTGAGTCGTTACGTGTCGATGACGTCGTGCGCATTGGTGGAGGGGATGGTCTAGGGAAGAAGACTCTTCTTTCAGCGGTTAGCCGATATCTGCTCGAAAGACCCACAACGTTTGGAATCGGGGCGGTATATTGGCTTCCACCACCCCCTGACGTCTTCCCTGACGAAGGGACTTGCTACGGAGATCTCGCTCAGGTGATCGATCTCCTAACTGAGGCGGAGGATGATTTATGGGATGAAGATCTGTACGCTGAATGCCGAGAACGTATTTTGGTTGAATTAGAAAATCAAAGAACGGTCTTGGTCTTGGACGGCCGAGTCTTTGATACCGAAGCTGCAGGGGAAAATCTCGAACGATTCCTTTCATACCTACTGAACGAAGTGAGTATCAAGATTATTCTAATAAATGCTCATGGAGGAAGTGCCCGAACGAAGCGATCAAGGTCAGAAGAAACCATGGTCACTATGGGTCCACTGGATTTCAAAGCCACAACTCGTTTGTTTGGTCAATCATGTCTCAATATTTCAAGCGCTGGGAATCAAATGGCCTACACGGGGGAGGAATTTTATGATATCATGGTCCCCCCCTCTGCGAGGACCCAGGGTGCGGATGATAAGTGTCTGTCTCTTCGTCAGAAAGAGCTTTATGATCGTATCGGAGGTGGAAATCCCAAGCGTATATTGGAAATTGCCGAATCAATGTCCTCCAAGGACCTTGTTGACTTTCTGAAGCTTGCTCAACGTCCAGAAATTCAAGTGAAGACGTCCGAAGCCTTGAACATGCTACGAAGAAAGTTCGTGACGCAGCAGGAGAAGGCGATTCAAGATAAGAATTTTTCTCGGGCTCAAGATCTGGCCAGTACCCTCGAAGAACTCGAGCTACTGAGAAAGAAGTTCCCCAATGAGGAAAGTCTTGCTGAGAAGGAGATAAGCCTGAAGAATGAATATTTTGAACTTTTGAAGGCAAAGAAATATGATGAAGCCACTAAGGTCAAACAAAAGATCTTGGAATTGAAGCGAGTTATGCTCAAGGAGAAATTTTCCAAGCCGAATGGTAACGCCGCGGGGGCGTCGTCGACGCCGTCATCGACAAATACAATTCCAGCACAACCCACCTCGGCGAAATTAAAGGAATTACAGGCCAGGATGGAGGCGATGAAAATTGCCTCTCGTCAAATCAAGTTGAATCATAAGGATCGATCAGATGTTACCTTTATCATTCCTCAAAGTAATGGCGGTGAAGGAACAGAATCAGCTTGTCAATTTCGGATCTCTCATCACGAAATCGTCAATTATCATCCGGTCGATGGGAGTATGCCAGGAATCCTTTGTTGGACGAATGAGAGTTGTGATTTAGCATTCAATGGAGGAGGGGATGAAGGAGAAGCCGCCGGATCTGCATCGTCCGCCCAATCCAGTGTGGGTCAATTGTTATGTCAGGCGGCAGGACCGAATCTAGTAGATGACTTACAGGAGATGGATATCCTTATGACGACACAGTGGGGACCGGTCAAACGTCGGATGGGGGAGGCAGAATTATTCGGTCCCTCTACCTATTCGGCACTATCGGCACGATTCATCCTATTGGCAATCTCTCCCCTATCATGTTTGAAGAAGAATAGTGATACATTCTATGATTCATTAGATACGACGATGGTCGAAGATGAAGATCAGATCCATCATATGGAGATCACCCTTCGGACGACGTATCGGTCAAGTTTCCGTTTAATTCGGAAATCAGGAATGGATGCCTTGGGTGTCCCAATGATTTCAACGAAGGAGGGTGGGAAGATGTATCAACGGACACTCCAACTCGGCCTTGAAACGATGATTGAAGAAATCAAGACTTGTCACAAATTAAATCATATCCATGTGATGGCATCGTCGGAGATGGAGGCAAAACTCTTGATAAAGTTGGCCATGGCGTGTGGCCTGGGGGATGTGGGGGTAGAAAAGCAATGAGCACTAGGTAGTCGGTGGGGTAGGAGTACATGTAATGAGAGACAGAAGATAATTTTTAAAGATACCCACGGCGTGTCTTCGAGTCCAAAAGACAATGAACCATATCACAGTCAGAAGCGTAGCAAGAATAATGGCTAATAGGGTTATATTCTTGATGATGGGTACCACGGTAGTGGCGTCATGTGGTTTTTCAGAGGACGACGACTCTATGGTGGAAGCAGTAGTTGATCTGTATTGGAGTATTGCTTGCACAATTAAAATATGTATCTAATCTTCTACCTATGTATTGGGGGGACCATCGTCGATTTGATTCTATCGCGTCCAGTCATATCGTCTGTCTTGAACCTTCAGCATCCTCTAGGGGGCCATTCTACACAGTCGCAATCACGACGCCAGACGTTACTGCAAGGTATTCCATCACGACACGTTCAAAGACTTCTGCAATTTCCTTCTTTTCCTTGTTGGTATGACAATACCGTGCCAACAGAGCAAGGCCTGAACATTTTTGATACAGGGCATCCGATCCCTCGGGTGTCAACAAAAGATATTGGGTAAGGACCTTGTCATACCGGTCCTCAATCGCTGCTCGGCCACTGATCCCCAACTCAGTGGCCAAGTTCCTGCAATGGACGAGGTTTTGTAATTCTTCCGGTAGATAACTCAAGGCTAACTTTTCATCCAAATGTTCCCACCGAGTATGGGTCGGTGGTCTCATTCCTGGTTTCGGACGGAAGGTACTTGCTGCGGCCGCCGCAGCAGCGACCTTGAAGGCCAAGGCGGACTTTGCCTCACGTTTGACGGCAGGATTACTTTGACAGGCACGTCGATGTTCATCTAGTTGTTCCAAGGCTCGCCCTCTTAGGGGAAGATCACCCCCCGTATAGGCTTCAATCCCCGTCCATAGTTCGACAATCTTATCCTTGAATTTATGATATCGATTCTTCCCACCCGGTTGACTACAGTCACGCCCCACACCAGCATAGACCGCATGAAAGGCCTTGTACCATTCATTCGTCGCCTTATGAGAGGCGGCAGCAGCTTTTGGAGCCTCAGTTTCATCAAGGGTATCCAACAAACCAAGAAGGAACTGGAGTCGCAGAAATTAGAAATTGTCATAGATGCGATGTCAGAGAGGCTAGTGATTACGATCAGTATTCATTACATTCCAACATTTTACTACTCACCGGCTCATAATCAGGCGTTAGTAAGTGCTTGACACGAGGAAAGAAACGACGTGTTCCCTTCCCATCTTCATCCTTGCTGCCTTCATCATCAAAATCATCCGGTTCTGCCGCTGCTGCAGCAGCAACTTCATCAACGATTTGAGTGGTTGTCAATTCATCCGCCTTTCGTTTGTTGGGACTATGATTATTTCCATTAAGGTTCATCCCATGACTATCGTCACTAGGGGATAGATTTGTGGAAGGAAGAACCATCGGTGACAAGTGGAAAAAGGATTTCGGGGAAGGTCAAAAAACAAGGGAGGAAACGAAAGTCGTTTTTCTCCAAAAGTGGTTGCGTTGAAGAAAAGGTGTGTTTCGGGAGTTTCCCCACTTCCCCCTCCCAACTCAACGCTGTCTACGCCTCAAATCGAAGGGAGCGAGTGTTCGAAAAAAGGGTCATTGGAACGCGAACTACGATTGGTTCAAAAAACCCCCCCGGTACGATCGTATTTCCCCGTACTGATTTACCGTACAGGGGACGGCGTCCCCCTCTTTCGTTCGTCAGTATGTCGCATCCCATCTCGATATATAAGGAAATCGCGCCGGCAGGACAATGACGAACATCGTCACGCGCCGGACAACCCAACCGACCTTGCTCTCAAGCGAACTCCGAACGTCAAATTCGACCCGAGATATGATGCGTATGTATGATATGTAAATACCGGGTATGAATACATATGATACATATCACAGTCATACATAGCTTTTTGCCGTTTCCAACAGTCACAAAGGAAATATCTACGTATCGTACAGATGTATCTGTATATCCACTTGGCTCTTGGCTCCTCGATGTTTCGGCTCGAATGGGTCAAACGGGCATATCGGGAAGACGAGAAGAGTCATATTTTTACAGTCACGGAGTCACTCAAAGTTGCCTCCCCCTCGTCCCCCTTTCCTCTTCATTTTCCAGCCTTCGTTTCGTGGCGTCGTTGGACGATACTGTTTTTTGACGAAGAAAGAAAGGAACACTTCACATCCCACCGCCCAGTTCATTTCCTTTCAAAAATACTGTTTCTGCTCATTCTAAGTGCTCCTGTGAGATAGAGACGACGACCTACAACTTCTTCTCCTATCAACGCATACACGCGCATACTACTACAACCAAGAAAGAGAAGATGAACGGGCGCCACAAGGAATCGGTCGAGACGACGACGAAGAATGGTGGTCATGAGGATGTCATTATTGAGATTGATTATAGTATGATTTCAGGTGCCAAGGCAAAACGAGTGAAGAATTTATACATCAATGAACGATTTATGAAGACTGGTGTCAATGAGACGAAACCAACTACTAGAGAAATGAAAAAGATCTTTACCGATCTTCAACAATTACATGACAATATTGAAACGATTCATGTCGATTTAGATTCGACACAGATTACTGGTTCTATGTTAGGGTCATGTATTTCTGATAAGATTATGGAATTACATGTCCAATCTGGATTAGTATTGATGAATCAAGATGATAGGACTGCATTGGGGAAGGAGATATATGAACATGAATTCTTAACACGAATTGTGATGAAGAATTTAATCGTCAGGGAACGATTAGTCAATCGATGGAATTCTAATCCTGCCCCGCCATTGGATATTTTAGTCCCCGCCTTTATATCTGTTACCTTTTTGAATTCACTTGAACTTTCATTGTCCGATGGAACTGGTACAGGGATTACTACCACTACTGAAGATAAATCACAACCACCAACACCAACACCGACCACGACGTCAGCCGCCACTACTACTGCCACCGTTGCCTCCATGACACCATCAAAGCCGATGTTATCCTTTCTGGGGGTGAAGGAACTTCTTCATATTTCAACGTTGGAACGGTTAGAATTGACTCGATTCGGATTGACAGATGATCATTATGGAGTCTTAGTCGAACAAATCTCTCAACGTTCATCAAAGACGTCGGCATCATCCTTCTTCCTAAGGACGCTGATCCTAAATGAGAATGCCCATTCAGAGAATGGTCTGGACATGTTGGCTGCCTTACTGATCAAACCGGAATGTCCCCTGGAACATTTAGAATGCTATCAATCCTCTTCACCCGTAAAGGGTGTCTCACTTGAATTGTTTGAACAAGCCATGAAAATGAATACGACAATTAAGGAACTTCGGATACACCTACCGACAGGAAGTAGTCCTGGGGATAGCAGTACCGATGATGAAACCCAACAGGAACAGACCAACTGTACTGGCAGCTTGATCCCCTTTTACCTTGAACTTAACCGAAAGGGAAGGAAACGGTTGGTGGATAAGAAAACGACCTATGAAGAATGGATGGAATTGGTAGTAGGAGTGAAGGATGATCCCTCACTCCTCTATTACTGTCTACGGAATAGTCGTTTCTGGTGGACTTGTAAGGATATTCCAAAATCAAGACTACCTGACTTTGTCATGCCGGTACTACCACAAATGACAAGGATAGTCGTTTCGCCAGTTGCATCACCGTTGGGAACTTCGACCCGAAAGACATTGGGTCGAAGACTCAAGGCCCTGAAGAATCGTCATGGTGAATTGTTGGATGGGATTGATGTGAAAACTGACGATGATGATGACGACGATGAAGATGACGATGGTGATAAAGGTGATGACGATGAAGGTTCTCTGGATGACATTGAAAATTTGATACCCACTGATTCTAGTATTTCCAGAGATCTTGCTGCGAGGAAGATCCCACCGATCTTGTCCATTAACACACAGCAGGATTATCTACAAGATAGTGCGATCAGTATCGGTGGTGATTCCTACATTAATGACCTATTACATCAAAAGAAAAAATTACCCCGTGAGGCACGGGAGGAAGTCCTTGAGGAAGCCTTGGAAGAGTTACAGTATGTCTTAGATCATGACAAACTCCCACCCGGTATGAGTAAGGATCTGTATTTCCATAAAGTCCTAGAACGTCTGAAAAAGGCCAAGGCGAAGGAGGTTACGAAACGAGATAGGAAATTGGATTCACTTTTGAAAAAGGCACTTATTCAAGAATTGGAACGTAAAGTCGCCGAGGCAAAGAAGGACGATACGACAGTAACTGAAACCCAAGCAGCGGAAACGGGAACGGCAACAGCAACAGCAGCAGAATCAGGAGGAGGTGTCGAAGAAGGAGCGGCAGCGGAAGCAGGAACTTCTGTCGTAGAGAAGGAAGCGGTCGTCGTCGGCGAAGGAGGACAACCTCCAACCGAAATGGCTGTCGATGATGGTAAACAACAAGGCAATGGTGAGAATGGTGACAAACATTAGCTCAAATGTTTACTACTAGCCTACATAAAGGATTTGATATGTTTTTTTGGGCCCGTCGATCATCGTGTCCTCCATACGCATTCTTACCGCAGCTACTATGATGACATCGTAGCAAGTAGGGATAGTTTGATCTCGTGGCTGAAGGACGCCTGGATCCATTCGACTGAAAAAAGCGTTCGGTTCTCCCGGTAAAATCGGGCCAAACAACCCTGCGACAGCCATCATCACTTCACCTCAACCCCCAAAAGAATCGAGTGTGCTACCTACCGTACACTCCCTATATCCTTTGTCCTTGACCGACGCTATCTGGTCTGTTGGTGACGTATTCTTTTTTTTGGGACCGGAAGGGACGGGGAGAACCACGATAGCATGAGATCATTTTGAAGCTACGTTCTGAGGCCTTCGATCAGCAAAGGTGGGGATAATATGGGGAAGAACTCTCAGAACAAGAAACTAAATTCGAATCGACACCATGGAACAAAGAAACCTCCTACGGCTGTACCACGTGGTGGAGAAACAACCAAATTATCATCATCATCGCCTGTATCAAAGTCGAATCTTCCACCGCCTTCCACTTCCAAAACGAACAAGGCAAGTCACCGTTCCTCCTCCGAACGACTTATTGATCCTCACGCTATCAAGGGAAGTGATGATACTGGTCGATTTTATAACGATTATGACGAATTATTGAAATTTCAAGAAGAACATAAGGATGAATTTTATCGTGCCAATTCCTTATGGTGGGCTGATGGTGGGTACAATGGTAGTACCGATGACGAAGCGATGATCGGTGATGAGGGTGGCATCGCTGATGGTGAAGAGGGTTTATCCTTCCTTGATCGATACCTTTCGACAGTTCAAACGGCCTGTACTACTTCTAGTAGCACCAGTAATGTTGGGTCATCCTCGCGACAAAGTACACAACCACAACTACAACAGCAACAATTCCATTTCGATCAGGCTGTGGATTTGGGTGCAGGAGTTGGTAGGGTGACGAAACTAATCCTTCTGAAACGATATAATGAAGTCCGTTTGGTGGAAGGTGATGAAGGTTGGTCGAAACGTTCTAGAGTCTACCTAGGAAGGAAGAGAGCATCGAGATGTACCTTTTCTCATCAACGGGTACGTGGACTACCCAAAAGAAGAAGGGCCTACGTGGGGACACCGTGATGGATCACATCGATATATCCATTCCCATGTTCTTCCACTCATGAGCTCTCTCTTTCTCTATCTCTCTCTTTTTTTTTCTGTCTGAATTCTTTCCTTCTTTGTTCTCATGGGTCATGATCGCTTATCCTTTCTTGCGGCGGGGTGAACGTCATTAGCTTGATACGTTAACTCGGGCGGATGTGGCAAGTTGGGGGAATCCTTTCGTCGATCTCATGTGGGTCCAATGGACGTTTCAATACATGATTGATAGTGATGTCATCCAGTGTTTGAAGGTTTTGTCATCTTCATCATCCACGACAACAACAGGCTGTAGTATGGGGAGTAGTCGTAGTAGCAGTGGTACTGGCAACAACAGCAGCACCACCAGCAGTGGGATGGGTGGAGGTAGTAGTAGTGGTGGACTACGACCTGGATCGGGGATATTAATTGTAAAGGAAAATCGTCCCTATGGGACTCAACGAGAAGATCGATTTCAGATGGATATCCCCGAGGGAATGAATCAACGGTATGACATTACACGAAGTGATCTTCATCATCGATGGTTATTTCAACAAGCTGGATGGAATGTCCTATATTCCGAACGTGGAACGGAAACCAATACCTATGTCCTATCTCCCAGCAGTGCCGTACAAAGCGATTCCTAGCTATGCAAGATGGGTGCTGGGTATATAAGTATCGTACCTGTGGGTTCGCTGACGTCACAATGTGTTAGGATACTAGACATATACATACGTTACTGTACATTGTCACCCCTTCATCCTGACACGAAAATTGTGTGTTACATCTATCCGTTACGAACCTTGATTCTGAGGGTTGATTGATTCGTCGTCTTCGTCATCCTTCGGTCCGGGTCCTTCCCAAACCAATCCGTACCGCTTTTATCGGAGTCGGACGGCGGGTGGTGCCACGACAGCGACGAAAAT
>Ga0194115_10007951_pt1 | contig 10388 bp, 5 predicted proteins | sample TA2MahsurfametaG_3_FD_148656 | JGI IMG/M metagenome (GOLD analysis project Ga0194115, IMG submission 148656) | Freshwater microbial communities from Lake Tanganyika, Tanzania - TA2015002 Mahale S4 surface | ecosystem: Environmental > Aquatic > Freshwater > Lake | place: Tanzania: Lake Tanganyika... | reverse complement strand
TTAATAAACAATATATACCTTGGAAAGGAACTGGCCCAAATAGTTTTCCTGTAGGAACAGCAGCCGGTCACATTAGACCTCTTACAAATAATGATCCTGGTAATAATTTTCAAACTGGTTTTGGACTGCCAAGACCAATTAAGCATTATAGAAAAGGTAGAGTAATACCCGCACAACCAATTGAAGGTGTACCAAATATCATTGTAGGTAGCCCTCGCGGCGATAGTATTTTAAATATCGACCAAAATGGTTTAATAAATTACAATATGAATAGATTTGTTAAATCAAGCAAAGGAACCTCTCTCGGCGGAGGTTTTGGTGGATCTGGTCTTCTTAATGAAATGCAAGACAAACCTGGTGCTTATATTGTTAAATTAAATCCTCCAAACGAAGTAGATGGAGTTTCACAGTTAAATGAACATTGTAAAACATGTGAGGGGGTAGGAATTGTTGCGTCTTATAAACCAAATAACTTTAATTTACTTGAAAATCCAGAGCCAAACACAACAAATCGGGTATTATGTTGTAATCAAGAAAAAAATGCCAGACAACGTGTTGTTTATGCTAGCACTAATTTAAAAAAGAATTATTATACAACCACCAAACAATATCTACAAAATAGATGTAAAACTTTCGATCAAAAAGCATTTAATTTTTTGTCTTATCAAACAAATGGAACAGGACCATATGATAACAATAATCCTTATTACTATTCTGTAGATGGAAATAATGGTCCAAAACCTGGCGGACCTTTAGCAGTAGCTAATACTTATTTAGCAAATTGTCAGCTAAATACACAATTATATGAAGGAAGTCAATTAGCAATGATATCTCAACTGCTTAATATCATGTTAAATGAAAATATTATTACGCAAGCAGAAGTCGACCAATTTAATAGTACAGGTATTAATTCCCTTCCTGGGTTTTTTGATTGGATACAAGGATTACCAGAATCTCAAAAAGCCTCCGCAAATGTTGTATTCGAAGTTTTTATTGATAATCCTTATTCAGGAATGCCATTATCTGGTCCAACCAATCCAGCGGGTTGTCAGTTAACAGTTTACAAACCGAATAATTATCAATTTGCTAAACAAGGCGCTGTATCCAGTTCTACTAGACTATTAAAATTGAATGTTGACACCATTTCTACTAATGCTGCTTCTATTCAAAATTATAATAATACAGGACAATTCTTAGTGACAGCGAATGAATTATACGCAGGAAACGCAAATAATTCTACAAATTTATTGAAGAATAAAGCTCCAACATGTAATACACCATGGCCCCTCAATTTCTCTCAATCAGGACAGTTTGAAAATAAAAAATTCTGTCGTTTTCAAAAGGGACTCCCTGAATACCAAAACCCTTTATCTCAACCAAGTCCTTATAGATATTTCCCTGGAACTGTTTTTAGCAGCAACCATTATTCGCAATCGCCAAATACTTACAATACAACTACAGGTGTGAACGCATACTAATATTCATAATTCATAAATAATTAATATTTTATGGTTGTATTCGAATAAAAATCTATAATATTATTGTTGATATACAAGACAATAATATTACATTAGTGAATATTTGTGTAATTTATTTTCTGTAATTTATTTTCTGTAATTTATTTTGTGTAATTTATATTTGGTATAATGTTTCATTTATTATTGGTAAAAATATATTAATCTTTTCAGCAAATTTATTGCATGGTATTTTATATTTCTCGCACCAAGAGACTGATTTTTGAATATTATTCTTCTTTATAATTTCAATCTTATCGCTTTTATTTTTATTATTGTATATAGTAATTATTTGATCTAATGATTCTAATTGTTGTTGACCCATAATTATATTTAAGTCATCTATTTTACTCTTAAAATAATAAGGGATCTCAATATCTAAAACTGACTTAATATGTTTATCTTCCATTTTCTTAATGAATATTAATAATTTCAAATAATTTAATTTCAAATATTGAAATGATTGCTCGTTATGTATAAATGATTTACACACTATATACCGTTCAAACGATGTTATATTGTTAGTATTTGGTTTACTTATATAAACTTTATCATAAAGTGAAGACAAATAATATAAAATATCAACAACTGGTTTATGAAAAATACTTCCTATTTTAATTATACATGTTCCATTATTTTTTTGATTTCTTAGTATAGTTATTACAGATTCAATTAATGAAACAAAATAATTAGATGTGTCTGATTCGGTTTCATAAAATATAAAATCCATTTTAAAATCAGGTTGAATATCGCTACAACATGAAGAATAATGACTATCTTTAAATCCTTCTCTAAACATTTCGAAACATTCAATAGAGTCATCATGATTACTAGAAATATGTAGGGTATTTATTGTGTCTATTTCTTTAAAGGTGTCAAATACATTCAAATTCGTATATATTTCTAATAAATCATAAAAAATATTACTTTTTGGTTTTAATTTACTTACAGAAAATTTAGAACCTGGAACTTTGGAAAAAATAAATTCATATGGGTTTATTATTTTAATCGCGTCTTCAACACAATTATTAGAAAGATCATTATCATCAATAAACATTTCTTCGATTTGTAGTTTAAGTTTATGATAATAATTTAATAAAGAATGTGATACATAAGACCTACATAATTCGTTTGAATATTGTGGGCTAACATTAATATTATTTATATTTTTTGGCAATATATAATAACTCATTGGTCTTATAATATATTATAAAATTTATTTAAGTCTGTTATAAAAATTATAGTTAATCTTCTTCATCACTCTCAACAATTAACAATTTTTTTGCTTTTTTAACTTGTTGTTTAGGTTCTTTTTTAACTTGTTGTTTAACTTCTTTTTGAGTTTTCTTTTTTTCAATTGTTTCTTCAATTTGTTTAACAGAGTCATCAACTGCTTCAGTGGCTGCGACTAATAGTAATTTCTTACTGAGTTTTTTTACTTTTGGTTTACTTATTTTGATTTCTTCTTCCTTAGCAACTACTACTGCTTTTTTGGTTTCTTGTCTTTCTCTTTCTTCAATAGCCTCTTCATATTCGCCCAATTCAAGGTGTATTTTCTCAATATTAACATCTCTAACTTTTTTATACACGAAATAACGATTAAGGAATGAAATTTCCTTTTCAATTGTAGTCATGTTAGGAGCTTCACCATATAGTGTTGCCTTAAATTTATTTCTTTTAATTTCATCAAGCATATTAATAAACAATTCTCTAAATAAACCAGACCCCTCTGGTAAGCCCATTTCATTAGCTTCTTCTCTACTTATTACCTTAAATCCATAAGCTTCCATTAGTCTATCTAGATAGTTGAAATTAACAAGGTATTCAGAAATATATTGATTAATAGACTCTTGGTATACATTGATTTTATATCCAATGGAACTGGAATTTTCTTCAAAAGTATCCGAAGTGTAGTCTTTAATAACTTCCCAAACTTTTTTACCTTGATCTACTAATTGAACGCTGTCACCCGATTTAATTTTTTTCAATTTATCAAATAATATTTTTCCATCATAAGATGTTCCAATAAAATATCCATTTATTTTCGTACATTGTGCCACATTTTTTAGAAACCCTTTTAATGTATCAGGAGTTTCAAAGAAATAATGGATCGCAAATTGACATGATGATACATTAAATCCTCCATCTCCCTTACCATATTGTCTAGCAACACCTTTTCCAATTTTATCAACATCTTTTGGTCCATTACCAAATACAGCAGCAGCGGTTTGTTTGGCTCGGTCATTCAGTAAAGCACTCCCATCGCGAATATTGAACGCACTATTGCCATGTGCGAAGAGAGCATAAGGCATATATTTATTTAATTTTTTTGCCTTAAGATATCTAACACAAGCGCCATCCATACGGTTTTCTAGATTGTCCTTCGAATAATCTATACCAAAAACAAAGGATAATTTCGCAGCAATCCATTTCGGAAGATCACCTGCTTTTCCACAAGCTAAATCAATTAAAGTATCGCCTTGTTTTGACACACCACTAATAAGTAATTTTTTAACATATAAATTATGGAAATTTTTAAGTCCTTCTGTTTTCATTTTACCAGCTGGAGTATTATAATATATATCTTCACTAACAGTAATATCTGGAATACCAAGACCGGTCATTAACATAACCTCATCAATTCTACCTGTTGGATGAATTGATTTCCAGTTTTCATTACAAACTTTATAAGAATTACCGTACTCTTTTTCACCTCTACGAAGCTTAGCGGTTTTATCATGTCTTACACGTAAAGGTTTCCATCTCCAATTTGCGTCAGCAGTGTCAATGTCATATGAAAATTCTACAATCGTATTATCAGTGATGACTTCACCACTTTTTGTAAACATTTGCTTAGCCCCAGAATCATCCATTCGCAGCATTAAATTACAAATACCAGCATTCGGGTCATAAGGTTCAGTAGGGTAAAATCTTTTAGGAACATAATCATTTGATTTGGATGCTGGATCTTCAAAACGTGGTTTGTATTCTGGGAGATTATCGTCAATTATATCTTGACAAGGATTAATAAACCCGTCATATTTCTCATTAAATCCGCAACGCAATTCAATAACTTTATATTCGTTGGATTGAACTTCTTTTATCATAGTCATACCGTCTTCATAAATAGATTTTATTACATCTTCGCCAGAATCAGTTTTTAAAGTTGTAACTAAGAAATCAATTGTATTATATTGAGGCGGTTTCCATTTAAAAGACCATTCCCAAGTAATCTTCGTTTTTGGACCAGCCTTTCCAATAATAGTTGATCCTACACCATAATACATATGAGTAAATATTAATCCATCCGTTTCATATTCAAATAATCCTTGCTTTTCTTTTTCAAGAATTGCCTTACATCCCTCAAATATAGTTTGTTTTGAAGACATTGGATAAAACTTTTTGTTTGTAAATCGAATTGGTGATATATCTTCTTTTGTATATTTGTCTAACTGTGATTTTGAACTTAGTTTTTCACCAGTAACCGAAATAGGATTAACCATGCGACTTAATTTTTCTAATAGATAAAATCTACATTTAGATACGTCTGGTTCATCTTCTTTTAACATAAAAGTATAGTGTCTAATATCTTTATTTTTATGGAAATAAATATCAAACGCCGCATATAAGTTAATAAATTCTCCATTTTTGTCATGTGTAATTAATTCACCGTCAAATAATGTATTAAAACACTCTTCATTCAGTGTTTTCGCACCTGAAAATTTAATATCCATATTAGTGCTTATAAAATATATCTTACCTTTATTTGATATATACATTAAATGCCTTTCTCCATCTGCTTTTTCAGTGACAACAAAATCTTTTCTTATATTTGGAATTACTGAATTATCGTCTATTGGTGCGATATTTGTAAGCTGTAATGTAATAGAATTAGGACCAATGAAATTTTGAGACGTGATTCGTCTAGCTGGTTCATATTCATTTCCCCAAATTAGTTTCATATAATCACTGGAAATTTCGTTCATTTCATTTAATGAAATAGGATACATTGTTCCTTGAATACCAGATAAAACATATTTTATCACTTTCCTTAAAGCAACTAATAATTGTTCTGGCGTTTGATACTCAGTACCTGGACCAATTAAATTATTATTAACTTCAATTTCAATCTCATATGATTCTGGATTATTAAATACATTTGATTCTTCAAGAGTATAAACAGGTATTATATAATTAAAACCGCGTTTATCTTTTCCTTTATTACCAGATTTCGCAATACTCAAATCAACTCTAACTGGCAAATCAGGGCGTTCAAAGGTTACACGATTTAAATATCTAAATTCTTTCTTAGATTTACGCCAATTTTCTATAATATGATTTTCTATACCCTTTTTTACTCTTTCTTCTGATTGAAGTGAAACTCTAAAATTAAAATCATTTATATCCACAGGGCGAATCATTTTCTTATTAACAGGATTGATAAATGGTTTTTTGTTAAGGAATTCAACAGATGAACTAACTGATTTATATACAGAACGAATATCATTACTTTTACAATAATTCTCAATTCCTACTAATCCATCAATTTGTGTTCTTATATCAGACATTTTAAATCTCCCTGTAGTACTATCTAAGAATTCGTTCTTAATACGAAGCGATGGTACACCACTTGGATTGGCTGAGACAAAACCGAATGATTTTAAAGTTTTAACAACATTATCGTAATCATTTTTTGTTAGTCGTTTAATATCCTTTGTTGCGAATCTTACTTCTAACTCATTATTCAAAAGAACGGATGATGTTCTAAATAATCCTCCATCATAAAATATTTTAACTAATCTATTGAATTGTTCTGGTGGGGAAAGTTTCTGATTTTCTTCTGCGGCGATTTCTTCTGGTGCGTTAAATAATTGATTTTGAATATTTTCTGGTAGTGCTAATTCTCTGTCTTCTTCTGATTTATGAGTATCTGAATTATCCAAAATATACTTACTCTTTCCTGTTTGTTCGTATTCTTTTTTAATTTTACCCAAAACTTCATTACGATAGTCTTCCTTATATCCGAGTAATCTTATTTTATAATGCGGTATAAGACGATCATATATATCTTTATACTCTTTTAAAATATTATATTCATATTCTAATTCAGGATGTTTGACAATAACATTTTCATTATTTTTTAGAGGTGGACTATATGAAGGTGTTTTTGGTATATATTTGTCACCCTCTAAATTAGAAACCTTTGATTTTTCAATAGAACTCATTGTTATATATATAGTTAGACATATTTTTAAATTATCGTTCAATTTTATTAATAATTTAAAAATTTACAATTTACAAATACTGTATAATGGATTCATATAATTCGTTTTTAGTCTTATTCTTACCTGTTTCTGAGTCAGTTATATCAATAGATAATTTTTCACAAATATCAGTTAAGTCTTTTACCTTGTAGTATGACAAAGCTTTTATGGGTTTATCCAAGTTGTCAATTTTGTATAAGGTTGCTCTTATGCTATCAAGTAAATTATTGTTTGCGATTTCAAAACCATATTTTTTATTATATTTTGACTGAAATTCGACTTCTCTAATAATATAGATTGGTTCAGTGTCATTCATTAATAACTCAAAATATGTGTTTCTACTTATAAAAATTAAATTTATTTTGTGAATTACACACAAAGACATAACAGTTTTAATATTTATATTATTGTCATTTGCCAAGTTACTTTCAATACTAGTTATTGAGTCAAACTTATATGTTTTGAGAATTTGTTTGTTCTCTCGAATTTTACTTACATAATCTATTTTAAACTGTTTGGCAATTAGTGGGTTTTTTACATTCAACATTTCATAACTTCCTTCACCATTTAAAATAATATAATAGCACCAAAATAAAGTATCTTGTTCTTTCGGAATAAACAATATTGGTTTATTTTCATTTATTTTATTTATTTTATTTATTTTATTAAAACTAGTAATTGATTTACTCGATTTTTCTTTTGTAGTATTTAATTTATATTTTAAATAATTTATCATATTATTTTCATTTAAAATATAAGGTTGGTAATCATATTGGGTTTGAATCATTTGGCTTTATATTATTTTTTTGTAATATCTTTAATATCTTTTGACAATGTAATATCTTTAATATCTTTTGACAATGTAATATCTTTTGACAATGTAATATCTTTTGACAATGTAATATCTTTATTAAAAAATGTATTTCTATAATCATCTTTCTGTTGTTCGATAGAATTTAAATTTGATTCTTGTGTATTCACATATTTGATAAACATCGACATTTCATCTAATACTTCCTTCCTAAGTTCAGATAGATTAATATGAATACCATATTTATTTTCATTTAAAGTGACGTCTTTAAATTTATACATAATTCTTAAAATTCCAACTTGATTAAATTTATTCATATTTTCAATAGATTCCCTCAAATAATTTAATTCACTTACTGAATAATTATTAATTTCATTTGTGGAGACGGTAACTTCCATAATATATTATTACGTAAATTGTTTTTATATCAGTATAAAATATAAATATCAAATACAAAAAAAATTTTATAAATAAATTTATAAATAAAAAGTATAAATAAATTTATAAATAAATTACTAAATATTTTTATTAGTCTTCAATAACGATACGTGGTTTTGCTTGTTGTTTTTGCCTTGGAACATATTCCTTTTCTTTAACTAATTCTCCAATAATAGAAACATATTTATCATTTAGTTCAAATCTTTGTCCGATTACTCTTACTGTAATAATATCACCAACTTGTGTTTCATTAAATTGTTGATTATTAAAATGATGATCTTTCGCGACAAACACAACAACAGGAGACGGTACTTCATTTGCCGACTCAGCTCGAATACCTGCTTTCACCACATTTTTAACAGTACATGAAATTAACATACCTTCAACTGGAACACAAACATCACACTCAAATATAACTTCAAAAACTACATTATTGCCTCTCTCAATAATACCACTTGAGTAACGAATAATTTTGGATGAATTTGGTTTAACATAACCTTCAACAACACATTTTCCTTCAAAATTATTTTGAATAAATTCCTCTATAATTTCATTTAAGTTTTTACCTATAATAGTAATTGGTAAAACTATTTTTCTTGTTAAAAGACATCTCGAATATATAGATTGTTTTGTATCTCGGCGCTTTTTGATTTGTGTAGTTTTAGAAACCAACTCCATTATATTGTATATACATATTATCTTTTAACTATATTTTATCTCAATTTTAATAAAAATATAATTTTATATAAATTAAACAATTACGCAATTACACAAAAACCGTATAAAGTTTATGATAAATTGCCATTTCAGGCGTCAAGAACCACTTTTTCCCATTTTCTTTGTTTACATTGAAATATCGTAAAATAAATTCTTCCAAAACACATAACTCGTCATTACCCATAGCCTCTTGAATGACATTACCATCTTCATCTTTTACAGCTTTTGTGTTCTCAATTGTATACTTATTCTCACCTATAATTTCATTCAACTTTGATAAGTTTTTATTTTTACCAGCTTGATCGCATCTTGCTCCTATATCACGTTTAGATGTCATATTTTTTGTTTTAAACACCAAATCTTTATTTCCTTTTTCATATCCAATAAATCCGACAATGGTATTATAATCATTTGAATTAAATGCTAAAAATTCTTTTGTTTCTTTTAATAAAGCTATTTCATTCTGCTCTTCTGGAGAAGACTCCACCCATATATTATTTTCATTCAATATCATGATCTTTCTTTTGTCTAACTTGTATCCAATAAATGCTGTCACGTTCTTAGTTGTTATCGTATTTTTTTCAAAATAAATTTTCGCATATCTTTCTAATGATTCTTGTGCTATACTCTCGAGAGAATATAGATAATTCATGAGATTTAGTTTATCTTCAAATAATAATAATTCTATCATATGGGCGACCAAAAAATGAAGTAAATGTTTTCTTGATTCAGGATATTCCTTTGTCATTTTTCTTATTACAATACCACAATGTTTATACCAATTGTCATCTCCTCTTGGAACTTTTGTCTGTTTTAAGTATTCAATACTAATGTCATAATTAACTTTCATTAATTCTATTACCTGTTTACCCTGAGAGAATTCTAATTTATCTTGTTTAGATATTATCTTATTGAGATTCCTTTTATCTACAACCGATTTCACAATATTTTGATTCAATTCAAAATTTATCATATCATGTTTAAAATCTAATGGAACAGATCTATCAAAAATTGAAATATTTTTATCTCTCATTTCTATTGGTTGGAATAAATAATATTCTCCGATATTAATCAGTCTTCCATTTCTTCCATATTTATCAACGATAAATTCATTTTCGTCTTCAATTAATTGTGTTAATGCTGAATAAATTTGGACGTATGGATATTCCTTTGGAGTACGTACTACCCTTAAAAGAACGTCTTTTTTGTAAAAGAATGCTTCTTTAAAAAGCATTCGAATTCTTTGTAAAATTTTGTCTGAGTTCATTACTATAAAATTTTCGTCATATGTATCTTCATTTAATTTTGATTCATCTATTTTATCATCAGGTCTGCAGTTATAATTACATGAAGCCATATAATCACATGATGGAGAAAAAGGTGTGTCGCCTATCTTGAATTCCCTCAGCATTTCACCTGTAGATAATTCTTGTGTAATTGGTTCTTTTAAACTTGCTGACATTATTTCTTGAGTAAAATTTGTCTGATCGTGATTTATTATACAATCAACAGCCGTTTCCTTCAACACTCTAGTAACCTTTCCAATTTGAATTGCTTTATATTCTGCTACACGATATACATATAAATCTGCTGCTTCTTCAATATTATTAGCAATAATAGTGCCATGCATAAATATTTCAACAT
>Ga0194115_10007950_pt1 | contig 10389 bp, 6 predicted proteins | sample TA2MahsurfametaG_3_FD_148656 | JGI IMG/M metagenome (GOLD analysis project Ga0194115, IMG submission 148656) | Freshwater microbial communities from Lake Tanganyika, Tanzania - TA2015002 Mahale S4 surface | ecosystem: Environmental > Aquatic > Freshwater > Lake | place: Tanzania: Lake Tanganyika... | reverse complement strand
TGTATGGATTATCTTCATCTTCATCGGGATCATCATCTGGGTCATCTGGCCGACAGGACAAAAGTAGGCAAAAGACTAGACACAAAACAAGGAGAGCTGCGACAATGCCGATTACCATCCCCACACTCATAGCTCTCTCGTTGGTAGCCTTGGATTTACTGCCTTGTTCCGTCGTCGGCGCTGGTGGTTGGTCGATGGGGGTTCTTGAGGGTGCTTCCGTTTCGACGATTTCACCACCATCAACAGCCGAGATCCCCGTGACATCCGCCAAGGCACTCCCACCACCGACACTGTTAAGGTAGAGTGTTACATACTCATCGCGTCGTTCAGAAGATTCAAAGGGAAGTGACGCAACTTTGAAGGGTGTGAAATCGGAACCAGCCAATCGATAGGAAAGTTCCTGAGTATAGGTTAGTACCAAAGATTCTTCCTCATCTCTTCCTCCTCCTCCTTCCTGTAGGCGTCGTCGTCGGACACGAAGAGAATCCGTGATCGTAATCGATGTCTCAAAGTCGGTCACTCCAACGGGGTTCTTACTATCCGAAAAGAAGGATTCTTCATACAATTCAGTGACTGATTCCCATTCATCTTCATCACTGGTTGACCATGTGGAAATTCCGAATATTGTCATTTCCAAGTCTCTTAGGAGGAAGGCTTGTACCTCCCCCGTCGGAGAGGGCGTCGCAGGGGTTGGGGATTCGGTCGGAACATTCGTCGGCGAGCTCGTTGGGCCAGAGGAGGGGGAAGTCGATGCTGTAATCGTCGGAGTGGAAGTTACAATCACAGGTGCAACGGTAGGACTTGCCGTCGTGGGGGAGTTAGTAGCAATGACAGTTACCGGTGTGACGGTCGGGAAGGCTGTCGTCGGTGGTAAGGTGAACTGTGATACCATCGTCGGAGATGCAGTCGGTGTAGCAGTAATTGGGAAGACTCGGAAGAGTGCATTGACACCATTCCGACAATAGATACCATCACTAATAGCACACGCAAAGAAGAGATCCTTCCCCCCGGGGGCCGCGTCAAAGTCTTGGACGGTATAACTTGCTGTCCCTCCAGCAGATAATTCAGCAATTTGGAATCTTCCTGTGATGTCATCACAATTGAGACTAGGATATACCCATATATCGAGGAAGGTTACCCATGTAAATTGAATAATGTCTCCTACAGTCACATCCAGAACAGGAGGAGGATCGAATTGCCAGGTAACTTGATGAACGGTTTGAGCCTTGGCAAATGGCAAAACAAGAACCAATGCCCATGTCAAGATCTTTTCCCATACTCTTAGCTTCATGGTCAACCCGTCTGACGTTGTGGTACAGTATCACGTTTAACCTTTGTTTCTCCCTGTGATGTCAACTTTCCTACTGTGTTGGGCCATTGACTGGTAAGTTTCCTGTTTCTTGGTTGTGGTAGCGTGACTCGAGCTGCCGATGTTCCATTGGGAGAAACCGCCAGGGTATACTCTAGCTATGTTTGGTCCGATTCGGAAGGACATTTTTTAAGTATACATGTCTGATTATGATCATTGCCTATCCCATAGATATTTAGAGTGCCGAAATTGGCGGAAATACAGGACTAAACCGTTGCACACACATTTACATATGCGAAGCTTGACTCTCCGATTTTCTTCGACCTGTCCGATTACTACCGATGTTGAGTGGAATGTTCACAAATCTCGAACACCGACAAGGAGAAACAATGTCACAGGTCACTACTGCCAAGTAAAAGAGTGACAACTGTAATCCACAAACTACATGGGTTGCTGCAAGTACGATCGTGTTGTGAGAAATAGTCCCGAGAGGATATCACGATCGATGCAGTCTGTACTGTTCCATTTATCGATTTCTGGTTATCATGGCCGTTTATGTTCCCCACCGTGACCTGGTTTGGAAGCTGCAGACTTTGTGAGCAGATTCCTAGCCTCGATGGCGGGGGTGCGGTAATCTTCTTTTCCTATACCTCTTGAGTGTATACAACTTGATGAGCGAACGAAAGTTCGATCCAGGCTGAGACTAGTAGGTGCCTTCCATGTTTTTTCCTGCAATGGAACTCTAGACTGCGATAGTTGTATGGAACAATGAGCAAGAGGAATTCCAAGACTTTTGGAAACGTTTCTAGATGTGAATATTTTTCACAATGCCATTAATTGTCCCAGAAACATGAATACGATGGGAAGTCGACTTGGGAAAAGAGGGATATTCCAAACGTGTGCTGACGACAATACTACTCTATGACGTATTTCTTCTAAGGACCCTAATTCTTTATGATACACGAAGGGAGTCCATTCTTTCACTCAAACTGTCTTCCTTCAAGAATACCAAGACATTCGAACCTTGACCCTCCATGGGATCATTGTTACTGCTCCCACCATTACTGGGAGGGACGACGGCCAAAATCACATTTTCATCTGCCAGATAAATCCGTAGCGGAACTCGTCGGATATTATCTTCAGTCCCAGCGGCAATTTCTTTCCCAGTCCCATCAATCATCCGGTCCATATTAATTTGAAGATTTACATAGGATTGATCCGAAGAAGCTATGGTTTCAATCGTCGTCGTTCCTTGTAACGTATTCCGTACATTTGGGAAGGGTCCTAAAATCCGAATGACTTCCAATAGTTCGATCCGACGACCACCCTTTGTATTCCCACTCAATATACTGAAAAAGACTTCCTGTAGCCGTGCCAATGGTGTCTTGTGTAATCCTGTTCCGACATGACAAATAGCAGTATCACTTCCTACCCATGCTAAACGATAATCGAATCGTTGTCTTGTTTTCCCACTCCCCTGAAAGAGGACTCGAGGTGATGAGGAGACACTTGTAACGTCGGATAGTTGAAAGAGTGTATTCACAGCCTTCAAGATTTCTTGTATATTATTATTCCCCTCCAATACATCCTTCATCGATTCGACGGCGGTACGGATTTTCATACTATATTCCATTTCCATTTGACTCCGTTGAGATTGTTTCATCCTACGTGGATTCGAATTCTCCTTTTTCATTGTTGATGAAGAAATGGTAGTGGTAGTTTCATCTTCGTCGTCATTGGAAAATACCTGAAAGGTAGTACCGCTATCCGTCAAAGATGATCCTGTCGTTGTTGTTGTTGTCGGCGTGCCCGCCTCTTGTTGATCTCCTACCGGATTATTCTTCATCCATTCCGCCAATGCAGGAGAAATCCCAGAGTTGTCGGATGTAGTCGTACCAGGTTTATTGGTATTCTTTTTGGAGGTTGACTTACTGGTACTACTACTGCTCGATGAGGTTCTTCGTGAGGAAGGTGAACTAAGTTGAAACCCTTCCTTTGCCAATGTTCCCAGGGTACCCTTTTTGCTTCGTCGAGCGGCGGATAGCCGCGTAGTAGTTGTTGCTTTAGAAGTAGTCAAACCAATGGTAGTCGATGATGGAATCACCCAGGCATGACATCCATGAGGAGGCAGTGAAAGAAAAGATCCAATAAAAAACAGATATAGAACCGAAACAGTCGTCAAGTTGCCATTTCGAAGGTTACCCATTTTTCTTGTTTTTCCCTTTCTTCTAAAGGAAATGTGTTGATAAGGGACGACGAGTACCGCTTTCGTTTCGGCTTGAGTCGAAGGGAATACGAGGGATTGATCGATGAAAGGATAGCACGGGGTAGTCGAGGATGATGCCCCTTTTCCCATTGACGATGAAATCTCGGCGTGTCAACTAACTTCACCACCACTCGACGACCGAGTCAGAATACGTACCATTTGGGGGGGACAAGAATGATGGGAGCTACAAATAAAGAGGCCGTAAAGACTCGTTGGGGCTCCCCAAAGTCTCCCCCTTTTCCACACGACAAGTGACGTCAGTAAGCACCCGGATCAACGAGATCGAACGTGAATAGAAAGAGGAAACATCATGGCAATTCAACTGCTGCCAATGAAGCGTTTGTTCTGCTATGTAGTTCCATTCCGACCTCCGTCGGTTGTATGGGATCGTAGAGGACCGGTGGACCATGCCAGAGAGCTACAGGTGTCACAGAAGCTTGTGGAATTTCACTATCCTTTTTCTTGTCGTTGTCGTTGCAGTCCACCTCCCTCGCGTTCGTTCGATGGCTACGACGGATCGTTTTTCCTCTTCGGACAAAATCAACCAGAAAAACAAGATCACGACAAAGGATCAGATTCCTAGCATGCCTCGTATATTATGTTTACACGGTCATTGTCAGTCGGGTACAATCTTTGCGAATAAGATTGGTGGTGCACGACGGAAATTGGCCAAGATTTATCAACTTGACTTTTTAGATGCTCAATACCCCGTCATGATGCCGACCGTTCAAGGCGGCGATAATAGTAATGACAATAATGATTCGACTCGGAATGCCGGTGGTCTCGGTTGGTGGACTCGACGTTCGAATGGGAGTCATGACATAGAACAACTTCATGCCGCTATGGAATATGTCCGTAATTACGTCCTTGCACAAGAACAACCCTATGATGTAATTCTTGGATTTTCCCAAGGTGGGTTACTAGCTACAGCCTTGGCCTTATCGGGAGACCTACCCGCTGGGACGATACGAGCAGTCATTACAGCATCAAGTCCATATGTACCAGCAGTCTTTGATGTGGCGAAACAACGATCGGATGCAGCAACTAGTAGTACTGTGAAGGACGACGAAACGAGCCACGATGAAGCGTCAAGGGCATCTTCTTGTTGGGAACAAGGGTCGAAGATACCAAAACTTCACTTTGCTGGTGAAGCTGATACTATGATCCCACCTGATATGGTAAAACAATTATGTCAAATCGGGGGGAACGGCCGATCGATCCTTCATGAGAAGGGTCATCTATTCCCCACAAATGCCATCCATGTCAATGCCATGATGGATTTTTTGGCACAACATGTGACTGATGTGAATTAACTAATTTTCGGAAGTGTTAGGAACACACGGACCATCCATCCTAAAGGAATAAACGAATGGAGGAGAATCGGTGGCTCGCAAAGTACAGACACATTGTGAGACGAGTAGAATCAGCGCACGTATCATCATTACGAAATTATCCTTCCGAATAGAACAAACATAAGGCAAAAGTCCTGGTTCCACTATCTCTGTCTGACGGCCTCGTGCACCAGTCTCTCATCGCACCATGGTTCCTATACGTCTGATCCTGCGGTGGTCCCTATACGTCTGGGCTGCTGGCTCCCTTTTGTCGATAATCGGTGATCCAAAGCCGGTCCCAACGAATAAACTGTTGTTCCGAACATCCCGTATACGTGCTACATATCTTCAGATCATCTATAACTATGTAGAAGTTGGTAGCTTGGTGACGCGTCCGGAAGGGAACGAATAGATGATAAGAATTCAATCACGTTACAAATTAGGAAGGTTAATTTGAAGCGTTTATCCTTCTACTCCTTCATTTATCAGTGCGATCATCGGATCGTTGTCGTCACAAAGAAGACGATCTTTTTCTTTTAATCCTTCTTGATAGGACCTGTCTCTGGAAGACATGCATCGACAGCGGGTGGACGTCCTGTCAAAATGGATTGGATGAGAATAGCAACGATCGATAGAGATCCCCATGTCAATCCGACGACGACACCTGCATCGATGATACATCTTGCAATGGGATTTAAACGTTTGACTAAAACGACAATCCCGGCTACGCCCAGTGTGACAGACCAACTAATAATCATCCGTTTCTTCGTCGCATGGATTAATCCCATCGAATACAATGGAGCAAGGATATAATTCAATACCGTACCCTGACGTGATCCAATGACTAGTGATAAACTCCGTTTGACCACCAATGGACTAAATTTCAATTGAAATCCCTTATATCCCTCTGCATATGCAAAAAATGCACAAGACAAGGCATATCCCCTAAAAACGATAAGTGATTGGGGAAGGATGGAGTATTCGGTGTCGACCACAAAACAAAAAGAAAGGATGAGAATATACATGCCAAGAAACACCTCCCTCAGTTTTGTTCTAGTATCATCCAACACAATCTGAGTCAGGGTACTTACACCCATTGAAGAGGTGATAGGATAAGACTTCCTGTGAAGGGTTCCAATGCGATGGGAAGGACACGTTTAATCGCCTTGGCTAGGATGTAAACCACACCCAAACTCCCCCAAAAGGTGCCGAAAATTGCCATTGTTTTCGAAACGGGACATTTCGATTCGGCAAGATCAGAGGAGGAGGTGGCTGCCGCAGAGGTAGCACCACCTCGAAGAACCGACATGGGATGAAGATTATTCGACGATGACGATGACGTATCGAGACGAGATGGTGATGAAGGAGACATGATGGTAAGGGTCTGTAGTCTTCGTCGATTGAACAAATATAGATTTTGAGTATTTCGTTGTTGTTGTCTGGGAAAAGTCCGAATAGAGAAACCTTCCGCTGAAGTGAAGGTAATCGTGACAAGAAGAAAGAGTGCCAAAAGTGTCAAGGTCGTAGTCTGACTTTCAATAAGTCGTCGAGACATGTCGTATTTGTAATTAGAACTCCTGAACAAAAGCGGTAGGAGGAACAACAACAACACCAGATGGATGAAGAGAGACGATGGGGTCTTGATGAACTCTAGAGTGCCGTATGTCTTTGGAAATCTCTCAACCAACTATGATTTTTTGGAAATAGACGTTGTCACATAGGCATAACGAGAAAAAAGATTGGTTGCCGACGACTTTCCATATGGTTCGTGCCGAAGCCCCCCAAGTCGAAGTCCTTACCCCTTACATACAGTAATTATTTATTAATGTGATAATACTTGGCTCAGCAGGACTAAAGAGGGTGGAAAGATCGGTGCCACCCCACACCATCTGGCGCTGTCCGTCTGTCCACGCGGGGGGTTCGAAACAGTCGGGAGGTATGTAAGAGGTCACCCACAATTGTTGTACCGTACATACATAGCTTCATAAACTCCGACGTCTTCTCTACAGTACCTTTACAGCTCTAGAAGAAGGCTTCATAGTACTACTTCAGCTATTTCATGACACATTCGGATGTCATTCTTAAGTCTTTTACTCTCATTTGGAAAATGTGTAGTATATCATGCACTGTCATTTGTCTGCCTCATTTCTTCGCTATACATGCTTAGGGAGAAGGAAGGTTTGTCCCTCTCTCTCTATCTTCAAGAGTCCTTGTTTAGTGTGACATAGTAGTAGGTGTCGTCGTTCATGGTTGTTGCCTTTACGCCACAACGGGGAATCTCATAATTTGTTGTTTGGGATCACATTGATCTAAGGCCTTGTACATTTCTTCCGTACAATTGATCATAGCAATCGGAATTCCAGTCGTCAATGTCGTATGGTCATCCGGATGGTAGGAAATTTCCATCAATCGATTCACTAATTCTTCAACACCCGTAAATTCAACCATCGTTACACCCTTCATATCCACGATGATAGGACGAGTACCTTGTGTTGTTGATTTCGTCATGGTATATTCCTCCTTCATATCACGGATCATATTATCAATCTCAAACATACTCATAAAGTTGATAGGACCTGATAGTTGCCATACCGTCCCATCTTGGTAGGATGATGATCCTGTCTTTGATGGTTGTTCACCACTATTGAGACCATACAAATGACGATTCACACCTTGCATATCCTCCAAGGAGGGGAGGAAATTCCCCGTCGGCAATAGTGGGACAGCATTGACCGGGGAAGCCATCATTTTGAAGGTACCTGCAGGACTGTTATTGTTGTTCGCAGTCACAGTAGAAGTCGACATCCCATAATGAAGGGCGACAGCGGAGGCACATCCGATTCCAATTCCTTCTGCTAATCCAAAGGCGACCATCCCTCCAATCGTCGTTAGGAATGGGATCGTATCCATCTTTTGGACGGCATAACAATGTTTAAATTCTGTCGGATTTAACATTCCCAATCCTGTCGTAATTAACATTCCAGATAAGGCAGGCATGGGGATATTAGAAATACTATCCGAAAAGAAGACAACACCCGAAAAGACGAAACCTGCTTGGACCAATGATGCTAATCGGGTTTCTGCATTCAGCCGGACGTTCAATCCAGATCGGGCAATGACAGATGTCACTGGCATCCCCATAAATAATCCTGCACCGACATTCGCAAGACCCTGTCCAATCAATTCTTGATCTGGATTATGTTTATACGATGTTTTCTTCATCTTTTCTAAGGCAGCACATGATAATAATGATTCGGCACTTGTCATGGCATAAATCAATAATGTCGTCGCTGCTAAGGATGGGAGACCTTCCATGGGTGGGAGCATAGGGATAGCAAATTGGAAGGCATTTAAACCACTTGGTAATGTCCCAATCAATTGAACATCTAATGCCATCAAATGTGTCGCAGCTGTTGCACCACCGACAGCTAATAAGGCAGCTGGCATTTTCGAATGAATCTTTGGTAATCCCCACATGGCAGCCGATGTTCCAATCGCTAATGTCGCCGCTGCTGGATTCATCATGGAAATATTTTCACCCATAAAGGAAATCACTTCCAATGGATTTAAACCCGCCGGTGCTGACATTCCGAATGCTTTTGGGATTTGTCCTGACAAAATCATCGTCCCAACTCCCGTAGTAAATCCTGCAATGACACTAATGGGGACTAATTTCGCAGTCACACCTAACCGGGTCACACCGGATGCGACTTGTAATCCCCCCACACCAAAGGCAATCAACGGTAAGGCTTCTAAACCATGTGTTTCGACAGCACTGACAACCAATAATGAAATCGCAGCGGCGGGGCCAGTGATTGCCAATGTCGTTCCACCGAATAAACCACCTGCAATTCCAGATACAGCAGCCGTGACTAATCCCACTTCCGCTGGGACACCAGATGCGACAGCAATGGCAAGACTCAGGGGGACAGCCACACATCCAACCGTCAATCCTGCACTGATATCAGACACCAAGGTTTTGGAATCAAACATTTTCTTCCATTCGGGGACTAGAGAGGGTAAACCTAAATCCCAAATGAAGGAATCTTTCTCTCTTGTCTTTGAAATCTTCTTTTCGTCATCGTCTGCTGTGGGATGATCCAATCCAATTGACGTCGCAGAGACTGTCGACTTCCATTGGACAGTCGTCGAGGTCTTCCCATGTGGGTTTTGTCCAGTCCTATCATCACCATGACTGGAAGAAGACGAAGAACGAAGGGCAATACTCGTCACTCTGGAATGTTGATGAAGGTTTCGAATCATCATCGTTGTCATCGTAGGCGTTGACGACATACGACTGTTGGCGACTCTGAGACGCATCAGTCGTGCTGACTGTGAACTTGAGGCATGATTGGAAAGACGAAACATCATCGTATTCTTGTGTGTCACTTGTTACGACTCTCTGTCAGTGTAGTATCAAAAAGCAACAACAGTCCAAAAAGCAAAAAAAACAAAACAACCCAAAAAACGTGAGTGGTCCTCTTATTGGATGATGGGATGTCTTGCCTGATCAAAATCAGTGAGGGTGTCACAGGTTGGAAAATACACACAAAACACCAAAAACCCCGCCATCCATTAGCAAAGCATCACGAACAAATTCCAGACCTTTTTTTTCTGGATGGGGGTGGGTATCGCGGATTGGGTGTGTATCGCGAATCTCATATATCGGTCGGGGGGGTGACTGTGATTGTAACAGTAACAGTTATTATGTATTTTCTTCTTCTTCTTTATGAGTCGACGGAGTTTTTTCTTTTTCTTCTCATCTAAGCCGAGTATTATGTGGGGTTCTGCTTCTTTCGCCTCGTGGCAGTCAGGATTCTGTGTTGAAGAGATCTTTCTTTCGACTGGTACCATCTGCGAAATGTCAGCACATTTCAGAAAGGTGGACGTCATCAGGCATATATACTATTGATTCCTCGACGTCATAAAGGCATTATAGGATCGCCTAATTGACGTCATAAGGCTTTATAGGAAGGATTGCTTGACGTCACAAGGCATATAGAAGACTGATTAGTCGACGTCATCGTATGTATTGCCCTCGTGGAAGGTTCGGCTCGTTCCACTGTACCGGGCGACCCTATTGCCCCGAAGTGGCAAATGGGCAAGTGACCATCTGCTGGCGATCAAAGCTGATCATCGGACAAACTTCTGGAAGTGTCATCTCTCCATCAATTCTTCTTCTTCTTTTTCCTCTTAGGCCAATCCTTATCGTAGCGCGCGCCACCGAGAACATACTCCTTTCTCTTTTTTCATGTTCTCGGAGGGGGCGATTTTGGCGTCCCTATCGTAACGGCTCCGAGAACTTACCATTTTGCCGTTATTTCACCCTGATTTCGCGCCGGCTAAGCCCTTTCCGGACTCGATCGAATGACGAACAAGACGACTCCTTTGGGGTGACTTCCCCTCCTGTTGTCCTTCTTCGTCGTTGCCAAAACGCATTGCTTCCAGATCGTCGTCTTTGTTATCACCGGGGAGCATCGTTA
>Ga0194115_10007949_pt1 | contig 10390 bp, 7 predicted proteins | sample TA2MahsurfametaG_3_FD_148656 | JGI IMG/M metagenome (GOLD analysis project Ga0194115, IMG submission 148656) | Freshwater microbial communities from Lake Tanganyika, Tanzania - TA2015002 Mahale S4 surface | ecosystem: Environmental > Aquatic > Freshwater > Lake | place: Tanzania: Lake Tanganyika... | reverse complement strand
TTAAATTTGGATATTTAGATTTAATATAGCCCAAAGTTTCATTTTGAATATATTCTCTATTCCTTTCTAATTGATTTGCAGCATCTATCCATCTTCCATTTCTTTGAAAAATATTTTTAATCTTCTTAAAATATTGTTGATTTAATGTATTTGTTTTAAACTGGAACCACCTTCCATAAAATCTAACACTCGGAACACTTTGACCATCTACTATTGATGGACCCAATGGTGGTTGAGAAAAAATAATTTTATCTCCTGAAATCGTATATGCAACTTTTGGTTCTTGTAAAATACCATCAATAGTAATTGTTAATGCTTGTTCGTTGTATGGAAATATTGCATTATTTGATTGATCTACTAAATTAAAAACGGTAGTGCCTTCAAGATTTCCATTATCAGTAAAAGCACCATTAAAATCCTGGACTAAGAATACTGGTTTTGCTATAATTTCTGAATAGTTTGCAGTATCTAGTGCTATAGAACCAACCCCTCTCTCAACCTCTAAAGATTTTACTAAAGCAATAATTTGAGTTGTTTTTTTAGTAGTGTTGATAACTGTAACTTTGTTTTTATTTTCATCCCATAGTTGAATAATACTAGTATTTTTAATCAAAGTATCATTACTCATACTTGCAGTTGAATTAGATTCAACAAGAATTTCGCCAAAAATTTGGAACCCAGCTGGATGAGCAGTAGATTTAATTAAAGATCTCCAAGTGTTGATGGATGATTTTGATTTAATAAGATATGAATAATCTTGATAGTAATAGGAATCTGTTACTTTTTGATTTGAATTACTTATCTTTCCGTAGTCAGATGTATAATATCCTTGATTATCGTAGTATGTTTTAATTTGGGGGGAAAATTCAGTAAATGAAATAGATTCTAATTTAGCAGACTGGTTTTTTGCTAGTCCTATAATTTGTTGGTTTTCTCTAAAAATACCAACAACTCTATCAACTAATAGTAAATTGGATCCATATCTCCAGGAAGTTATACGTGCTCGTGCAACTTCTTTGTTTCCAAGTTTCTGAATAATTGTTTCTCCAATGTTAAAAGCATCGTAGTTAAAATTAGATAATTTTAGTATATAATTTGATCTAAACGAAGATGATAATGTTTTATCATTATGATACGCGCCACCAATATTGATTATTTTAACATTTCGTGGGATACCAATATCATTACTATTAAAAAATGCAGTAACATCAGATTCTACAATTTTAATTACTGGGGCACTTGTATATCCAGATCCAGCATTATTAATTATAATACCTGTAATTTTACCAGAATCAACCACTGCTCGTAGAGAAGCATTTCCAGAAACAACAACAATTGGTTTTGAATAATTTTTACCAGAACTTAATAAATTAATGCTAGAAATTCTACCTCTTGAAACTGTACATGAAGCAAGAGCAATTGATTCCTTTGATGGTGCAATTCCAGAAATTAAAGGAATTTTTTTATAATCATTGCCAATATTTGTAATTGATATTGTATTAATCTTACCAAGTGAAAATACAGATTCAGACGTGTACGAAATTGCTCCAGAACCGTCGTGCGGTGCTTTGATTGTTGTGTCGTATACAATTTGAGTATCAGTAACGTACAGCGCCTTCTTCCTACCCTGTAGGGGGTCATCAATTACATTTAAATAAGAACCTTCAGAATTTACATTATTATTTTGATCAAAGTAAAAATACTTATTGAATGTTACTTTTTGTTTTTTTAAATGTTGATTGGTGGAAATTCTAGGTCCAAACCCAAGCTTAATATCAATAATTGATCCAGAAACTGTTTTTTCTGGTGCCACTAGATTTAAATTGATACTAGGAGAAAAATCAAAATTAACACCTGCCATTGACGAATGAGAAACATCAAACTTATATTTGTAAAACTTTTTAATATCAATAATTTGATTTCTAGTAAATGTAGTATTATTTTTAGAAAATTCAAAATATAATTTTGGGTCTAAAACATTTATAATTTTTACTAGTCTTGGATCTGCACTTTGATCAAAAAATACTGTTGATATAGTTAATTTTGAAATATTAGTCAATGTTTGATTATATCCGTAAACAAAAATTGCTTTTTGGGTGATAGGATCATATGAGAACAAAGTTGGTGCTCCTGCCCCCGCACCAATTTGATATCCAGTTTGTAGTGTAAATCCTCCATCATAAAGAAACACTTCAGAATTGTTGAAATGATCTACTGCTTTTGTTCCTTTTTGTGCTCTTAAAACTGTTAATTTATTCGCTGTCTTACTTTGAATTAATAAAATTTCATTACCAAGTTTTAAATAATCACCAGTGGTAAATCCAATTGTACTGTCAACAAATAATTGCGTATTCTGTAAAGCGAATCCAGAATGATCTACTCGTAAAGTTAAATTTGGTGTGGTTGTATTTGTCTTTAATAACGCAGTGCTCCCAACTGTCAAAAGATCAAATTTTTGATATCCAGTGCCCTTATCTGTAATTACTACACTTGTTACAGATCCAGAAGAAGATACTGTAATAGTTGCTTTTGCGTTTTTCCCAGATCCTCCAGATAGTGCTATTCCAGAATAAACATTAGGTGTATAATTTTTACCACCGTTCAAAATTTCTATTCTACCAATACCAGTATCAGTTAAAGTTCTTTGTAATACTGGAGTTGCTAAAGTAACTTCTTGATATATACGGTTTCTTACATAATACGTAGTTGAAGTCGTTGTATCATTTGGATTGATGTCTATATCAATGAATTCATCAATTCCCACACCATGTTTATCGCTTGTGGTTAATAATGCGACGTTGTCTTTAATATCAAAGATTATTAAATTATCACTCAATGAATTGATAGAAACAATTTTAGATCCCGTGGTATCAATTAAATTTGAACTTGTCAAAAATAATTGAGATAAAATACTAAATGTTCCTGTTAAAACTTTTACCTTTACTGTATTTTGGTTTGTTGTTGATTCAAGAACCTCTCCAGTTGCTACTGCAACACTAATACCATCCGACAAAGACAATGTAGCACCTTTTGTATATGATGAATTTTTATCTAAAATTAATGAAAGAACTTTAGTACTAGAACTCAAAACTTCGGACTTATTAAATGTTCCAGAAACATTTTTAAGAGCAAATTTATTGGCACTAAAGACATTACCAACTATTTTTCCAGTAGCACCAGTTATTGCTTGTGTAATTGTATCACCGTTGAAGAGATACGCTGTTGAAACTAAATCAACTAATAAAATTTTATTTGTTTGAGAATTTATAGAAATGACATTTCTTCCTTTAACAGAAGAAACTTTTGCTTCTGCACCAGATCCTTCTGTTTGATCATTATTTACTATGACTTCTGATCCAACAGAAAAATTATCTGTACTACTTAAAATATCAACTGAAGAAACTGTTCCTCTCTGTACATCTTCAATCTTTGCAATGGATAAATCACCATTTGAATCAATATCAACAGTTCTTAATCTTTTTGCATTAACAGGGAGATCATCCTGTGAAATTTCAGAATTATAATTTGAATCAATTGGAAGAGAATAGTAATTTTGCCCTAAGATGTAGGGAAATTCTGGAATGTTTGTTGAACTAACAGTAATAAAATAAGCATAAGTTCCCTCTGGAAATTCTGGAGTTACACAAAATCTTCCATTATTTCTATCAAGAGATCCAGACTTATCAATATATGAATAATCATCTACAAATGTTCCTAGTGGATATGTTGCTACTGTTGGACCATTTGTTCTTGAAGTGTTTCTGAAGTAACTACTTGTCATTCTAACAATAGAACTTTGAGCGTTCAACGGATTTTGATACCCGTATGGACCATAAATGGGATTACCATCATACGCAAATCCCAAAATAGGCGAATGAGTAGAACCTGTATCTGATTGTCTTAGAGCGTTTGGAGACGCATAATATGCATAACCGTATCCACGAAACGCAACATAGTTTTTAAAGAAATATCCATTGTTATTATCAAGTTTAGATAAATTTTTAAAATACTTATCTTTTCTCCATACTTTAATATTTGCTGTTGCTGTTGCTCCAGATCCAACAGAAATAATATCTATGATTGTATTTTCTTTTGTGTAAAGTCTTCCTCCATTTATTTTTTCAAATCCAACAAGTTTTCCAGCAGAAGAAATAACAGCACGAAAATCTGCAAATTTTCCTTTACCAGATATATCAGTAATTCTCACTTGGGGAGGAGAAGAATAGTACTCACCTGGGTTATTAATCTTAATGCTAGTAATTTCTCCATTTGTAACAATTGCTGTTACTATAGCATTTCGTCCAGAAATAATTTCAATGTTGGGGGTTTGAGTGTAACTCCCTGGAGAATCAACAACAATCCTATCAACAACTTGACCAGCAAGAATAGATCTAGCCAATCCATTAACTCCATTTACTAATACAAATGGTGCTTTTTGATAACCAGATCCTCGTGATTCAACATTGATATTTTCTATAGGACCATTTAATACAGTATCTTCATCTTTGCAACTTAAGAGTGGAATACCATTAATAGCAATACCAATATCTCTATACTTTGTCTCATAAATCTCAGTTGTTTGTATCGGATATTTTCTTATAATTCTTAAAAGTTTTTGATCAAAAATATCATTTGGAATATCGCTAATACCAGATTTAATAATATCATGAGATGGAAAACCAGATGAAGTAATATAATATCCAGTACCATCCTCAAAAATTGCAGAAACGTTTGAGTTTAATTTATTAATTGCAGAGGAAACATTTGCATGATTTTGAGAATTAGGAACTCCTGATGTAGTAATCCACCTAAGATTATTTTGTACATCAAATATTTTAATATCATTTGTTAAAAATCCAGATTCAGAAATTTCAACCGAATCCCCGGAATTTGAATATGGAAAAGCAGTATTTGTAGTAAGACCATATAGAATTCCATAAACAAGTAAGTTAACATTAGATCCAGATACATTTGCTCCATAAATTACGGACTCGCCAACAGGATATGATATAGATGCAGATCTAGTTTTTATAATAAATTGATTTACATTTTTATCTTTAAAAGTAATTTTTTCGGTTCCGATTATAAATTCTCCTTCTTTTTTCCAACCCATGGTTGAAAATACATTTATTCTACTTCCTACCGAATCCGAAAATAAAATTGGTTTTGTTAATTTTGTTTTTGCTGCAATTTCAAATTGTCCATTAACAGTATTCTCTGCAAGTATAATATCATAGAGATCTTCACCATCAAAAGTACCAGCAAATTTTACATTGTCAACGGTAGCAGAGGCATATTTTCCACCAATGTCTTGAATAATTTTTTTGCCAATTAAATTTTTTAGAGTTCCAGAAATAATTTTTGCTCGTAATGCATATACTTGAATCCAATTTGATTCCGAACTTTTTAATGTAGAATTTCTTGGATATAAAATTTCTGGTTCAGGACCAAAAAGATCAATTAGGCATTTAAATAAAAATTTGATTGAATTATCTGTGCCTTTTGATTTATAAAATGAAGTAATATTTTTGATTAATGTTCTTTTATCTACAGCTTCCTTTAAATATACTTCGGGAAAATTTGCAAGATATTGTTGTTCAAAACTTTTAACAATAGAATATAAAAATAAGTTACTAATATTTTGTACAGTTGACCCACCAACATGAGTTTTCGCTTGTGTTGTTACAAATGTGCTGTTTGAATATAGATCTCCAAGAGTTGTATTTCCGCTAACACCCCTAGAAACTTCTAAAAATTGTGTATTTGTTCTTTTTTTATAGAAACAAATTTCATCATCAATCTTGATATATCCACCATTTTCGGGAAATGATGTTGCATCAGCAACAGTGATTGTATCATTGGTCGCCGTAATTCCGCTAGACAATTCCGTTGATTGTACAAGAATATTTTTCTCGTAAAAATCAATATCATGATAAACTTCTAGATTTTGAATAATATCCAGAGGTTGTCCTTGTAACTCTAATTGCTCGTAATACTTTCGTATGAACTTGCCGAAAAGTTCATATTCTTCGTTAATGAAGTCTGGTAGCTGAGACTCAATTAAAAATGAGATTTTGTTGGCAGTTTTTAACATCTAAACTACTCTTTGTATGCCACGAAAGTACTTTGTGATATATCTACATTAAGATATACCTCACGTTTAACTTCAATATCTTTATTCGCTGGTTTTACTCTTAACTCAATACGATTATCGGAAAATGATCCTTTTAAGATTGTGAAGTTATACATTTTAATTTCACCTTTAGCATAATCAATATCACCGATAAAATCATTCAAAAGAACTTTTTCACCAGTCACAGAATCTAGTCTATATAGGACGATTTTCCCATTTCTATCTTCCAAATATGAGGTATAAGTGGGATGCTCAAAAACTACCATACCCGTAGATGATACAACTGGATTATCACAATCTTCTAGGAAAGAATTTTGATAACAAATTTCATAGTATGAAGATGAATTAATTTGAGCGTAAAAATCTTTTCTTAAAGTTATTTCAGTAATATTTGAATTAATTGCTCGGTCTGAGTTGTCAATTACACCAATAAATTTACTATATCTAAACTTACCATTAAACTTTTCTGTTTCGGATGTTTCTAAGTATTCTTGAATTGCACCAGCAACTTTTGCTGCTACTTGAGATTGTAATAAATTTGTTTTCTTTTTGTCATAATAGATATCACTTGCAAGTTCAATGTATAAAATTGATGGGTCAATAAATTCTGGTTTTACTGAAGCAACTGAATATTTTTTTAATTCGTTTGCTAGTTCATTTTTTGTCAAAGAGGACAAACTTGCAGCTTCTTTCGGCTTTACAGAGATAAAAACTTTCCCATATGCTGGTGGTTCTTGATCCTCACCGCCGAATACAATAATGTCACTCACAGCTGGATATAAGTTTCTTACGATTGCGGCATAGTCATCTACTGTGACTGCTCTGTTTTGAGATCCAAAAAACTTAGGAGCATTAAATTTAATTTTTGAGATAGTTTCAATTTCAGCACCACCCGTTGCTTTTGCTACTGTTGAAACCACTCCAATGGTAAATGGAACAACAATTAAAGATTGATTTTCATCTACAATCCTACCATTGAATGTAAATGTTTTTGCACCATTTGTATCAGGTCCATTCGTTACAATGTAACTAATATTGATGATTTGACCATCAGACAAATTTTTACCAAGTATACCATCACCAAAGAAAAGTTCATATGACTCATCTTCACCTTCGTTAATGAAGTATATTTTGTCGTCCAAACTGATATTTAAAATAGAATTTGCAGATGTATACTCTTCGTAAACAGTGCTAGTGCTGGATTCATAAACTAAAACTTTTAGTGTAGTGGTATCGATACCAGGATTTTTAATAATAAATCGTTGGTTTTTAAGTGACTGATTAACTGTAAAAGATACGTTGATTAAGGAACCTTCATAGATTTCAACATTTTCAAATGTAGCTACACCATTTAATACTTCTGCTCGTCTATCCTCTGCTAAAACAAACCGATATAGTGTGCCATCATAATTCGTAACAAATGCATTACCTGCTTTCAATATTGTTGCTGCCGGTGCTGAATTGATATTTTTATAAGTTACAGAAAAATTAACAATTGCTTTCGGAGAAGTTGTTGACTTAGGAGTATAACCAAGTTGCTTTGCTAGAGCTACTACATTGTCTCTTAACGTAGCAGAATCTAAGAACATTTCATTCACTACCATATTGGCATTGAACGCAGTGTAGTACGTATTATATGCCAATACATCTAGCAACTGACTTAGAGCAGAACCTTCAAAGTCATAGTCAGTAAAATCTGATTGTGCCCTCATATATTCTTTGAGAGCAATCTTGATTTCTGCAAAATCTAGATTATTTAACTGGGTATATGGCATTATCGGGTCCTGGTCAGGAATAACTCTATGGTTGTAGGCGGAGCATCAGATCCAATAATTTCATAGGTCATTTCAACATCAAATTGATTTTCATCAAAATTCGGATTTGTTTCAATTGATAGTATAGAAATTCTTGGTTCGTACGTGGATATTGTATATCTGATGTTATTTGAAATCTGTGCCGCAGTAGCATAGTCAAGAGGTTCAAATAAATACGATCTAACGTCTGATCCAAAATTTGGATTAAAAAGTTTTTCGCCCTTGTTCGTTAATAAAATATTTACAATAGACTGTTTAATGGCAGCATTATCCTTACTGACAACGAGATCATCAGTAACAGGATGCTTTTTAAACGTAATATTAATATCTCTAAAAGAGAGATTAGACGTTTTTGCCATTAATAGTCTACGAAGTCACTAGTTATTTAGTGACCTTTAAACATGCCATCTTTCAACAAAATCATCAAAACCTCCAGCTCCGCCGCACGGGCGACTCATACGATCCTTAGGAATATCATATAGTTCTTCTTTTTTCTTGTTTCTATTTCGTTTTGCCGCTAGATTCAGATATATATCCGAATCTGTTTCCGTAATGAGAGTCATGCCCTCCTCAACGAATTCCTGACTTTTATCTACATTAAAATGGTTGCCCATAAATTTGTCCTGTAACTACACAGAACTTTTATTGGGGTTACTATCCCACTATTCAATTTTCGGAGTTTTCGGCGTTCGGCATTTAGCGTCCTTGCCCTCTATAACGCTTCCTACCAGTATTTCGTGAAGACGCTCCAAGATGTGTATTTTGACTACGCCCCTGCCGAGTTTTCTTCGGTTTGCCAGGAGCATAATTTGTTTTTACTAGTCCAACTTTTGATTTTGCTGCCATAATACTTTAAATGGTTCGTGTGCCAATAATAATTGTAGGGTAAAGAGTTGGGGATGTCAAGACATTCTCAATAATTGGTCTGATAGGCGGTATTGTGGGAGGTGCTGCTAGCAACCCATCTCCTGCCACGGTCACCAAGTTGCCTCTAAAATACACACCTGTCAGTGGTACATTCACCACAGAAACCAGCTCTGTGCGATTAATCGTAGCAGGCGTTGGTATGATTGGCGGCGGTGCGACACCAGGCACTGGAGGATATGTACCTGCAGACTTTTCTATATCCATGATCATGATCGGTAAGATATTTGGATTCGGTGATCCGTCTGAATTTGTCTTACCACCACCATTTGTCGTGTATATACCACCTTCAGGTGTGGGTTCATCCAAAGACTTTAATACACCACCAATCGCTAAGGGAGGATACGTTGTTGCTCCAATTACAGAAGGACTGTCAAGCATTCCTGGATTAACTATTTCTCCTGCCATTTTCTAATTCCTCTACTTTATTATGTAGAATATCAAGAGTCTCTGCTATAGTCTGATAAGTCTGGGACTGGGGCGGCCTGTACATCAATTGGGGGCGTTCTAATAATGAAATTTTCTCCTCCACCATCGTCAATCTCTCGGACAGCGACTGGAGTAACTCTTTGTACTTCTGTGTTGTTGATCGGTTGTTTGGAGTCATTATCTAATCCTGCAAAACGTTTTGCTGCTGCAAATTCAAAATCATCACAAAATGCATCAAAATTTTGTAAGATTTGTTCGTAAAAATTTGGTTCTTTTTCGTAGTTGTTCATTATGATTTAGATTTTTTAGATTTTTTGAGAAAATTTGGAATAGGAGAATCCGCTCGTGGAAAACTCACAGATTCTTCTAGTTCAGTGAATTTTTTTTCAAGATCTAGAATTCTTTGTGCCATTTCTTCAATAATCATCGCCATCCTTTCTAGTTGACGCTCATGCAGCATTACGACGAATTTTGGATCCTCTTTGAGTTGACTTATAACTTTTTCAGAATTTTCATACTCAGGGGGTTCTGCGGGTAGGGTGGTTTCTTCAGTAATTACAACGGGTTCTGTCATGATTTTTTCTGGGGAAAATTTTTTTAATTTCAGTGGTTTGGAAAAATGAATTTCCAATAGTATTTATCGGTCTTTGGGATACTTTTGTAGGTTAGGGGAGGTTTGGGTTTTTGGAAACCGCTAGGCGCCCCTAGTACCCCCGTACTACGTATAAAATACTGTCCGAGGTGTGCTAGGATGGGGGGTCTGCTCAGCGCACCCGCTTGCGAGATGCTCCAAGCGATGCCGTGGGGGCGAACCCTGTCAGGTTGCGATACTGCCAGGCAAAGCGCAGCACCTTTTCCTCAGGGGGGCGACCATAGCGACCCCGCAGATCACAACGGGGCAGACCTTCTGCGTCATAGTGGAAGCGGATGGGGGGGTTCTTCTCAGACTGCCCGATCCACCCGTCAACCCAAGGGGCAGGCGTGGGCAGGTCATCGCGGAACAGGGCAATCGTCTCATCCAGCACAGACATGGGCAGCACAAACCACTCACTACCGCCCTCCTGCTGCTGGTAATACTTGCGATACTTGG
>Ga0194115_10007948_pt1 | contig 10391 bp, 7 predicted proteins | sample TA2MahsurfametaG_3_FD_148656 | JGI IMG/M metagenome (GOLD analysis project Ga0194115, IMG submission 148656) | Freshwater microbial communities from Lake Tanganyika, Tanzania - TA2015002 Mahale S4 surface | ecosystem: Environmental > Aquatic > Freshwater > Lake | place: Tanzania: Lake Tanganyika... | reverse complement strand
GAAACCTACAAAACTGTCGATTGGGGTAAAGTTCAATTTGGTGAATACCAAAACGCTAGCTATGCCACGACCGATTGGGCCAAGGTACAAACCAATGAATTCACCAGCGAATCCTACAAAGGTATGAACTGGTCGAAGGTTGTTTATGGTGGACCCAAAGGTCTGCTGGATGTGGAAGGTTATGCAAACCTTAACTTCGGTCTTGTTCTCGATAACAATACATTTGGCAAGAAAGAGGCAAAGAAAGTAGATTGGACCAAGGTTGATGCCACCGACCTTGACGCTGCTGATATTGCCGAGCTGAAAGGTTACGGTGTTAACACAGCCACAATCGGCTCCAAATACGTCAAACCCCAACAGTCCCCGGAGGCAATTAGTTTCCTGGGTCTGCAATCAGCGGGCAGTGGGGCCACAGCGCCGGCTCTGAACGCTGGTAGCACTGACGCAGTTGTGGCCGCTCTGAGCGGTGCAACTGTCAAGAAAGAGCTCCAGCTAGTCTGAGCCCTCCGGGATCAACTTCAAGCCACTGGGCAAGGGTCGAGCCCTTGCCCAATTCATTTATCAAAAATGACCGATCAACAAGACCGACCTTCCATCACTCTTGACAACATCAAGTACAACCTTGATGAATTTCCTGAAGAACTCAAGGTCATGGCTATTGATCTTGTCCGGGTTGACCAAGAGCTTACCGAACTCAATTTCAAGACAAGAGTGCACAATCTTGCGAAGCAGTATTTGATCAGTCAGATCAAAACTCAAACCACTGAGCAGGGTATTCTGGGCACTAATGTCACTTAAAAAAAATGGGATGATTGAAAAGCCGCCCACAAGGGCGGCTATTTTTTAAGAACAGAGCTCGAGCAGGAACATGATTATGTCAACCCTGAAGGGCCTGCCTCGCTGCCAGCTCAACGCGCGCCTGCCCCTCAATCAAGCATAGTTGCCGACGCGTCGGCTCATCCAACTGCGGCTCTGAGAGCATCTCCACACGGAATAAGACCCATTGATCATTGATCATTTTGGGGTAGCAAACCGTCTTGAGTGGTAAAGACAACAAAATACCGGCAACATCATCAAGTAGATCCGAGAGTGAAACGGACGCAGTGTGGGAGGCTTTGATGTCCCCAGAAGATAGTAGTGCCCTAATGTAAATATCTTCAAATGCACGTTCACCGGCCTCGAGCTCATGGTAAATCTCGATAGCAAGACCATGGCTTCGACATTGCAATGCCGAATAAGAAACACGTGTAAGAGCCCTCTTATACTTGATAAAAAGAGAATCGGAAATTGAGGTAAACGTTGCCTGACACCAATCGCGGAATTGCAATGCGAAGGCCAAATGCTGCGCTAACTCAGGTATGGTTAAGCCAAGCTGAGCTGCATGCTGCCGCAGGGCGTCAGAAGTCGTTGGGATCGATGGATCAAGCTCCTGGATCCGCGAAAGTGCTTCATCAGCGGAAGGTCGGGGCTGCTCGGCGATCAATTGCTGCTTAATCTGCTCCTTCAAAAAGGGCACATAAAGACCGACCTGTTTCAGAAAAGGCGTGGGATCATCGCCTGTGGTCAACTGTCTCGACAACGGAGACCCATATAAATCGGAACTCCATGATCATAGAGGCCGAGAAGAGAGCGATACAGCATAAGGATCGCTCAGATCAGTCAGCAGACCCATAGCAGGCCCCCTGAGGTCCCATCAGGGTATAGAGAAGAAAACAAGAAGGGATCATAGACCGCTGGTGACGGAGGATAGAGTTGGTATGCTGGATTGTGTTGAGACGGGCTCGATGACGACAGGCTCATGGTTGTCAGACCTGCTCCTCTCATCATCCCTCCTGACATCATCGTCAAGCACCAGACTTTCAGATCTCACCAAAGAATTCCAAGGCATCAAGCTCTGCAAAGGAGATGTGCTGTCGCAAGCTGGTTCCAGACCAGAGTGGATCGGCATCATCAAGCATGGATCCATTCGGCAAACCTATTTTGAAAACGATCGCTCATTAACAATACAGAAGTATAATAACAATCAAATTGTGTGCCTCAATGAAAGCTTGAGAGGTTCAACCTACTTCAGTTTTCATGCATGCGAGGACTCTGTACTGTATGTACTCCAGTCAATTCAATTTCTAAATTGGGTTGAGAAAGGATATGTTCAATCAGACCTCCTCTCAGCTGTTACAGTCGGCGAGCTTTTGAAGTCGTACATGAATCAAGCATGGGTGTCGGTATTGATTGTCAAAATCTACTAGAAGCCTGCTTGGCGACCTGCAGACTTGATCGTGAACTGATTCGATCGACCACGCTTGAAGAGTTTTACAAAACGGAGGCCCTAAACAGGCAAGGCCGATCATACCTTGTATCAAGTTGCAATTTCGGATCACTCAAGATTGGATCGACTCTTCAGCAAACAAGTGATGAACAACTGCAGATCAGTGGCTTACTCCCCGGCAGGCTACTCATCATTGATCACGCCTTGGGAAAACAGCTAGAAAACATTAAACACCTACACAGAGGGCATGAGAGCAGCGCAGGACAAGCAGGAGTAACAGCAACCACAACAGAGGGAACTCTGCTCGAAGAAAAAACATCAATACGAACGGCAAGCCAATCCTTACGTGACTGGTATGGCGATGCACCCGAGGATGGTGGTTTTCCTAATATCGAGTTGAACGCAAACGCAAACGCGACCGACAAAGCGTTGGTGATTTTGCAGATGCTAACTCGATACTTTAAAATACCCTACAAAAGAGACAGCATAGAGAGTGCCGTACGTAAAAGAGCAGAAGAGAGTCAATCGACCAATTTTAGCCTATTTTCATACGCAACTCTGGTAGATCTCGCGGATATCAAATGTGAGATCATCGACTTTGCCATTCCAGACCTAGCTAGGTTGCCATGCCCAGCTTTGACCTTGATAGAAAATCAGCCTATCTTGATATGGTCAGTAAGTGAAGGATGTCTCACAATATCAGATCTCGGAGCAGAAATAAGAGTACTGTCATACGAAGAATTCTCAAGTCAAATAAGCAATACATCTTCAATTCAGGCACTACTGTTGGCGCGCTCACCAAATGCAAAGAGAGATCGCTTTGGCCTGAATTGGTTTTTACCAGCCCTCAATCAATACAGATCAACCCTGACTCTCATTCTGATCGCGAGCTTCTTTGTTCAATTATTGGCTCTACTGAACCCATTGCTCGTTCAACAGATTATCGATGCCGTTATATCACAGGGAAATATTGCAAGCCTCAACGTCTATGGGACGGTTCTGCTGGCAATGGCTTTCAGTGAAGGTGTACTTGGAGCGCTAAGGACCTTTCTACTCACAGACACAACAAATAGGATTGACATCAGCCTCGGAGGCCTTGTGATTGATCACTTGATGCGCCTCCCTCTTGGTTATTTCGCCAAAAGACCTGTTGGAGAAGTCAGCAGTCGAGTCAATGAACTCGAAAAAATAAGGGAATTTCTCACAGGAACTGGCCTTACAAGTCTTCTTGATGTTTTATTTTCACTGGTCTACATAGGCGTGATGCTCCTGTATAGCGTAGCTCTTACCATTTGGTCGCTTTCTGTTATTCCGTTATTCCTGCTCCTGGCATTCGTGATTGCCCCGGTGATACGTCGGCAAATTGAGAAGCGATCCGAATCCTATGCCAGGGTTCAAAGCCATCTCGTTGAGGTACTCGGAGGTATTGAGACGATCAAAACACAAAATCTTGAATATCAATCTAAATGGAGATGGCGACAGCTCTACAATAAGCAGATTCAGCAAGGTTTTAAAACAGCTGTAACAATAGCGTCCGCTGGTTCAGTCTCAAAGTTTCTAGAAAATCTCTCTTCGCTAATCATTATATGGGTAGGTGCCACGCTAGTACTCAGGTCAGAGCTAACTGTCGGCCAATTGATCGCATTCAGGATTATTTCAGGCTACGTCACAGGTCCGATCCTTAGACTTGCAACACTTTGGCAAAACTTTCAAGAAACTAGTATTTCACTGCAACGCCTTGGTGATGTCATTAATACACCAACAGAGCTTGAAGTTCATGGGACAGGCTTGGTTCCACTTCCCCCGATAAGAGGTAAAATTGTTTACAATAATGTATCATTTCGGTTCTTTCAAAATACGCCCTTGCAGCTTAACCGTGTCAATTTGACGATCGATCCTGGAACGTTCGTCGGCATCGTTGGAGGAAGCGGCAGCGGCAAGAGCACATTGATCAAACTGCTTTCTACATTATACAAACCAGAAAGCGGCGTAATTAAGATTGATAATTACGATATTCAAAAAGTGGATCTCTACTCGTTAAGGTCTCAGGTTGGCATTGTTCCTCAAGATAGCCTGCTCTTTGACGGAACAATTAGGGAAAACATTGCAATATCAAAACCTGATGCAAGCCTTGATTCAATCAACGCAGCCATTAGAATTGCATGTGCTGATGAATTTATTTCCGAACTACCAACGGGCCTGAGCTCAAGCGTCGGAGAACGTGGTGCTGGACTGAGCGGGGGGCAGAAACAGAGAATCGCCATCGCTCGAATGTTGGTCTCGAAACCACGTCTCGTCATCTTGGATGAAGCGACATCAGCATTAGACGTTGATACAGAGCGACGTGTCCTACGTAATCTCAAACATGCACTCCATGGCACAACCCTTGTCTTCATTACTCACAGGATCTCAACCTTAAAGGAAGCTGACCGAATTATTGTTATGGATAAAGGCTTTGTCGATGAAGTTGGCACACATGATGAGCTCGTCCTTAAACGTGGACGATATGCAGCGTTAGTTACTCAGCAATACGCCGAGGGGCTAGTCGAGTAGATATTATGCATCATTTTAAGCAGAAAGTTAATCGACTTAAGTCTTCAATTTATAAAGTCGTCAACAACTCTCGCTCATCTTCAAAAGATGAAAGCATCCTAAGGCCTAGGCTGATTTGGTCAAAACTGATTATTTATTTTCTACTTGGCACAACATCAGTTTCAATTCTCTACGCCTTCTCTGTCTCTCTAGACGAGGTGGCGGTTGTGCAAGGGGAGCTCAAGCCAGTGGGTAATGTGTCTGATGTTAAATCAGCCGTGCCCGGATCTGTTGAGATCATTCGTGCGAGGGATGGTGATCTTGTCGCAGCCGCCCAATCAATTATCAAACTCGATTCGACAATTACCAAGTCCAAGCTGGACTCATTAAAACTTCAAAAAAAGCTGCTCTCCATGCGCGCCAAAGATCAAGAGAATATCTACGAATATAGAAAATTACAGCTAAGCTCTCAGGCTAAATCCCTCGCGGTTAATCTTTATACGCAGAAATTGATCGCAAATCGTTATCGGCCATTAGTTCAGCAGGGTGCAATTCAAGAGTTGCAGCTACTTGAACAGCAGCTCAAGATTAATGCTATCGAATCCGAGCTGCAGCAAACGAAAAGTCGCCTTGGCGAACTTTATCAAAACTATTTAAAGGAGCGCAAAGAATCAGGAACATCACTTTCCGAGCTAGATCGGCAGATTACCGAAACAACTCGTATTTTGCAGTATGAGGATATTAAAGCCCCTGTTGCAGGGCGTATATTCGATATGTTGCCAAGTAGGCCAGGCTCTGTTGTTGCCACTGGTGAAACGCTTTTCAAGGTAGTACCAAATCTGAAGCTCGAAGCAAAGGTATTTGTTACCAATCAATTTATTGGCTTTCTAAAAAAGGGGCAGAAAGCTGAGGTAAGACTTGATGCTTATCCCTTTACGGAGTATGGCTCCATTAGAGGCCAACTTTCATCAATAAGCTATGAATCATTGCAACCTACAGATCAGTTTCCATACCCAAGATTTATTGCCAAGATTCAACTAGAAACCCAGACGCTCAACAAGAATGGCGCTACATTTCCGCTGAAATCCGGTCAAACACTTAATGCCAATATTATTCTGCGTAAGCGACGGGTGGCTTCTCTCTTCACCGACATTATCGATCGTGCGTTGGATTCAATGCGCGCGATTCGTGGGGCTCAGACTTAGCCCATGCCACGGAAGTCACTCAGCCTGACGCCGATTCAAGGTCACTCGATTTGGAAGGCTCAGGCAGCGATTCATTTCTGACATGGTGGCCTATCGAAAAGCCTTGTTCCCCCAACGAAAGCGCCCATCGATCAGCATGCGTGGAATGTTAAGGGCGTTGATGCCCGCCCTGGCTAACAAGACCTATTTCAACTACGGCGGACAGGGGCCACTACCCAGCCCCTCACTGGAGGCAATCACCAGAAGCTGGCAGCGAATTCAAGAATTGGGCCCCTTCACCACAGCGGTCTGGCCGTTCATCGAACAGGAAACCTGCGAGGTGCGACGCCGACTCGCAACCCTCTGCGGTGTCAATCACCAACGGCTGGCCCTCACGGAGAACGTGACGAGCGGTTGCGTACTGCCACTGTGGGGATTGCCCTGGCGACCGGGCGATGAGCTGCTGATTAGCGATGCCGAGCATCCCGGCGTGGTGGCCGCCTGCCAGGAATTGGCCCGCCGCCAGGGCTGCCGGATCAGTTGTTTACCGGTTCAGCAGCTCTGCAGAAGCACTCCGCAGGCGAAGCTGCCTCACGCCGTTCTGGAGGCGTTGGGGCGAGCCCTAACCCCCAGCACCCAAATGGTGGTGCTCTCCCATCTGCTCTGGAACACGGGCTCGGTGATGCCAATCGCCGCCGTGGCGAACTGGCTGCGCAGCCATCCACGTCAACCCTGGCTACTGGTGGATGCTGCACAGTCAATGGGCAGCCTGCCCGTGGAGGAAGCCGCAGCGGCAGCAGACATCTATGCCTTCACCGGGCATAAGTGGTGCTGCGGCCCGGAAGGGCTCGGGGGGGTGGCTCTGTCAGACAAGGTGTTGGAGCGGGCACGGCCCACCCTGATCGGCTGGCGCAGCCTGGGCCATGAGAGCAGCGCAGCCAGCGAATTCCACCGTGACAGCCGACGCTTTGAGGTGGCCACCTCTTGTCTGCCACTCAGCAGCGGCCTGAGCAGCTCCCTGGCTCTCCTGGAGGCCGAGGGCTCCGTCAGCGATCGCTTGGCCCGGATCCAGGCAGGCAGCCAACGACTCTGGCGGGGGCTGCAAGAGATCCCTGGAGTGCAAACCTTACTACCCGAGCCGCCCCCAGCGGGGTTGGTGAGCTTCACATCGACGGCTCGCCCCAGCGCGGACGTCGTGCTGGAGCTCGGACGTCAAGGGATCTGGATCCGACAACTGGACGACCCCGATTGCCTGCGGGCCTGTATCCACATCACAACCACAGATGCAGAAATCGATCAGCTGCTGGAAGCACTCACCGTCCTGCACTAAGTGAGGAAAGCCAGCGGGTTATCCAGGGGCCCAGTAATGCTCCCATCGATCATCAGGGCCTGTAAGATTGCTCAGCCAACCACTGAACTGCCTTGGGAAATAAATTAGCTTCGTACCAAACCCAATCAACCAGAAGTGTTACACTACTTTGCATCTCAAACACTCAGGGCGGTTGGTCTGCCTAGTGGTGCTGAAGTTGGTCAAAATTGTTGATGAGCACTAAAGTTTCAAGTGGCATCAATCAGCACCTCGACCAAAGCCAACTGGTAAATTCACGGAAATTGGCAACCAGGTTGATGCGAGTGAACGACCTAATCGCCACCGGCAAGATTCAACCGTTGTGCCCTTGATTGGGCAACCCGATGAGAAATCAAGTGTCCACTAACATCGCAGTGAATGATCGCGGAGACGCAGCAAATACAGCACCGATCACTCTGGCATCGAAATTGCTCAAATCTCAAATCTTGTAACCATGTAAAGCCAACCTCCCAATGTCATGCATCCATCAAGTCGCATATGAACAATGACAGGCCTGGCCCGGTGGTCAAGGCGTTGCACAGAAGGGAAACTCTGATTGACACGCGCCTTATTCATACAATTTTCCAAGGGTTAACATGCCGAGCCATTGATTCTTAGAATATCACTAGAATTTTTGATAGAGGTTGGAGTCAGACTGCGAAGCCTGCTCCGAACCCAAAGGCACGCTAAGGAGCTGAGAACTAGTGGGCTGAGGAGTTGTGTTGGAAATTGACAAGGATCCAGTGGGTTGTGGGCCTAAACCTAAGAAAGACAATTGCACATCCTCTACCTTTGCAGTTACTGATGGCTTAGTGACCCCTTTCATCAAATTCCACTTCGCATTCGCGAGCGAGGTTGAATCAAATCCGGCAACATTCACATGCTTCCAGTTAATTGCCTTATAGGTCTTATCAGCCAGAGCACCAAGGTTGATCTTATTCCAGTTGATCGATTGGTATTGCGAAGATGTAAGCTGCTTGAATCCCACCTGATTCCAATCTGTTGCCGAATAGGTCTGCGTATCAAACTTTTTGAAATCCACGTATTTCCATCTTGTACTCCTGTAAGAGCTCGTACCGTAGAGTGGATTCCCGATGATTTGAGCCCAGTCAAGCGATTGGTAAGTAGACGCAGAGAATGACTTCAGATTCACTTTGTTCCAGGCTATATTAGCATATGCCTTGTTAGTTAATTGAGAGAAGTCAACAAGATTCCATTTAGTGGTTTTATAATTTAGTTCTTTTGCATTTCCAGCCGATGAAAGTAGTTTGTCCCAGTGGATGGACGCGTACGAAGTTGCACTAAGCTTGTCAAGTGGAACGAATCCCCAATTGATTTGCTCATATTGATCAGTGGAGAGGCTTTTCCATTTAACAAGGTTAAAATCTAACTTCTTAATGCTCAGGGTTTTCTGCAGGAAAAGCTCATCGAAAGGGAAGTTGTTCCATTCAATTGAAGCATCAAGCGGATTAACTGGGAATTTACACTGTAATTTTAAGTTTATATCAGGTTGTTTTGGAGCAAACAACGCAGGGGTGAATTCCTTTAGACCCGGCAAAATGGCGACCAAACTGGCTTGATACTTTGCTTCATTACCATCAAGGTCGGCCCATAATTCGCCATTAAATGGATTGTAGGCCAAGAACTGATCGCTAGACGTGAATTCCGCCGCCTGACTTATATTAAGGCTTGCTTTGCTGAGATTATTATATTTTTTTTCCCAGAGAAGCTTATCTGCATCTGATTGATCGGCTGCAATCGCAAGGTACAACTTGTCCACAGACTCATCAAAGTCAAGAAGACTTGTATAGCCACTTGAAAATATATTATTGAGCAATATTAGGTCTTTCCCTGCACCTGTTTTAACGCTATTCGTTCCGCCTCCGGGGAGTATAAAATTGTCATCTGCTCCGCATATCACAGAATCGTTTCCAGAGCCGCACATGAGTACCTCGATACTCGTACCGAAACCAATAAATGTGCCATAGGGTGTTGCTTTAACTTCTGCTGAATCCGATTGATCTGCCGAGCTCGCGATCACTATGCCTGATTTAAACGCATTGGCCTCAGTGATGACACCGACACCCGGCGTTAAATCTATGTAAAGATCTGAACATATTGTGCGAAGATCAATTGTATCAACTCCTCCGGCATCAAACAGTGACACTAGGGTAGGGATTTTGGCATTGCCTATTGAATAGTCTCCAGTGACATAGGCGAACACCTTGTCAAAGATATACTTTGAGTCGCCAACTGATTTCATGCTGGCGCCATATTTTTGCTGCAAGGCTGAAATGTCAAGCGGCATTAATGTCGACGGCTCGTATTTATACTTACCATACGCAATGATGCTATAAGTCATCACTGTATTATTGTAATTAGAGATGCTCTTACTTGCTGCGGCCTTTGCCACATTATCTTTATTATCATGCGGATGAGACAAACCTAATGCATGACCAAGCTCGTGAATAATCGTCGAATATCCGTAGCTACCCTTACTTTGATTAAAGTGTGAAGCGTACTTCTGGCTGAAGAATATATCCCCACCAGTGTAATCACTGTAAGGGTCTCCGTACTGTTGCGGGTAGTAAGCATATGCGTAGTTTTCTCCAGCAGAAAGAAAAACTCCGATAGTATTATCGCTCAAGCTTCCATCACTTAACTCCGTAAACGCAAGATCAACAAAATAACTAATTTCTGACAGCGCCGTCTTGACATTTTCCTTGATCCCCTTGCCGACTGGTGATACTTTTTCAGTTCCAGTAAAGTTTAGACCCCACTTGTGAAAGTAGTAGTTGACGGTATTACTTTTAAATTTATAATCTGTCAAAACAAAGTCATTGTTGCTCATAATTCTGGGCTGTCAATGGGGTTACTCTCAATGAATGATTATCTATATTATGCAAATTGCTTTTCTCCGCCTGGCTTCTTTGCGATCTTATCACATCACCATTTGGCCGCCAGAATCTGCTTGGCTCAGGTCATCCATTGGAATTCTGCTCTTGATCAGTTCATCTATGATCGCAACTAATCGATAGCACTTCTGCAACAACAAGGTCCA
>Ga0194115_10007947_pt1 | contig 10392 bp, 3 predicted proteins | sample TA2MahsurfametaG_3_FD_148656 | JGI IMG/M metagenome (GOLD analysis project Ga0194115, IMG submission 148656) | Freshwater microbial communities from Lake Tanganyika, Tanzania - TA2015002 Mahale S4 surface | ecosystem: Environmental > Aquatic > Freshwater > Lake | place: Tanzania: Lake Tanganyika... | reverse complement strand
TAACACGATAAATATTGGTGTCTTTCTGGGGAGGGGTTTGATCGATTGACAAGGGAACATTCAGGGAAAGAATTAGGCGTTGGGCGTGTTTTCACACTACTTCGTTTTTCGCACAAGGGCAGTGAGAGTGGAGGGAGGTGTTAACGTTTTCTACCGTATTCGTATTCGTAATCAATCGGGGTGTTGAAGGGGGGTTGGGAAAAGAATACCTTGCAAAGAGACGGAATGACATTCATAGATTCTGTCAACGTGAATCATGGAGATGGCATGGACTTATTTGTAGAAGTTTCCACTTCGCATGTTCCCAATGAGTCTCTCATGGATGCTTCCTACTGTTCGGTGCCGAGCAAGAGTTTATCGAAGGTCGTAAGTATTACAATTTTTGTATCAGTATACATAGCATCCTGAAAACCTTTTTTTTGGTGAATCACCATCTAAATGGCACAACACTCTGTTTTCTTCTTTATCACAGTCGTCGGAGTCTCCCAAAGGCGTCCTTGAGGAGTATACGTCGCGCATCGAGGAAGACCAGTCCATTTCCTCTCTTTACATAGAGCACCAAGATCTTGGTGATCAGAACATTCTTAAGGTGGAAATCGAGGCATCACTCCAAAGAACATCCTTTTCTGTACCCATCGTAACTCTGTTGAAACGAGAGATTGAAATGAAGCAAACCGCCTCATTGAATGGGGCTGATTCGAAGCAATGGTCGTCTTCACGATTATTCTCTCTTTGGAAGGCAGACCCCAGACGACGACGGCGACGACATCAACAACATCGGAAGGGTGGAGGAGAAATCATCATCCGTCTGAACCCCGAAACAACGATGAGAGAGCAGTGTGATGTACAGTGGAAGCCTTGGATTACATCCTGTATACGAGAATACTATCTTTTTGGGAGTATTCGAATTCCAGATGTTTGTCTTGGTCCCGATATCTTATTGGCGTTGCAATACTTTGGAATTATGACCTCCAGTCCAGAGACATTCACCTTTGAGAGTCCACAGGCCTTGGGTAGGATTGGGACATGGAGTACCTACTTTAAGCATCGATCTCCGATGGCAGAGTGGATCGTGTCAGAACATGAGCTTTGCCCGACGAGGAATCTAGTCTTGACGACGACAAACGATATTGAGGATGCCATGGACTACGGAACTACCATGTACGTTACGGGAGATATTGCCTCCACGTTCGGGAAAGAAACAGCATATGGAGAACCGAGAGAACACCTTCCTTCCTGTCAATTGATTCACTACCTCTTTTTTGACAATGAGTCGACGAATCGAGGATCGAATCGAGAATCGAACGAAACACTCATGCTAATCCGAAGAGATTTTTGTGCCTTTCTTGGGCGTCTCCTGAAAGGAGTTGATATTTCCTTTGATGCCGAACGGGTCAAGATTACAAAATCTGGTGGAGATGAAGTCAGATGTGCCCTACGAGCCGTATTGAGGGTCGAGCCTTCATTGGCATCGTCAGATATGGGAATGATAACGCCTGTCAAACCAGTTTCTGCCACAGCGCCCTACTGGGAGACCGAAACGGTTGATTATCTAGGAAGAGAACGAGAATTTGACGAAGACTTTTTCGCTCATGAATCTGTCGTTCCATCAACAGAAGTTGATCATCAGTCATGGAACTCATCGTCTGATTTTCGTACAGCGAATGCTACGGCTTCTGCTGTAGAAGAACTCACCTACCATGGTTCTCTGCAAAGCGAAGAAGAGTTCAACACTGACTATTTGGCTCCTGAACCTATCGTTCCTCCAACAGCAGCTGATCATCAATGGATGACCTCCTCGTCTGATTTTTATGGCGAGAATTTCATGCGTCCCATGGCGGAAGAAAAAGTTATGTACTCCATTGAGACCGCTCCAATTGTGAACGAAATATCGGTGACCCATGAATTGACGTACAACGAACGAATCGATCACGACACTTTGTATCCTAAAATGAAAGAATCAAGCGTAAGCGAAGACTTTTACCGCTCGACATCTCATGATGATTTGCTGCCGATGCGTTTCGTCACCACAGATTATAGCGATCTTCAGTCGGTGACGAGTGCACTTTCGAATCCGAAAATGGACGATTCGACAGTCGACAGTGAGCGTACAGATTTTTTTGTCCGTCATGCACAAAGAAGGGTTGCTAGAGAAAATCAAGAATCCAGAAAAACGAATCGACGACAAGACGTGCTTCCGATTCACGTTGAAGAAGATGAAGTCGATTCTGGGAGCTTGATCGTCGACAGTTATGATTCACATGATACTATCAAGGCGGCGCGAAAGATCGCAGAGGATCGCCGAGAAAGAATGGATGTTCGTTCAACAGAAAGGATAGGAGAAAGCGGTTCTTCGGGAAGGGTAAAGGGTGTTTCTTCAGGGAGGGTAGAAGCTGTTTCTTCTTTAGGCAGGATAGATGCTGTTTCTTCAGAGAGGGTGGACATTGTTTCAACCAACAGGGTAGAAGTTGTTTCCTCAGGGAGAGTAGAAGATGTTCCGTCAAGAAGGGTAAAGGAGGTTTCTTCAAATAGGGTTGAAGATGTTTCCTCAAGGCGGCCAGAAGCCGTTTCCTCAACGAGGGTAGAAGCCGTTTCCTCAACGAGGGTAGAAGCCGTTTCTCCAAGGACGGTAGGTGTCGATTCGCCAAGCAGGGAAGCCGTTTCTCCAAGGACGGTAGGTGTTGCTTCATCACAGTCAGGTAGTGTGGCATCAAGAAAACAGAAAGTCGAGAGCCAAGAGCTTGCCTTTTTGGACGGTGGCTTCGGCATTTATAGCTTTTTTCATGATTTCGTGGAGAATATTTGCAGTGTTACATTTGCTGAGGATTTCAGGAGCGAAAATCACCAAGGCTCTGTACAAAATACCGAAACTAGTCGCAACGAATTTAAAGGGCAGACAGATTCGAACAGACAGGGAAGATATGGACCGCAAGCCTCGGTTGACCTAGAATGTATAGATGAAGCACGTCGATCCGCATATTCCATGAGTTCCAGAGATGTCTTGCCAAAGGAAGCCACGAGGTCACCATTAGTGAAATCGATGATTCGTCAGGCGCTTGTAACCCGTCTCGACGAAGCGTCGCACTTCGGTTCTCTGGAGTCATGTGATGGTGATAGATCTCATTCTGACTGTCAACATACCTACAGAGAAACAAGACAACAAACTGTTGGTGGGTCCAGGCAAGTTGGTCCAACGAAATCGACTCGGACCCCGCCCACCCGACCTTCTCATGGGCAGGCTGAATCTGGGTTCCGACCGGACAGTGCTGGAAAGCAAACAGAACGTCGACGAAACCGATCTAGAGAGTCTTTAGGTGATGGCGGGAATGGCGTTGCTCGACATGTTCCAACTTCTACCGAGCGCAAAAACGACGTCCCTGTACGAGGGTATCGCCAACGTACGAAACGAAAGGAAGAAGAGAAGATGAGAATCACAAGAAAGAAAGAACAGGCAAACCGATTGCCTGGACGGAAAAAAGGCGACGTAAGTTCATCCGAGACAAAGACTCAAGGTACTCCATCCCGGCTTTATGAGGAGCGAGAAAGGAGGGTAAGTCCATCCGAGACAAAGCCTCACATTGCTCAGCCCCGGCCGTATGAGGAGGGAGGAAGGAGGGTAAGTCCCTCCGAGACAAAGCCTCAAGTTGCTCAGCCCCGGCTACATGAGGAGGGAGGAAGGAGGGCAAGTCCATCCGAGACGAAGCCTCACATTGCTCAGCCCCGGTCATATGAGAAGGGAGGAAGAAGGGTAATTCCATCCGAGACGAAGCCTCACGTCGCTCAGCCCCGACCATATGAGGAGGGAGGAAGGAGGGGAAGTCCATCCGAGACAAAGCCTCAAGTTGCTCAACGCCAGCTACATGAGGAGGGACGAAGGAGTGTAAGTCCATCCGAGACAAAGCCTCAAGTTCCTCAACCCCGACTGTATGAGGAGGGAGGAAGGAAGGCACTCTTTCTTTAATGTTTAAGCGTAAATGCTTTACTGCGTTATAGTCATTCGAAATTGTGTCCATTTTGAGCCTATCATCCGTCAAGTTGCGCCATGAGCATGAGCATTTTGGGTAGATAGAGCGAAACATAACTCTCGGTGTAGAATCCATGCTCCCTCGTGTGTCCGGTCGCCATATGATGTGCCAGCTCATGACAAAATGTGACAAACCAGTACGAGTAGCAAGCTTGACTGCTCTGTCCATTCCTAGAGTAATGAAGGGCGAAAAAGAAGCGTAGATTGAAATGTAATGCTCTGTTCGCGTTGAAAGCGATCGTCCCACCAGTGGGATCATGGAAGATCGCAATAGTACTCAATGGAAGCTCAAATACACGACACAAACGTTCAAGGACAACCGCAAAGCTTTCGACAGCATCAATGTGATTTGCAATGAAATCTTGCGATGCAGGAAACTTGGTATTCGAGAATACCTTAATCCCGTTGTGGCTCACACCCTTGCTATTTATCCCAAGGAATGGCTTTAAATCCTGACCAGGTATAGCTTCGCATGCTTCGCCCTTGTCAAGCCCTTCTGGGATAGACAAATTGACATCCGAAGATTTGATTCCCATTGGGTTGACATCATTCGAAGCCTTTACAGCATTTTGAAGGACTTTTTCCATGTTTTGATGACCCTGTGCATCCTGTGCTGGCGTGACGGGGGTAGTCTTATTCTTCATCGTGACGGGTGGTCCGCCAGTACCACCGACCCCCTGATGGTTTGACCCTCCGTCTAGTCCACCTTTGCCAAAGTTCGGGGGACGAAGTCCTTTGAAGGCATTTCCCAATTTCCTGGAACCGAATAACTTGCTCGGCTTGTCGGGTGATGTATTTGGTTGATGCCCAGGAGGCATGTCCGTCGAAGTTCCACCCGAAGTACTGCTCGCAGTTCCGGTCGAACCGTCATCGGGTGAGACTCCCATTGCCATTTCCTCAGCCAGCGACTGTACTTCATCCATAGAAGGATTCTGACCAAGCCGATTTCGGATGTATCGTTCATCTGCTGCTGGGAACATCTGTTTCAATGCCTTCACACATTCATCTTGCGACAAAGAAGATGGCATCTTCTTGTCCCCGGACGCATTCGAAGAAGCTTCTTCCCTTCCCCGATTGTAGCCACTAGATCCGACTTGATCCACACCTGAAACTTCGGGCTTCGACGCCTTTGACACGGCCTTTTCGCTTCCACCTGGAATAGATTGTTCGGCTTGTGCTCGTCCCACTGTCGGTTGCGGTACAGGAACGGCCTCGGCCATGGGAACTGGCTCGGGTTTTGGTTCGGGTTCAGGGATTGGAACTGGTTTGATGATTCGATCAACAGGAAATCCTCTAGACCGGAGTTGTTCGAGTGGGGCCTCCAGGAGACTACTGATAAAGAAGGCATCTTCCAATTGACATCGTTCGAGGATCAATTCTCCAATCGCATACCCGACATCGAACCAATCAAAGTCTGCCGTTACGAAAAGATTCTTCTCACGACGAGAGCCAGGTTGGGAACAACAGGTCGTCTTCTGACTACGAATGGATTTACCAAGGGAATATACGGCCCTGATTTCCTCAGCTTCATACACATGTAAATGTTTTTCATCAAGAACAGACGCCGCATTCGAAACGAGGGGTCTCGAGGTGACACTAGGCGACACCAAGAGTGGACTTCGTTCATGAATCCTTTCCAATAATGCCTTTGTCAAGGCAGAACCACTCCTTCTTACGCCAATGACGTCAAATTTCTTCTCCACTTCCTTCGAGATATATTTCGATCCAATCAATGCATAAAATTCTTCAAGATCTGACTCGGGTGGTGCTCGTTTCACTGCAAACATTCGTGCAAAGAAGGAATTGTCAATGACATAAATATCCTTTGCCATCTCCAACTCGTATTGGTTCTTATCATTGGAACCATCTGTCGCTACCGAATATGCTAATAGGAAGGGCGAATTTTGGATTTCGGGTGTGACCCGATCAAAGGGTCGGTGAGCAGCCACTCGTCGAAGAAACATCCTATACTTCTCTTCACTCTTCAGTGCAGCCAATACTTCCTGGGGCGATTCAATCATTCGTCGGAAAATATCTTTCGTCGAAGCTTCTTGTTTCACGCCCGCTGATGCCAAGAAGGGACTAAAGTCCACCGAATGAAACAGTGATTGCGTCACGGAGGCTTCCATATCATCCGAATTCTTGAAGAAGACTTCGTTTGGTTGGAACCATTCTACCATTCCATCGACCAAACAGGGAATGAAACTTTCAACTACCAACTTCTTGAGAAGGCCGGCTTGAATCTCTGTCGTCCGTCCAGACATATACAGAAAGATCAAGTTGAATGCCTCCAATACTTTCTGTGCTATCGCGGCACGGTCAGCTGGCGGAGTCTGCCGTAGGACTTGCTTCGCCGAGGAAACAAGAGCTAGGAGTTGTTGGATTAAGGCTCCTGGATCTGGTTCCTTTGGACATTGGAAGACATTTCCAAACACCTTCGCACGATCGCCTAGGCTCGGATCGATCACTGGAAAGCCCATGACAGCACATCGTTCTTCAAAACAACAAGTCAGGACTGAATATATGCCTTTTTTCTTGACTCCATCTATGGGGGAGAATACCTCACAGGGTAAAAGCTTTAGTTTCGTACGGACTGGTCGTCCAATTCGATTGTATTCTGCATGGTAGGGACCTCCAGGTGCAATTCGTTGACTCACAAAATCGAGACACTGTATGCGTAGGGCATCATCTTGGACTTGTTCTGATACGTATCGTAAAAGATCGAGCAATGGTGGTAGAACCTTCATTCCTAGGCCAACCAGGAATCGGCCATTCTGAGATCGTTCAGTGATTTCATCCTCCGATGGCCATTGGAGGAGCTGGACAAATGGAAAAATCCGCAATTCTCGGTCAGGCAGGTATAGTTCATGGGGTGCAAACATTCTGCTAACATTTTGTTCGCAAGGAAGATATTGCGTCGACTTCAGTTTGGCAAGATCCTTTGAAGTCAATGATGCCGTCCGAAGGTATTCAATCAAGGGTTTAGGATCACTACTCCATTTGAGTGTGTCAAGATTCGTAAAGAGGAAATCAACTGCGACAGATTTACGAACTCCGAGTGCCACAAGGAATTCATCTGTAATTCCCATATGTTTTAGAGTTTGTGAGACCTTGTGAAAGTTCCCAATCCCATCAAAGGCATCAAGTTCTGCTGAATACAAATATAAATTGGAGGGACAGTCCGCACTATGGGATGTGGGGATCCTTGAATCGAAGGGGATACAACGACGATCCCTTAATACGGATTCACAAAAGCTTCCAAAAATTGATTGTTCCTGCAATGATCGTCTGGTATATTCTTGACTCAACGTCGATAAGACTTGTAGTCGAAGTTTTTCATCTTCTGGTTCACCCGATGTCATAGAGGGATGGTGACTAATGAATTCGACCCAAATTTCAGTCGGGAGGGGTTCAAACCAATTGGATAGTGAAGCATCTGTCAAATTCCTAGTCGTGACACTGTCTTGTATGGTCTTGGGGAGGACTGAATCGGGCATCGGAAGGACGTCCACCGAAAATCCAGCGCCCGCTCGTACCTTATCCTTATCCAGATAGAATAAGAAATCTCGTAGTTGAAACACTGCGTACGCGTCATCATCCGCCTTGTATTTCAGTAGGAATCGGATACGTTCTTTCAAATCTAAAGATCTAGAGGGTGGAATGGTCCCATCCGCCTTTGTAAATCGGACCCACCATTTGAGGAATCGAATCAAATGTTCTTCCTCCAAGACATCACGTGATAGTGTTTCTGTCAAGTCAGTAAGATCAAGTGGTTGACATTGTGCAATCACCTTGTGATATTCTTCAGCATTCTGGTATACAATCGACCGGACGACATTATCCTTACAAAATGCTTCCATCCCCTTATAGGGAAGTCGTGCTTTATCTCCTGGGACGACGCCGACTCTTGTAAGGACCGGGGGTGCCTTATCTGGAAGACATCGAGAGAAACCTTGTGCGAGGGCCATTCCGACAGTCCGATCTGGAGTCGATTGACGTGGACAAAAGGATTGCATCAAAAGAATCGCTTGATGCTCTTCGGTACACATTGGTCTTGGATCTCGTGGATGGAGTAATTCCGTTGCACCACCGTCATCTACCAAGGCTTCTACCTGATTCACAACCTTGACAATAGTCTTCGTCACACCCTTTGCCATATACTTTGCAAAGCCCCACATCCGTGACTTCGTCTTCGTTTCGTCCTCAGCATCGGTGGTAGTAGACACTGTCTGATCCGCAGTAGTGACCGTATCATCGTCATCATCACCACCTGTCGGAGCCGAGGATGATGCTGATGGGTTTTTCTTCTTTTCTTCCTCTTCCTTCAGCAATCGTTCTTCTAATTTGGCTCGTTCGGTGGCACCTTTGGCAAAATCATTCCCTAACGTATTCATTCCATGTTCCAACGTAAGACGCATAAGGATACCTGAAAATTCCAATAGTTCCAGATTGAATAATCGTAATGTTTGATCTTGAAGATCCATCGCTTCTCTTTCGACAGTCGGAACGAAGGGAGCTGCTAAATGTGCCGCCAATCCCGTAGTCTGAGATGTACGGAATCCAATAAAGATCCTTCCCTCTCCAATACGGGGAGAAAAACTTTGAATAATTTGAAATGCTTTATTGTTCCGTTTGTTCTTTAAGGAAGAGTCTCCACCACCAACAATTTCATTCTGTTGTTGTCCATTCAAGAAAATCTGTACTTCAACTTTTGAGGGTGGTTTCTTCTTCGTCACACGTTCCATCCGTTTCGTCATATCGGCGGGGATCTTCGTCTTGGCAATGGCCGATAGGTATCGGGCTGTGACACCTGCCGTTTCACTGTCTAAGGCTACCTGGATATGATAAAAGGATTCCAACAATGCATTCTCGTCTTGTAAACTAAATAATCCATTCGGACTTGCTGTTATGGCACCATCTGATTTCCACCAACTAGAACTCTTCTGAATCTGGACGACGGATGGTTCCTGTATCTGTGTCTTTGTAATCGTCATCCGACGTTTCTCATTGACAAAGACACGGATCTCTTTTAATGATTTTGTAAATGTCAGGGAGGCACAAAGGAATTCTCCAAATTCGACTAAACTAGGTAAGGGGTATGGATCTCTTGAGGGTAAGACGAAACATGTCCATCCCTTATTTTCACTCCCATTATCATTGTCAATCGTCTTCGTCCATAGGGCATCACCCTTCCAAATAAATGCCAAAGCTTGATTCCCACTTAAGACGATAGGTTCCTCACAAATACTAAACATCGTGTAGGCACCGACACCAAAGGCACCAATCTTACTTTCATCTGGATTCCCTTCTGCAATTTTCTTCAATCGATCCCAATCTTGTGGCCGAAAGGGCATCCCATTATTCCGATATTTGACAGATGATACGATATTGGAAGAATGACGTCCCAGGTTACTACTCGACTGGGATGACAATGTTTTGCTTGTGGTTGTTGTCGTTGTGGTGCTAGTAGTAGTAGTCGTCGTCGTGGTCGTAAAGTAGACTTCAGCAATCGTCGCCTCGGCATCATTAGAATTTTGTAATAATTCACGATAGACAGCACCAGCACTAGCATATCGTGCTAAAATCTTATCAATAAGAGCACGTTGATTGACTTCTACACGTTCTTCCTTCCCCGAATTTCCTACCGTATCGACATTGGCACGGATGGAATCATATAAGGAGGACATGGTTTTTCGGTACTAGAGTTCCGTGAGGGGAAGAGGAATTGAAAAACAGAAGAGGTGTGATCACTGTCTTTCTATCTCTTCCCTCTATTTCTTTCTACACGTAATTATAATTTGAGTTGAAAATCAAAGTCGGAGGGTTTGGGAGACTTTTGGGAGAGACGATCGTCTCGTCTGTCAAATCAAATGCCGAACGGACGCCATGGAAAAGTGAACGTTGCGGGATTCAAATGAAGAAAGTACAGTACCACTGCATCATACATACCTACGATGATGAGTGAAGGACAGAGAACAGAGATGCCTGGTCATCTATCCAACACTTTCAACATTTCAAATCCATCAAGTACATTTGCAGTATTAGGAAAGTTCCATTTTGGTATACACATTGAAGAAACATACTGCGTACTTGTAGCTAGCTACTACCTGTGTAAAGAATTTGGTCTAGCGGGCGAGTTAGATGAAATTAGCTAGCTAATTGTACGCTTTTTAGGCTAATCCGGGGGTAAAACCACTTCCACCACCCAGATGGGTTCCCTCTTCTTCTTGTGTATCCTTTTCTGGTTGTTCATTCAGAGTATCGTTGGGGTCTTCTTCTACCTTTCGATGATTCCGTGCACTAACATACTCTTCATACTGCTTATCAGCCTTGAAGGGGCGTGCTCCAATGAGATCGACCATGTCATC
>Ga0194115_10007943_pt1 | contig 10398 bp, 4 predicted proteins | sample TA2MahsurfametaG_3_FD_148656 | JGI IMG/M metagenome (GOLD analysis project Ga0194115, IMG submission 148656) | Freshwater microbial communities from Lake Tanganyika, Tanzania - TA2015002 Mahale S4 surface | ecosystem: Environmental > Aquatic > Freshwater > Lake | place: Tanzania: Lake Tanganyika... | reverse complement strand
AACCTTGTCATTGGCTTGCCAACGAATTCACCGGTCTCGGTCAGTCCGAGTGAGATCCCTTTTTCTGCTGGTAGTGCAACGCCCAAGTCGTAATAGTAACCATCAAACCCAAGAAGTTGTGCAACATCCTTGAGGACTGAGTACATTGTTCCTGCGCCTTCAATCCTATAACTTTTTGTTTTTTTAAGTGCTTTGGTATTTGAGGGTACTCCCCAAGTAACTGTGCCAAGTGAATCACCAGCTTTAAATAACTTGTAATCCGGCATCTCATAAAAATCATTTATTTTCTTTGCCTGATCAGCATTGAGTCTGTATTCAGTCGAATGAATAAGCCTTAGTGGCTCACCGGTAACTGTTTCAAAAACTTCTCCCGGTTCTTTTTGATCTTCACGAGCACTACCTTCTGGTCCTGTTGCAAAAAAACTTGCAGTCTTTTTGTCGCCAAACCAAACAAGATAGCCCTCTGTGTTGTATCCACCGCTAGATTTATACGGAGGATCAGCCAATAACACGTGACCAGACTTTTTAATCTCAGCGGCAGTGTCTTTGTTGGAACCGTGATACAACTTTGTTCCAGCCGGTAGCGTGTAAACAGCACGGTCAGTGTTTTCTGGTAGATCTTTTAGATCAAACTCTTTTAATGAGAACCGCACCGGTGAAATCATTGGTTCAACGGCAGTCGGGTTGTATCCAACGCCATAGTCAATGACCAGTTCTTTCTCAGGAACATGACCAACCATTTGGACATGCTCAGGGGTCAGGTCAAGTTCTACGACAACTAGATCACCTTTCGGTCTTCTTGAGTACTGGGGAATGCTTGCTATGGCAAGAGCAGTCTCAGGATCAAGGCTTATAGAAGCCAGTTGTGTTCCCATTGACCCGGTCTGAAGTTCTTCCACTTCCTCTTGGCTCATCAGACGATAGCCTTTAAACGACTCACCAAGGTCTCGGCGAACCAGATCTTGAACCTGCTGGATGTACTCAGGACCACCCTCTACCTCGTTCAGGTAATAAGCAGAGTCTCTGTCTCCGATCCCAGATACACCACCGATCCAGTTGTCCCGAATGATTTCAACGTCCCCAGGCATGGGGATCTGTTCTTGATTGTTAAAGAATTTCGTAACCGTCTTGTCCGGGACTCGGAGGGAAAACTTCTGCTTGAGGCTGATTGTCCCCTCGGTTGGCTCTTCAGCAGCGATTGCAGCAATGTCTGAGGGCGTGTAAACACGCTTAGGCTTGGTTGAAACTTTGATCTCAGCCTTGGTCTGTACACGACCCTCTCTTTCTACTACTTCAGTTCCTTTGATCTTGCCCACAAACTGAGGAACAACAGGAGCACGTCCTTGCCACAGCGGCTGACCGAACGTCTGATCCGGTCTGTCCACTTTATACATAGTGACGATGGAGAACTGACCTTCATCCTCCGAAAGAATCATGGTGTTCTTTGGAGTGTAGAACGCAAGATTATTGGTTTTTGGATCACGGTAGATTCGGCTGTAGTTCTGAGCCGTCTTCTGTGCAGTCACAAGGATACGCTCAAGGACTTCCTTAACGCTCATATCCAAGTCTGCCATCCGGTCAGAATCGTTTAGGACACGATTAAGAACATGGTTCGCTCCGTATCCTTTGTCAGTAATGTCATTGTGTGTACCGACCGTCATACGGATAGGCTTAGAACCAAACTTATCCGGGGTGTTACCTAGGGTTCCATCAGGATTGCCACCAAGATCAGGGATCAGTGCAGTGCGTGGCTCTAGGCTACCAAGAGCAATGGAGTAGCGAATGTCGTTGTTATCACGGGCGAACGTACCAAAGTTTCTGCAAATGGCAGACTTAACCTGATTGGGATCATAGACAGCAAGGTTTTTCTCTCCGCCTTCATAAACATAAAAGCTATCAAACCCAGCTTCTTTAATTGCTTTTTGAACCGCTGGTGACTCAATGGTTTCCCAGCTACCAGCCAACAAATTTTTAATTTGTTCAGCTTTTAAAATCCTTCCTAAATTTGTTTCAGCAAAGAGTCTGTCTGTGTCATTAGTATTTTCAAAATCAAACGGTCTCTCTGCCCGTACATACAAAGGCATGATGTTTTCAAAAGAAGGAAGTCTATCCTTCAAAAGATTTATTAATTCATCTTGAAGATTAGTTTGATTTGTTTTTGCAATTTTTCTTGCTTGATTTTGAACATTGGTTCTTTCTTGATTGTTTAACGATGCATATAATTCATCTACCATATAAGCTTCAGATAGACCTGCAAAGCCCCTTGCAAAACTTGGTTTGTCAGTCAAAAAGATTGCACCAGCCTGCTTAGGCTTGAAGGTGCCAATATCTCTGGCAGTGCCGTGGTACATGATCTTGGGTGTGCTGTCTGCGTTAACAATTTTGCTCTCGCCAAACCAGTCTTTGAATTCCTTGGTACCGGTCTGACGCAGAGAGTACTTACGGTCCCCGATCTGGATTTTGTCTTCATCCTTTCGACCCTTGGGCATAAACTGGACCGGTTGTGCGGCACCTTGGTTTAACTTTGCTTGATCAGCAATTACAAGCGTGTCTCCATCCCTCTTGGGATCGTAGTCCATGAAGAATCCGTTGTACTTCTTAGCGGCTTCCTCCGGTTTAACAGTTCTATCTTTGTTCGTTAGACCAATGATGTAACCGATGCCGTCTTCACGCTTAGGATCGAGGAATCGTGCGTCGTAGTTGTCGCCGTTCCAAACCTCAAATTTGTTGCCGGTCTTTTCGTCAACAACAAACTTTGGCATAGCGTTACGGCTTGTAAACGCCATTGCCACGTTCTTGCCCTCTAGAAGTTTTTTGACATCTTTGTCCCATGTGGACAGTTTGTTAACGATTAGTTCATCTCCAACCATCTGAGATGCGCCGGAGGAACTGTAGGTTATGTGATGATTCGAAGCAATGCTGTCGTTCCCATACAACTTGGTGTAGTCATAGAACATGACATTCGGGAACAGATCAATGATTCCTTTGTAAACCTTGGGCGGGATATCGGAGGTAACGTTTAAACGAATTGCTGGCTGATAGTCCATCGTTTTGATTTTTCTTGCGAACGAATCAATTTCGTGGGCAAGCAATATTCCAAACGCATCAGGATTGAGCATGAGTGCTTCAGTCTTGAGGTACTGTGACAGCCTTGGTCCCTGCCTAAACTGGTCTTCTCCACCATACAGTTGGTTCTGACCAGAGGTATCACCCAAGCAAAGACCTTCACAGATTGCTGACTTGGGACAAGTTGTAACACGTTCCTGTGTATTTAAACGTTGTGCGCTTGCAAGACCAAGACCAAGGGAAGCAACACTTTGGCCTTCATAGGTCAGACCGTAGTCTCCAACCCTTGTCTTCTCAAGTTTGCCGTTCTCACCAAGCAGAGTTCCAATATTGTGCTGTTCCCTGAGAACATCCCTTGCGTTCCTGAGAGCCTCTGCTTTTGCTTGCCGATCCATTGACATGTACGAAGCGGCAGACGTGGCAATCGAGTCACCGACCTGATTGAGTGTCCTATCTGTATCGAATCCCTTGTCTCTTGCACCTTCTATGGTGAAGAGGCGGGTCATCTTCATCTTGTCAAAGAATGCCTTGCCTTCTGTAACCGGGATAAAGAAGTCAATCCGACCGTCTTCATACTCAGTATCGACCTGAAGCATTCCGGGATCAATTTGAACAAGAACGTTCGCACCACCAACCTGCTGGCTAATGTTTCCGGGGTTGTTTAAAACAGCCTTTGCGCTTGACTCGTTTGTCAGGTAGATCCGCTTAGATCCCTCTGTCGGAATCAACTTACGGGAGCGCATGACCTCCCTAGCGGACTCGTTATCAACTGGGAAATAAAGGGTTACGGTCCCGTTTTTGTTGACAGGGATGCCAAGAACATCATGGTTGCCGTACTTCCCCTCTCTCTTGAGAGAAAACTTCTTGGGGGATGTCTCAACATCAACACTGGTTATAGTCTGCTGGGTGTAAGGAAAAATGCCGTTCTCTTCGGCATAACGCTCTGCTTCTTCTAAAACCTCTGGAGAATCCAGTTTTACGCTGTATTTCTCATCCGGGTTTTGAGTGCTAGAAGAAACCTCTACCGTTGCCCCAATAGTACCGGGGCCAGTTAAACGCCCTTCTTCAACGAGTGTAAACACGTCGCTTGCGGTCTGGAATCCAGATCCACGGAAAGCGTTGCCGAGTGCCTCAAAGAACTTCTTGACCTTGTTAAACAGAATGCCAATCAGCCCAGTCGGTGGCTTCTCCTGATCGAAGTCAGAGAACGCATCCGCAATGGCTTCCTCGATTTGACTTTCCTTGCTAAGGCTTCCGTACCCGCTTCCCTCGATGTTGTACTTCTTGAGCCACTCAGACTTGGCCTTGCGCTCCAGAACAGCCCACTGCTGTGGTGTAAAGAAGCCGAGTTCTTTCAGGGCATGGATTGCCTCATGACGGGCGGCACGTATCGGGTTTTTGGAATCGAGAGCAATCTCAATCAGTTTGGCGGCATACGATCCGTTGGCGGAGAAGACATCCTCCTCGACCCTTAGACCCTGTGCACGGGCCTGAGCGATGGTTGCCATGGTCTTGGCGTACTCAGGAGATCCGGGTGGCACTTTAAGGAACATTGCCGCCGGTTTGCCGTCTCGTCCATAAATGACATAGCCGGGAGCCTTGAGACTATCGACAACGTTTAAACGAATATCCTTGAGGCCCAACTTATCCAGAACCGCACGGAGCCGTTTATTGATCTCCGGGATCTCTTTCTGCACCTCGGGCATGAACCGGACAGTAATTCCAGAGGCACGTAGCCTTTCAGCCGCCGCCTGTGCATCTCCGGTGATCTTGATTTTGACCGGTGCCGTCGGGGGAGGAAGACCTGCCTGCGACCTGTAGCGGCGATCTTTTTCCTTGACCGCCTCGTCATACAGACGACGTGCCATCCCACTGCGGACTGTCCCACGTTGAACAGGCTGTTCCCCGAACGGCTGTTCGAGAGCACCTTCCATGGCTGTCCTGGGAGCGGCATTGATGATCCCGTCCAGTTCCTCATCCGTGCGGAATTGAACAGCGGCAATCTGTGCATCCTCTTGGGTCGGATAAGTACCGACCGGCTGACCGTTCTCAAAGAGTGTAAACCCGGCACGGGAGCGAGGCGTCTGCTTGGCTTTGATTTGCAGCGGTTGCGAAGCGGACTGAATCTTATCGTTTAAACGAGTTATTTTGCTTTTAAGATTCTTTATGTTGGACTCAATTTTCTTGTACTGAGCGCCCGTTTCTCCTATCTGCTCTAGTTCTGCCAGTTTCTCTTGATTGGATTCCAGTACCAACTGGGTACGGTTTGCCTCATCGGTAAGTTTTGTTACTGTGTTTAAACGACTTTGCTCGGCGGTCGCAGCCAAGTTTTCCGCAGCCGTCATCGTCGGGCGGGTCTGTTTAAATTTGCCGTCATCGGAGAAAACCTCGTAACCCGTGACCTCAGAATCCATGTAGTCCCCACGCCGAACATCGGGGCCACCAATCCCCGGCAGGGTGGGAAGAGAGATGTTGATACTAGTCCCCTGTGTTCCACGGGTGGGACTCGCCCCCAAATCACCACGCCGAAGCGCAGTGTCGAGCAGACGCTCTGCGTCACGTGTTTCGGTCAGTCCCGAAAAGCCTTTGATTTCTTCAATGACCTGAGACCTTCCCAAAGGACCGCTATTGAGAACAGTCCTTTTGAGACCATCGACCGTCTTTTTGTAGGTATTGTCATCAAAGGTGGTTGCCTGACTTCCGGTCGGAAGTTGGGTCTGCTCAGTGAAGTTTGGAAGCGCAGACAAGGACTGCTGGGCCGCAAAGAGTTGTGGCGCAGTCATGTTGGCAACATCCGGAGACCCGGTTGTGCGACGCAAGAAGTCAGCGAATCCACGAGCCTCTACGTCAATGTTCTTGGAGAGAGCAAGATCAAAAATGGACTGCGGGGAGATTTGAACGGATGGATCGTATCCAATCTTTCTTGCCAGCATCTCGCTGACCAGTGGAGCGTCCTTCTCGCTCCCGGCCTCCACCAAGTCTTCGATGGTGAACTGCTGGGTCGGTGGTAATCCTTTTTCGCTGACCAGTGGAGCGTCCTTCTCGCTCCCGGCCTCCACCAAGTCTTCGATGGTGAACTGCTGGGTCGGTGGTAATCCTTTTTCCTTACGGGCACGGTTAAGTCCACTAACGACTTTCGGGCCAAGATCTTCGGTTCCAAAACGGACCCCGAGCGGGTCTTGTAGATTGACTTCAGGTGCAGGTCCACCCAACAGAAGGATCGGTCTACCGGTCTCTGGGTCAATCAGTGGACCGGCTCCAAGGGCTTGCATGGCCTGCTGTTGTTTTTGACGCTCTTGAGCGACAAGGGCGGCTTGTTGCTCTGCCGCAATCCTTTGCTCCTCGGCCTGCTTTGCAAGTTCCTCTTGTTCCTTGACCTGCTCATACAACTGACGCCGTTTGCCTCTGGTCGCCAACTCAATAGCACCCTGTGCAAACGCACCCACAGAGGCACCCATTGCCGCATCACCCAGAGCAGACTCTCCGACTTCAAGGTTCGGGTTGTAGATACCTTTGGCGATAAGGTCTTGAGCAATGTTCGCCATGCCCTCTTGGAAGCCTTCGATACCGCCGGTGATCAGCATTCTCTGACCCGTATTAAACAAGGTCGGAGCGATGACATCAGACAAGGACTTCGGAGTCCCACGAAGTATTTGTTCAATTGGTGCTGTAAGGAACTTAAGGGAAGCGAGTTCACTAAATCCAACTCCGGTTCCACCCAACTGAGCAACAAACTGTTGACCGGCAGTTGCGTCTGCTTCACCCAAAACACGTGCCTCTTCAGCACGGGCACGGGCCTCTTCCGATCCAACGCCACCGGCTTGGGTCAACTTGGCGGCTAGACCAATACCGCCCTTGAGAAGGCCACCGGGAATGAACGAAAGCAGTGATCCAAGTCCACCACCAAACTGGGTAATCAGACCCTCATCGCTTGGAGCCAATGCAGTCTGAGCACGACCCAAAGCCTGACCAACCCCGGTCTGTTCAAACGGAACCATGTCGGCACCAGCCGCACGTGCTCCTGTGTACCCAAGGGAAGCAATACCGGATGCAGGATCGACCGTTAGACCACGTATAAACCCTTTGCCAATCTCTGCTGGGAGACCGAGAAGTTGCTCTCCAATCCCCGGAGGGGGAGGGAAAGCGTCTGGCATTTTTGCTTTGAGGTTTTCTAAAGCCTGACCTCTTGGGACATCGTCGGGAATGTTGTTGATAACAAACCCGTTTGGCAACGTTAAAGAGTAAGGCATTTAAGGTCCGCCGATGGCTTGGTTGTAATCCATTCCTGTTGCCGCAGGAGCCGGAACACTTAATCCACGCAACCTAGCCACCTCAGCGGTAATAGACTCTTCAGTCACGGGTTGATTTTGGTTTTTCAAATTTCGTTCAGCGAGACCCCGAAGCGCAATCATATCTGCAAAATCCAATGGTTTGACCCTCAAAGCAGCCTCAGCAGAGGCTTTTACCTGTTTTATTTGAGCCTCAAGAAGGGCTTTCCGGGTGGGATCTAGTGCAGCCTCACGTTGAAATTTCAATGCTTCTAGACCAAGCCGCTGTTGCTGGATGGCGGCATTCAGTCGGTTTCCATAATTTTGACTTTGAAGCGATGCATTTGAGCCTCAAGAAGGGCTTTCCGGGTGGGATCTAGTGCAGCCTCACGTTGAAATTTCAATGCTTCTAGACCAAGCCGCTGTTGCTGGATGGCGGCATTCTGTTGGATTTGATAGTTTTGACTTTGAAGCGATGCTTGACGGTATTGCTGAGAGTCCACAGTGTTATAAAGCGCCAATGCACGGTTGTAATCTTCATTTGCTTCCGCTCTTGCTTCCTTGCCAGCCGCAAATTTGCCCTGATCTCTAAGCGTCTGTGACTCAATCATCTTGGCCCTAGCGGCACGGAGAGCCTCTTCGCTCTGGTTGATGTCTTTGCGGCCTTGACGGAGAACATTAAAGCCTTCTTGACCACCAGTACCAATGACTTCAAACAGACCTGCCGAGCCGCCAAACTTTGGCTTGGCCCTCATGGCAGCTAAACCGGCTTGGATCAAGGCCTCGTTGATATTGGACTCACGACGGCCCTCGATGTCTTTTTCCCGTCTGGCAATATCTTCTTGATAGAAGGGGGTTGCACGGTCAGGAACCGCTTGTTCAAACTCGGCAATCTTTCTTGCCCGAGCGGCACTTATTTCTTCAGGACTGGCAAACGAAGGAAGCCCAGCGGGTGTATATCTCACCGCCGGTGGTGCAGGAAGTTGACTAGACAACACCTGAGACAGTTGATCCGTGAGTGTCGGTCCAGAGGGGGGAGGTGGCTCATTCGATTGGTTACGCAAATCCGGATTGTCAACCCTAGACGCTGGAGCAGCAACAGGAGTAGCAGTTGGAGAAGATCTAAGACGCTCTGGAAGTTTCCCGCTACGGTTAAATTCTTGTAGTTCGGGCAATGTCATACGAGACATTAATTTGTCTTTTTCGCTTTGTTGCGCCAAATCCATTACCTCTGATAAACCTCTACCAGTAAAGCCTTGATCAACAAAATCAGATTGACCAAACATTGGGTCAGAAACAAAACCTGCGTTCTGGAAGCGGGGTACGTCCCCTCCTTGTTTAAACGACACCATTCCTCCGCCAGCCAATTGCTGGGTCGGCATCATCATTTCAGGAGGGGTTGTACCCATGACGTCCTGAGCGGCAAGTTCTGTCTGAGCCTGCGGCATTCCCATCAAGCCTTGAGGCATACCTTGGGCTATCTGAGGAGGTGTAGCCAGTTCTTCTGCTACCGTCTGGGTGGGCATCTCCTTGGCAACCTTGTCCCGCATCCGCTTGCGGCGGCTTAACTCAGACACGACCAAATAGGCCGGGAAGTTGCCGGTCGGCTGTTGGATCTCCTGCATCAGGTACTGATCAGGAACGTCCTTTAAGTCTTCTGCGATTTCAATCAGGTTCATTTTCCGAACTCCCGATACAAACCAAGTCCAAGTAATCCGGGTCCAACCATCTGAGAAAGTGGGCTTGGTGGCTGTTCGTACACCGCCTTACCACCGGTTGCCGCAAGGCTTGCAGATCCTCGAAGGATGTCAGACAGGAAGCCAAGTTGTTTATACGGCATCTGCCGCTGGGTGATGAAGTCTTGGTAAGCCATATCCAACTCACGCTGGCGCTGGGCCTGTTCTTGAGCGGCGGCGGCAGATTGTAGTTGAGCAAGTTGACCAAAGGTCTGTTGTTGACCGATCCCCAATTGGCCCAAAGTGGCACCGGCTTGGGTGGCCTGTTGAGCGGCTTGTAGTCCTGTTTGCTGTCCTTTGAGACCTAGTTCAGAACCAAACTGCTGGGCCTTCATGGCCTGTTCAAATGCGGCCTGAGAGCCAGCGGCTTGGATCTTTGCCATCTGGTCTTGCAAGTTTCTTTCACGCTCGGTCATTGCCAAAGTCTGACGGGCACCACCATACGTGCCAGCACGAGCGGCACCAAGATTTTGAGCCAACTGACCTTGTTGAGCGGCACGAATGGTTTCTTTCACGCTCGGTCATTGCCAAAGTCTGACGGGCACCACCATACGTGCCAGCACGAGCGGCACCAAGATTTTGAGCCAATTGACCTTGTTGAGCGGCACGAATGGCTTCTTGCTTTTGGATGTCAACCACATTCTGCATGTAGGGCGACATCAGGGCATTGATTTGCCTCGGGTCAGTGGCAGCAGACATGTAATTTTGACCAGCCTGAGAGGCTTGACCACCGAGACCAAGAGCACCAATGCCACCTGCGGTGGTTAATGTAGTGCCAGCCTCAAACTGCCCCGGAGCCTGTTGAGCCAAAATCCTCTGGGTAATCGCCTGCTGTTCAGGAGTTTGAGCCGCAAGTCTTTGACCCCCGTAAGGTGTGTATTCGGCCTCAGAAAGGGCTTCTGCACGTCCTACAAGTCGTTCAGCCGTTGGCTTGGCGTACTCAGGGATCGTCGTCTGTGTAGTATGAGTCGGCGCTGGAGGGGGGGAATCAGAGCACATATTTCACCTTAAAAAGTAATTGTCATTGCATGAGCCTTATGTTTATAGCCCATGCGGCCCAGTAACTTCGAGACCCGAAGGTCGGTCGCTGTTGTGATGTTTAAACGCTTAACACCACGACGTTTTAATTCATCGTGAACGAAGTGGATCAATCTACGACCCGTCCCGTTACGGTGTTCTTTGAGAACAAAAACGGTGTCCTCTTGAGCAATCAAGTCTTGGTTGTGCATGTCGTTCGTAATGTAGACATTGCTGTAACCACAAACCTTTCCTTCATATCTCAGTACAAAAGTTAGTAACCAACCACCTTCACTTGCTCGTGTGTATTC
>Ga0194115_10007941_pt1 | contig 10400 bp, 8 predicted proteins | sample TA2MahsurfametaG_3_FD_148656 | JGI IMG/M metagenome (GOLD analysis project Ga0194115, IMG submission 148656) | Freshwater microbial communities from Lake Tanganyika, Tanzania - TA2015002 Mahale S4 surface | ecosystem: Environmental > Aquatic > Freshwater > Lake | place: Tanzania: Lake Tanganyika... | reverse complement strand
CAACAGTAATAGATGACTTCTTTTCTTGACCTTTGCTTCCTTTAGCATCTCCGGCCTTTCTCAGGTACCGGAGCGAGAGTACAGTCCCCCCTTTCGTGCCCCGCACTCTTTCACTTCTTTGTCAAAGACCGTATCGAGCAGGGTGAGCTCCGCATTGAATACTGTCCAACGGAGGCCATGCTCTCGGATATCCGTACTAAAGCCCTACAAGGTTCCCTTTTCCGGTACTTACAAAACCGTATCATGAACATTCCTGATCTTCATTTTCCATTCTCAGTCTTGCAGGAGAGCGTTGAGACACATGATCATGAGTTGGACGAGTCAAGCAATCACTACGCTCCTCCGGAAAGCCCTGGCGTACGTGGCGATCTAGATCTGGAACTTCCGGAAAGATCATACACACTTGAAGGTCTAGATCCGGAACTTGACCCTACTGATGTTAGCAGAAACGAGTCAGAGAAAGAGAAAGAAGAAAATTGGATTGTTGTGGAAAGCAGAAAGCACCAGCAGAAGAAGAAAGCTGGAGAGTCTAAGAAGCTCATACTTTTGAACAAATCTAAGTAGATAAACGTTCTGCTTTCACACACGGTTCTACGGCTAGTTCTAGCTGTTAGCTTACGGCTACACGAGCCTAGAGTCCTAGTGTTGATTTATTAACTTTCCGGAAGGAATTTCGGACCCGTACCTATTGTCAGTACGTACGGACCCAGGGTACTTTGACTCACACGTACCATACGTAGGGCATTCGTGGCCCACGACTTACACGACCGCACTATACGATTGCAGCAATACTAGTAATGGCTATATTTCGTCAGCAGACAAACTTCCCAGTTTGAACTCGGCGGATATGGATCATATTTGGATGCCAAAGGAAGACCAGATGAAAATACACACGTAAATTAGCTCATAATTCCTTTGTTTGTACGTTTTCATTGTCAATTATTTGTATCCTCGCGATACCACGTAGAGTTATCACCAACACACACACGCACACGTACAAGGCCAGTGAGCTTGCTCCTGCTTGTACACTATACTATTATATCGCTATTGACAAAGACTTGATATGATTCAACAAATCCAACCAAATCCCGCCTATGATTCGACCAGATTCATATATATGATACGTATAGACCTTCAGTTCAATCTTGCATATATGATATACATAGAAGTCTAATTCCGTTCGGCGGAGTCGAACTCACAGCCTTCCATTTTGGGGATCTGAGCTATGTCTCATCCAGAAATCGTGAAAGTGTGGAAAAACGCTCAGATTTCTTCAAATTAGGCATCCTTGATTGGGAAATCCCGAAAATCACTAAACTTCACGGACGGCGAAGAAGGAACTAACAATGAATTCATCTTGAAAGAACGCCGTTACGTCCCGGTGCTCAATACTACAGTACTTTCCAAAGTTGTACAGGAATGGATGACGCTTCTGCACAAACTGAAATCGGACCAAACGCATCTGTTCATCCTCACAAAGATCTATGAATTCAAACCGACGTAACTGGCTCCTTGGAAGACGACTGACGCTTTCCGATGATGATGTGAGGGATGTGACCACAGATACATCAAGACTGGTGCGAATGTAAACAGAGAACAAGCTACATGTTGGGGATAGGACGCAATCAAAGATTTGTTGAGTGAGAGCTGCTCTGATGGGTATGAACCGTAGTGAAAAACGAAAGTGCCGCAGGTTCCTTGAACCCACAATGGCGTCAAAGAACGGTCCCATATCCACGCAACTCTCGTCAAAGCTGCATGTAATGCCAACAGAAGGCATCTTCCAGACCTTGATATCATTCGTCAAAAACTGCAGTAAGCGAGGATCATCAATATCGAATTCGAAACTTCGCAGAACTGGGAGCGTTCCAATCACATTCAAAAAGTCTCTCTGTTGTTGATGGGAATCAAACATGTTGACAAGCTTGTCAATGTCCAGCTTTTGCAATACTGATGCATCCGCAAACATCTCGACGTGTCCCTGTAGGCACTGGGTCAAGTATCCTGCTATGTCAAAGGTCTTCGTCATTGCACAGGGATCTACGTTTAATCGTTGCAACTGATTCGACTGGAGAATTTCTCCTAATGCGATAGAATCTTCGGCTTTGAAATGATGTCCATACAATGAAACGGAAGATACGGATCGAGTTCTGACCACTAGATCTCGAATCTGAGGCATGAAATTTAGTCTCGCCCTACGATCTCTTGAGAGAACAAGCACTTCTTGGAACAATGCCGCAAACCTAGTTCTCTCCAAAACTTTACCAATCATTGTCTTTCCACGTTCGAGTTCGGTAAGGTCTTCTTCGCAATAGTCCATAGCGTCAAAGTAAAGCCCGAGAAAACGAGAGGCTTCTGGTCGTCCAATTTGCGTCGGCTCTTCACCATGGTTTTTCACTAGGGAGTCGTAGTATGCCTCGCAAGCCTCCAATATCCCCCTTGGTTCGGGATCATATGGAAACAGGTATATATTGATCATGTCATCAGGACCGGCACGCAATAGTGTAGCTAACGCATCGTCCACATCGCGTGTGCCGATGGAATGAATTTGTCGCGTTACGTTGCCTGTCATCGACTTGGCGGCTGTATTCAATGCCGTTCGGCATTGTTGAGCGCCGTAGCGATGGACCAAAGTCGTCATTTCGTCCAGCAACTTATTATTCTCATGGTTACAAGAGGTATTGTTGTTATTCGAAAAGTTCTGAGGCCTTGGAGATACCGTCTTGCGGAATGGGATCCTATTCGGACGTCTGGTTCCAAATGACTTACGTTTGGCCCGTTGAGGGAACGAAGTGTTTCGATGCACGAAGGAATTCAACCCCCTTGGAGTGTTTGAGTCTTCTCTCATGTTGAAAAACGCTCGTGGAGTTTTTGAGTCTTCTCCCATATCGACAAAGTGCGAGATTCGACGACCATGCTAAATTTGGGATGGGTGGGGAGAAAATGAGAAGGAAGGGGTGATTGACGATGGCGACTGATCATGCCATCTCGCCGAAGTTCTAAGCTTAGGCCTAGTCTGTCGACGGTCTAAGAATCAAATGAAACGTTCGCATTGAAACGTACGCACTTGGGTTGGCGATGGACGCAGATGGATTTTCTTCGCCCCCCCTTCCAGATTAGAGGGAAACCCAAGCCGATTCACCCAGTGCTTGTTGAGGAGGAGGTTACCTTACTTTTGCTGAGGGTTTGGTGGAAGCGGGTACGCAAAGCTCCCGAACTTCGAGGAGGTGGACCTGACGCACTACGATTCCTAGCGGAGTCAAACGGCCCCCCTTCCATAAGAGGACCATATTCAGAACGATTGTCGAGCGGGCTCTACTTGAGGTGGACGGTTCCTAGCTTAAGGAGAGGATCTGGTGGAGGGCGTGCGTGCTTGATCTTCCGAGAACTTCGTAGGAGTTGAAGACATTTTCTAATTCTTGACGAGATGGGTTTCAGGCGGCCCTAGATCTTGTGCTTGTGTGGTGGATAGCAAATGCAGTCTATTCGCTTCACGATTCCTTTCCGAAATTGGGAACATTTGATTCCTGGACAGCAATTCGACTTCAGAAGAATTTCCGTTTTTCCGAAAATGAACCTGTACTTCCGGCTCGGCAGTTTCCTTTCCTCCGAAAAAGAACAACGAAGTCAAACCCTGCCGTCACGCAGAACAAGCAGATCGTGCGTGCTTGATCTTCCGAGAACTTCGTAGGAGTTGAAGACATTTTCTAATTCTTGACGAGAGGGGTTCCAGGCGGCCCTAGATCTTGTGCTTGTATGGTGGACAGCAAATGTAGTCTATTCGATTCACGATTCCTTTCCGAAATTGGGAACATTTGATTCCTGCACAGGGAGATGGGGGAAATCCCCTTTTTGTACGGGGAAACAGCGTAGAAAAAAATTAGTTAAGGAAGGCCTCTATAGGACAGGCTATTTATAGGCCGACGTGGTCGATATGGTTTCGTAAAGAGATCAATCTAATAAGTGCTATTACTACGCAGTTTCCCCGTAGAAAAAGGGGATTTCCCCCATCTCCCAGCAATTCGACTTCACACTAAATGTTTCGAGTTTTCGGTCGTTCAAATGTTTCTGGATTCCTGGTTTATATGCCCCGTATCCCCATCAAACCAAATTCCGTTGTTGCGCCTTGCAACGGTCAAATGACGTAGTCGTGACATTTTACTTGGAAAGCTGAAAAGGGGTTGTCCGTAGACGAGTTCTGCGTTCGCCGTTCTTCTGTAAAGCCCACGAGAACTTCCTGATTGATGCTCACTGTCAGCCGTTTTTATTGGTTCCCATTTTGCCGTTGTTGGTTCCGAAGTTGCCCTCATAGTAGTCAACAGTCAGCCGCAAACCCAGAAAATCTCGCTTGACCATCTTCCTGTTGCGATACACACATTTCTGTTACGATTTCATATCAATTATATACATTCTCAACCATGGGTGATAACTGGGAGACCAAGATTCTTTGTATGGGTGCCGGATACGTCGGTGGCCCAACGATGGCCGTGATTGCCAAGCAATGCCCAAACGTGAGTGCGGATCGTCAAAGCTGTATTTGAGATGATGGGAAAACCCTTTTGTTGACCGCGAGCCCAGGGTTATGCGGCGACGCGTTGTCGTGGATGGTTTGTCATTATTTTCCTTTTTCTGTCGGTCGTCATTGCCCTCACCACAGGCCCTCTGTCATTTTCCATTCTTTAGATTCGTGTCGTCGTCGGCGATATCTCGCAAGCGCAGATTGATGCATGGAACACAGACGACTTGCCCATCTATGAACCTGGCTTGTTGGAGGTCGTCAAGGAATGCCGTGGCAGAAATCTATTCTTTAGCACCGATTTGGATAAGGAAATCGAGGAGGCGGACATTATTTTCATTTCCGTCAACACGCCGACCAAGACCAAGGGTATCGGTGCCGGACGTGCTGCAAACATCAAGAACTGCGAGTTGTGCGCCAGACACATTGCGAAGGTGGCGACTAGCAGCAAGATTGTCGTCGAAAAGTCCACGGTCCCTGTCCGTACGGCTTCTGCGATTGAACGCATTCTCAAGTCCAATGAGAAGGGATTCTCTTTTGAAGTTTTGAGCAACCCTGAATTCTTGGCTGAAGGAACTGCCATTCCTGATTTGATGAAACCCGATCGCGTCCTCATTGGTGGCCAACAGACCCCAGAAGGACTTGCAGCTGCCGAAGCCCTCGTTAGCGTCTATGCTCACTGGGTCCCCCGTGAACAAATCCTCACTACCAACCTTTGGTCGTCCGAACTCTCGAAGTTGGTCGCCAACGCTTTCTTGGCCCAGCGTGTCTCGTCGATCAACTCCATCTCGGCTCTTTGTGAAGCCACTGGTGCTGATGTCTCCGAAATTAGCCGAGCCGTCGGAATGGATGATCGTATCGGAAAGAGATTTTTGATGCCCTCTGTTGGTTTCGGAGGATCATGCTTCCAAAAGGACATCCTCAACTTGGTTTACCTGTGCGAAACATATGGTTTGAAGGAGTGTGCCGAGTATTGGAACCACGTGATCGCCATGAACGATTTCCAAAAGCGACGATTTTCCGAGAAAGTCGTCAGCTCCATGTTCAATACGGTGACCGGGAAGAAGATCACTCTGTTGGGATATGCGTTCAAGAAGGATACGGGAGACGTCCGGGAGACGCCATCTATGTTCGTGCTTCGTGACTTGTTTAACGAACAAGCCAGAATTCATGTCTACGACCCTCAAGTCAAGCGAGAGGACATGTGGAGCGAACTCGCCTACACTTGTGGACTTGACCACACTTCTACTCCAGGTTTGGAAGCGGCAGTTGTCACAGAGACCGATGTATACAAGGCCTGTGAAGGATCCCACGGCATCTGTATCTTGACAGAATGGGATGAGTTCAAGACATTGGATTACCAAAAGATCTATGACAGCATGTCCAAGCCTGCCTTTGTCTTCGATGGGCGACTACTTGTTGATCACAAGGAGCTCCGAAAGATTGGATTCGAGGTTCATGTCATTGGAAAGCCAGATCCGAACAAGTTCTCTGGTGTGTAGATTCCCTGAACCCAGGGTTCAATACCCGAGGGGTCTGTACACAGATGGCTCTATGGGGTGTGCCCAAGTGAGAATGTAAACATCTATATGTCTTCTTCGATTCTATATTCTTTATGGTAGTAGTATTCTGTGGCGTGATATGGCCACGCGTGACAATATCTGGCATGTACTACATCATCCTGGTCTAAGACCTGTTTCTTGAGGAATCATGAAGTACTTAACGTGCAGTGTGCAATTCGTCAACTTGCAATCTCTAGATTAAATACCCTTATGCTTTTGTTTCGGTCTTTTTTGTTGCAGTTACCATACCGTACTCCATAAGGCCTCGTTTAAAGGCACGGTGGAATCGTTCTAGACAATACCCATCACGGATAGAACGCATGTAATTTCGTGGCTTGGAAATCCATCCCCAGGGATTCTTAATTCCCAGCCAAAGAGTATGACGCCAAGAGGCTCTAGTTTCTCTGGCCCAATCTTCCGCCTTGACACTGTTCATTAACCCAGTCTCCTCCACGAGTTCCTTGTAGGCTTCCTTAGAAATGAAATATGGGTGACTCCTAAAGGTTCATGATGATGAGAGGACGGCGATGTATGATACAGAAACCCTCCAACATAGAAGAAATGGAAGAACTTACCATTCGTCGTAGAGGTATTGGAGGTCTCGTCGGTCACGCTTATCGAAGGGGATCTCACGATCGTCACGTTGACACCACGTCGCCATGACGAATTTCCCTCCTGGTTTAAGTACTCGCATCATCTGTTCAATGTACTTTTTCTTATCGGGCATATGTTCTCCACTCTCGCATGCCCAGACGATATCAAAAGTATTGTCAGGGAAACTAGGCATCACCAAGGCATCTTCGACCATAAACTTCGCATTCGGCGTCGACTGTTCGATGGCAAGTTCCGATGCCCGGTTGACCTGTTTCGGACTTAATGTAATCCCAGTCACCTCAGCCTTTGGACCTAGCATTCGGGCCAAATATCTTGAGGTCCCACCAAAACCACAACCAACGTCAAGGACCTTTGCTTCGCCATCAATAGCAGGATCAATCCCTCCAAATTCCATCATCTTGTCGATGAATACGTATTGAGCCTCACGCAACGGAAAATACTTGTATTTTTGTTCCTTTGTGTAATACCCAAGATGGATGTGTTCACCCCAATAGTACTCGACAATCCCCTGTTCGGTCCACTCGTCATACTCATCACCGACCGAACTCGATGTGTAGGGTCTCGAGGGTTTATCAAGTACTAGCTTGACAACACCTGTCCCCGCCAGGGCAGCAGTAGCAGCAGCAATGCCTACCTTCACGGCGACCTTTTCCAAAAGAGGAGTAGCAATCGATGCAATATTCAATCCGGTCGTTTTTCGCGACGGGTTCACAACATGACCAGTAGGTGTGAATGCCCTGGACGATGAGAGCATAGAGAGCAACCCGACTGCGATGGAAACTTTCATTTTTAATCGATAACACCGAATGAAAGAAATTACTTGCAAAGATAGTTTGGGCCGATACAGTGCCGTACGCTGATTCAATGATGAAATTGTGGAAGTGTTGCCGAATCAGCCGAGGAACGACACGTGAATGCTAGGGAGGTTACTGGTGGGGAGATATCCATACCATCATCGCACTTCTATGAGTCACCACTGTATGTGAAACGTCACACGCCTCGTCGATCCATTGGATCACATGCTGATAAACCCCGTGTATTCAATGCGTGGTGAGATTTAAAGAATTTAAAGAGGCAAGAAAAAGGGGTCAGAATCGTCGAAACTGGATTAACTAGATCAAGTACATCAACAAGTGGCCTTCTCGAATTTTGTGGGGAGAGTGGCCTCCCGGTCGTTCGCTTCGACATTTTATTCCCTATGACACGTACTTATATAGAATCTCTATTTAGTAATTGTCCTCTACTTGACAAGTTCAATGTAGAAATCAACATCACCTGTGATGACGAAGTGAAGCATGTTTGGACTCCGCGAGAAGATCGTCGTCCTCTGCCCAGGCAAGGATGGTGTGGCGAAGAGCAGCGTCTTGGTCATTCCAACCTCGATGCCCTAATATGCACTTTGAACAGGACCCCCCCCAACCCCCTTCATCCCGGTACTTGTCATGCCCAACTAATCATACCATAACCAATTATATCTTTATGCGTCTTTCTGACTATGTTAGCAGCCATTCCTTACCCAAAAGTATGCCATGTGGTCTTCGCGTAGATCTACGCTTGATCTACTGGGTATCGTTCAACGACAACTTTGGTAGATTCCGCAAGGGCCTTGATCAATTGATCGATGTCTTGTTTTGTGTGTAGTGTTGAGATGGTGATTCTAATTGCCGGAGCTAATTCTGTCCGCAAATGACTACTGGAATCCTGTCCAGTCGCTACCATGGCAATACCATGCCTGAGACATTCGTGCATTATGCCGCTCGTGATATCTGCCTCGTAGATCGATTCCTTGTAGAGTTGAAGGACAACAATAGGCGATCGTTCATCACTGGTACATACCATGTGGGTCATATCTATCTTGCTCAGCTGCTCGTACGTATAGGTAACGTTTTCTTGGAGTTGTCTGACGCATATCGGGTTTTGGTCGATGTAGTTGATCGCCGCGATAGCGGCAGTCGCTGTAAAGGGTGGAGCGGAAGCGCTGAAGCAGTAGCCAGCTCCTGAAAGACGCTGATGGTCTACCACTTCCTCATTTCCTACTGTAACACCTCCAATACTTCCCAACGAATTTTCTAATGCGACCGTAATAATCTCTGCGTCGTGCATGGGTTGCAAATTGAAATGTTCCAATGCACCTCGTCCTGTCTTGCCCAAAGTCCCAATACTGAAGGAGTCATCAAGGATTAGGCGATAGTGGTACTTGTGTTTGAGTTGAACAATCTTGTCAAGCGGTGCGATGGTTCCAAGATTCTTGTAGAGACCCTCCACGATGATGAACCGCCGCTGTGCGTTCGGTTTGCGCCCTAGTTTCTTGTCCTTGGCCTGGAGTTCGATGAGGACACGTTCCAAATCTTCCATATCATTGTGTTTAAACCAATGAACATTTGCCCGAGACAAATAGACACCCGTCGTCAGTGGTTCGTAAACGGCTTCGTCGACTACCAATAAATCCCCTCGTTTCGCAAAGGCTGCGACTGTACTGGTACAGGTAGATGCGCCATCCGAATACATAATGGCAGCATCTGTATTCGTAAACTTGGAAATCGTCTCTTCGAGTTGAAGGTGTGCGTCAATCGTTCCGTAGAATCCTCGTGGTCCACAACTTCCACAACCATACCTGTTCAAAGCTGTTTCGGAAGCATCCTTTAGAATTTTGGAGGTTTGCATACCCAAAAAGTCAAAATTGCAAAAATTAAGGACAGTCTTCGGTTCCCCATCATCACTCAGAGTCACTGTCATATATTTGCCCTGCTGTGACTGAACAACAACCTGGGTGCTTTCGTTTCCATGTGAACCAGGAGGTGCTAATGGTGCTCGGTTTTCTTTCCATTCGGACAAGAGTTCTTCTTCTTCGGCCACGGTTAACCGTTCCTTCGATGAGTCCTTGTAGCCCTTCTCATTGACTCTAATAAATACCATATAAAGCAAACTGACCAACAATGTCGTTTCGACTGCCACGTGAACGGGGTCTTTTACTACCAAATTCAACCACCATTCTCTGTACAGTGCTGGAAAATCCCGAATGTACTTGACTGCTTCACTCGATGTCGGTAATGGTGCTGTGTGATACCACAGAGCATGAAGGGACTGTCCAGCCCTAAAGCCTAGCTCATAAACTGCGGGAAAGAGCATGATGGCACGAGAGGGTGGGCCGATTCTAAAGAAAAATAGGAATGTAGGTGTAACCGTATGGACTGTGACGCTGTGAGCAATGACAGCTTCCGATTTCGACGTCGCGAATCCACCAGTCGACGCTCGTCGTCTCGCCTGTGCAGTCAGAACGATTCGAAAAACGACGTCTGTCCATCTACATCCACGACCTAGATTAACGGTCAGTTTAATGATACGGAAGTTCGGTGATTCAATTCGATTGATACATATCAGAGCATCTTTAGGGTTCCGTACCAACAACAGCAAAGGCGTAATACGTTAACCTATGGAGGAGGCAGGCAACTACGGTATCGTTCTTGCTTGTGTAATGCTAAAACGAAGGAAGAAACCTGAATAGCAAGGAGCTTTGTCTGTCGGAGAGATAACGGTCGTAATGTGATTTTTCTTTCCCTCCATAACCTTATATATTCTCATGTATATATGAAAAAATTTTCTGTTTTGTGGCATACGAGAAAGGAGGCCTGTTCGTACAGTGGTTAGTACCCTGCATTGTGGTTGCGGAAACCAGGGTTCGATTCCCTGACAGGTCATCACAATCC
>Ga0194115_10007939_pt1 | contig 10400 bp, 10 predicted proteins | sample TA2MahsurfametaG_3_FD_148656 | JGI IMG/M metagenome (GOLD analysis project Ga0194115, IMG submission 148656) | Freshwater microbial communities from Lake Tanganyika, Tanzania - TA2015002 Mahale S4 surface | ecosystem: Environmental > Aquatic > Freshwater > Lake | place: Tanzania: Lake... | reverse complement strand
GTCAAGCCGGACTACACAAGCTCGATTACAAGAGAAGATACCATTGACGCCCATCTTGCTCGAGAGGCGGAGATTGATAGACTATCAAAGAATCGGACTGGCCTTTTAGTGTTTAATAAAGTTGAACGGAACCATTGTGTCTATGCTTTCGCACTTCAGGGTGAAGTGACGAAGGATAAGAAGTTTCGTGAGGCTAATCCTAAGCTTGGATTGCGCCCTAAAACTTTGGTGTACATCGGGATGACTTCGAAGTCACGTGAAGAACGTCATCATCAACATTGCTATCCTCCAACCGACGGGAGTGATGACATAGGTTCAAGAATTATGCGCCGTTTCGGTTTGCGTGATTTCAATAAAGCCAATCTGACTCGAGTGTTGCTCAATCATCCTGAAATGCCTGTAGACAAGTTGTCATTAGGCGATGCACTTTGGACTGAGCAGTACTACGGAGAGCATTTGAAGTCTGCTCAATGCGGAACGTGGTACAATTAGTCGAGTTTTTCCTTTCATAGTATATGAAAGGATGAATTCGAAGGCGTTAAACTTCTGTTAAGCAGGACAATATCAATACAAATCGGTGCGTTTATCGGTTTCATCAAACCTTAGAAACCATGAATGCAAAATTTTTAATCGCCATTAGTCTAGTAAGTGCTTCTTTATCGGCAATATGCCAGGAACAGGACACTTCATATGTGCCTGACTTTCTTGATTCTCGTTTTACTGCAGCGGTATATGTCTCTGAACGAAGTGAGGTGCGACACATTGTAGCCGCAAATTCAGCTGGCTATCGTGAGTCCCCATACTACTTCATTGACCATGGACTTATCAAAGGCGTGAGATACAAATACTACATTAATTGCAGTAGGACACTTGTGGTGGGAGTACCTAGTGAATTCCCAGGCACAATGTATTCGATTAGTATTTGTAGTTATATGCCACAAGGAGGATACGCTTCACAAGAATATATTGAAAGTATGCAGCGCGAAGCTGACTGCTTTCCTTGCGATTAGCCAGTTCACTTTAAAACCTCCTGTCGCTGCCATCGCACAAACTCCAGACTAGGGTCTACAAAGTTAATAGGGTGCCGGTGAAGCTCAGCGCCCTGATACTTTGCGATGTCGTCGATAGATGACCCGTTGAGTTTGCGACTCACCACAACTGAAAGCTCGTCTGAAAGCCCAAATGCGCCGTAGTCAAAGAGTTTATGGTGCAACGAACACAGTGCAAGACCGTTGTCAATGGTGTCGGGTCCATCGAATGCGTGCCATTGAATGTGCGCGGCCTCAAGCCCGACAATCTGCTGATCTAGCTGAAGGTGGTAACCGCAAAGGGCACATCGGTTACCGTAGTTGCGGAGTACGTCGGCCGCGAAACTAGGGTTCCTCTTTCGTTTGGTTTGAACTACCGTCTCATAAGTAGTAATGCCGCACGCACTCAAAATGTCGGCGTGCTGTGTGGGCGGAAACTGTTCATCTAAAATCTCATAGGCCCAACGAACCAAGATTTAGTGTTTTAAAGGTTAACGAGCACAAACCAACAACGCTTCAAGCAGATTAGTCGGTTATAAAACCAGGTTAAACGTTTGTGGTCTTATGTTGCTGATAATAAATGATTTAAATTATCAAAACCTCTTGCAATCGAATTAAACGTATGCCGTCCGCAGAAAAATTCTGTTGTAGCCCATTCATGACGCACAAAGGCTTAACAGCAAATGAAAATTTGACATTAACTTTAGAGCACACGAGATCAACATAGAATTTGGACTACCATCATATCATGTATCTCAATCGTGTTTCATAGTTAGTATGAATACTAAAAAATATACAGAAAGAAATTAATCGTAAAATAAACCAAAGTAAAATGAGAATAACTCCAACTAATCAAACAGTAAACTGGTTTAGAGAATTAAGTACATTAGGTCTTATTAACTACAGCCCAGACTTCCAGCGTAGATATGTTTGGTCTGAAAAACAAAAAGTGTACCTCATTGATACACTGCTCAATGACTTTTCAGTTCCTAAGGTATATGTACGACAAATTTTAGATGAAAAGACAAATGCCAATAAATATGAGGTTGTTGATGGTCAGCAAAGATTGACAACAATTATGAATTTTATAAATGGTGAATTTGCACTATCACAAAAAAAGCACCCGAAACCAGATTTCTTTGACGAAAATCTTGAAGGTAAGCATTTCAACGATCTAGAATTAAGACATAAGCAGAAGATTTTAAACTTTAGTATGTCCGTTGATTTAATTGAAGGAAGTAAGGATGAGATTATTGAAATGTTTCTACGCCTTAATTTATCAAATACCACCTTAAATAAGCAGGAAATATTGAATTCACAGTACTTTGGTGATTTTAAATCCTTGGTTGAAAAATTGACTGATGAATTTATTGATGATTTTGTAGAAGATAAACTTCTAAGTCCGGCATCAATAAAAAGAATGGCAGATTATCATTTGGTATCCGTTTTACTCGTTGCTCAGCTGCACGGCATTACTGACAAGGATAAACGTATACAAAAAGTTTACAGTGATTTTGATACTTGGGACGAAGATGAAATAAAAGAAAATCAAGTTCAGTTTAAGAAGATTTATAACTTGATAACAAAAAGTATTTTTGATGGCAAGTTGGGAAGTTCAAGATTTCGAAGTATCAATGGATTCTATTCAATTTTTGAGTATTTGCATGAAAAAATATTTAAGCAGGGTATGATTTTGGATTCTGACAATAATGGTCAAGTAAAAGAAACACTAATGTGGCTCAGTAAAGAGATAAGAATGGATGGTAATGGCTTAGGAAAAGAATGGTTTGATCTAACCCAGCAAGCTGCCGATACATCCAATGCAAGGAATCAACGTAAGCTAATACTAAGTAAGTTATTAGATGTTTATTTTACTACGACAGATCCTAAAAGGGCTTTTACGGATGAGGAGCGAATTATTGCTTGGAATTCCAATGTGAAGGTTTGCGCGATATGTAACAATGATATAAAAGATTTTAAGGATTTTGATTTGGATCATATTTTGCCACACAGTAAGGGGGGTAAGACAAATCTGAATAATGCACAACTTACCCACAGTTCATGTAACCGTTCTAAGGGTAATAGACTCGATTAATTTCACATTTAGACTTAAAGTTTATTGTTTAACCATCGTCAGCATGAGTTTAACTTAAGTTATGATAAATCAATTTGTTAATAACAACTAATGAATCAAAGCATAACAGATTTATTTCGACTTTTTGTTAAGCCTTGAAGACTTCCCTTAAAACACTAGCGGTTATTAATTGAAAACCCGTAATTTGTTAAAATAGAGAAGTTATGAGAAAGAGTCAGTTCACCGAAAGCCAAATTGTGGCGTTCATACGTCGGCATGAGCAGGGCGAGCCCGTGGTTGATGTGTGCCGTGATGCTGGGATCAGCCAGGGCACGTTTTATCAATGGAAGGCCAAGTACAGCGGCATGGATTCAAGTCAGCTCAAGAAGTTAAAGGACCTTGAGGCTGAGGTTCTTCGCTACCAGCGGCTAGTTGGTCAGTAAGCCCTCCAAATCACCGTATTAAAGGATGTAATCGAAAAAAAGCTTTAGGGCCTGCCGAAAAGCGGGAGTTGGGGGATTACGCCCATGAATCCCACAAACTAAGCCTTCGGCAGGCCTGCATCTTGTTTTCAATCTGTTTTAGCGTGTACACCTACAAACCCAAGCCAAAGGAGGATTCGGAGCTCCGTGATGCCTTAGCAGAGTTAGCAGCAATTCACACGCGATGGGGCATCTGGATGATGCACCATCGATTGCGCAATCTCGGGCACACGTGGAATCATAAACGGGTATACCGCGTGTACAAAGAGATGGGATTAAACCTTCGTCGAAAGACTAAGAAACGTCTGCCTTCACGCATTGCAGAGCCATTGCTTCAGCCCATTGTGGCTAATGAGACATGGAGCATGGACTTCATGCATGATGTATTAGGTAATGGCGTTAAGTTTCGGAGCTTCAATGTGATTGATGACTACAATCGTGAAGGCCTAAACATCACTCTTGACACGAGCTTGAATGCCAAGAGGGTGGTGAAGGAGCTTGATCAGCTTATCGCATGGAGGGGCACACCACGCAGAATCAGAGTAGATAATGGTCCAGAGTATATCTCTGAGACAATGCGTCTATGGGCCATTGAGCGTAAGATCGAATTGAAGTTTGTAGAGCCCGGAAGTCCCTATCAAAATGGATATGTTGAGCGATTCAACAAGTCCTACCGTGAAGAGGTACTCGATGCATTTACATTCAGGAAACTGGGTGAAGCTACTGCATTAACCCAAGCCTGGCTGTGGATGTACAACAACGAGAGACCACATGAATCTCTTGGATATAAATCACCAGTGGACTTTGCACAGGAGCGTTTGCGAAGCAAAGCCCCGCAAACGCTCCTGTGTGATTCAAACTTTAACTGGAAATCCCTAGTTTTGAATGCTAGCAATTAGGGTAAGTCTTCATCCTTGCCTTTGCGGTAACCCTCATGCTCCTTTATGACCTTGATGATCTGGCCCAAATTAAATCGACTTGTTTTCATTGCCCCACAAATCAAAAATCATGCTTTTCATAGTTTTCGAAGTACATGGGGAAACGCTCCAAGCAAGGGATTTAAGGCAGTGACATCAAAAGGGAAAACTCCCTAACTTGGTGTTAATACATCCGGGGGGAATACAGTCTCAATATTTCCCTTTATCATACGTAAATTGATTATGCAGAATAATTAGTGTTCAAAAATGACAAACTCGATTATTGTTTAAAAGTTCTCAGGATTATTTGGATAACCATAATTCTTACAGCCGGCAAGTTTTAATTTTAATGGAAACTCAAAAGTCGATATTTGACGATCTTTAAGACGCCTTAATTCTAAATCTTCTTCCAATATAAGGGGTTGAATTTTAAATAGATTAACGCAAAGCATTAATAAAATTAATGAAAATGGAACTAATTTTTTACTAATTTTTATTTCCGATAACGGCACAATAAACAATGGCAATATATTGTATAAATATCGCCAAGTAAACAAAGGATCCATATCAATTTCATTTGAGATAATTAATGGGCTCCTGTAGTGTGATGTATATAACAAAAAAAGCAAAATACCTGTAGTGATTAATACAATATCAAAATGTGACTTTTTTGACGACTTAAGGTAAATAATCAAGAAAATTATTAAACCATTAAAAGGATTTATCATTGATTTTAAGAACTCAAGAAATTGTCTATTTATGTGTGTAAGTCCAAACGTCGACATTCCGATACTATTTGATTCAATAAACTCAGTAGAGAACGGATTAATGTACAGAAGTACGATAAATCCAATAGAGGCAGAGATATAAAAATTCAGAGTAAGTGATTTAAAATTTTTATAAACATAAAAAACGTAAGGCACAAACAGAATTAAGTTTTCTCTTTTTGTTAAAATACATGCGATAAAAACAGCATTAATTAACAAGTAACTATAATTATTTTTTAAGAGAAAAAGTAAAGATAATATAAGTGTAAAACTCAAGTTTTCTGATAACGCTGAAAATGAAGTATAAATCGTTAAAAATGAAAATGCGTATAATGAGATAATGAAAAGATCAAATTTCTGCTTGTGTAGAAGGAATATATTAAACAAAAGTAACAGGCAATTAGCGTAAACATGAATTTCATGAATTTCTTTAACTTGAAATATTCTCCAAATACCCCTCAAATAATATGCATATGTTACGAAATGTCCTGTGAAAAATTCGCGTAATTCACCTTGATTTGTGTCAATAATTGGGTATGTTCTAAATTGATAAGTAGATAATAATATATTATGATCTATTGCTGTAGCTATATACACAAAGCAATCTTCATATTCGAAGCCAAAAAAACAATAAAAGTTTCTGAAATAAAATATGAATAATACTACAAATAGTAGTAATATAATTTGTAGTCTATATGGGATAAACAATTGGATTTAGTTTTAAATTCCAAGTGAAAAATCCGGCACATTCATTTATCTTCGAGCATGAGTGACAATCTGAATGATAAGAATTTTTCCATTCGGAAATTGATTTACGGCAATATTCTCTCAGCTCTTCTGGAACATGGCATAGCGGTATATTATACAAAGAAACATTAATATTGAAATTTCGAAGAATGATTATGGCTTTTGACACTTTGTATATGTAATCCTCATAGTTATCTATGGTTAATAGTTTATTGTGATACAGTGTATAACCAATGTTTTCAAGACCCATTAATGCAACATGATTTACATAAGGATAATTTAATGTAATATACTTGGCAAGTTGCTCTAATCGAGCCAAAGATAATGTGTGTAAAACAATCCGAATTTCACTTTGGAAACCTGCACTATATACTTGTGATAAGCCACGTGTAGTTTGCCAAAAGGCGTTATTGCCTTGTACTATATAATCGTGGATGTAGTCAACATCAGAATATATTGGTATGCACCATTTTATGTTGTAGGGTTTGTGAATTCTGTGCAGTTCTGATAAGTATTGTACTGAAAGTCTACGTCCATTGCTCAATATGTCAATTAAAATATTTGGATACTTGGTCGTCAGTTTATTTAGTAGTTGAGTCAACCTTATGCCTAATATTGTCGGTTCTCCTCCTGTTATACCTATATAATCCATATTTTCTGGCATGTAATCAATGGCTGTATCCCATATTGCTAGGTTCTCGTCTAAATCATCATGTTCTAAAGGAGGTTGAGAGCACATCAAGCAATTTGAATTACAACGAACCGTAGCGAATATAGAATTGGTCTTTGATTGAACTGAAAAGATTACTCTGGCCTGCTTTAAACCTAAGAACAATATATCACCCTCATAAATGTCAAGTTTTTCTTTTATATATATTGAACCATTATTATTTGAATTGGAATTATGAGTTACGATGCAATCAACACTTAATTTCGAATATATTTTTTGTCCGGATAGACTGATAATATCATCTATTACACTAGTGACTCTAGCAACAATTGATTCATCATATTGGCTTGGCCAAGCTAATTGAGTTGATAAATTGAGCTGACTTTTCATTTAGTGAATCCAACTTCTTAATATTTCGGAATTTTCATCTCCCTTTTCGATTAGACTAATTAAGTACTCTATAATAAATTTGGATCGCTTGCAAAACGTAGAATCATTCATGTTCCCGTAAATATCGAATTGGGTTGCATGATGGTGTATGGGATCGCTGCCGCAGTATGGCTCTAGAGCGCAGTTTGAGCAGGCGGCATGCAATTCTGTAAATGAGTGAGAAAGAATATTTCGGCTGGAATTATTCTGATATATTTCTTTCCAGCTCTGATTAATATTCCCAATTTGAAAAGTGAAGTCTCTGTTTTGCGCTAACATTCTACCTTCGTCACTCGCGTAAATGTTTCCATCATAATCGTATACAACCACTCTTGTCATCGAGCCACTAGGGGACATAAGGTCCACATAATTATCTTGGAATGGAGTCAATATTTTCTTTAAAACAATGCATGCATATTGCTCTCTTAAATCGAACCCATGTTTGCATTTTTCTAAAATATACTCTAATCCAATCTGATAAAACTCAAAAAAGTCTTCTGATCCGTAATTTATTGATTCAAGCCTTAAAGCGAACCCATATGGTGAAATAGGCCGAAGGAAAATGGACCTAAACCCTAAGCGTATATACTCATCGATTATTTCTTTAGGGTGTTTAAGAGATAATCTTGAAGTGGTCATTAAAACATCTACATAGTCCCGACTCCAAACCTCATCAATAATGCTTAAACTACTTAGTAATCGTTGATGACTATCACGTGTCTTAATATGTCTTATGGAATTATGTATGAACTCAGGGCCATCTAACGAGCTTGATATTGCAATTGTATTTTCTTTGAGGAAAGCAATTTGGTCTTTAGTGATTTTAGAAAGATTGGTACAAGTGACAAACTTGAACTTTTTATTACGAACTGTGGCCCTTTCTTTGAGTGCTTCAACTGTGTATATTATATTATCAAAAGCCAAAAGGGACTCTCCTCCTTGGAATTCGACTGTTATTGAGCTTTCTTGTGAATCAAGTATTTTTTCAATTATTAGGTTTAATTGATCCTTGGAAAGGTCATAGTCTGTTTTGTTCTCAGTAACTCGCGAAACTTGACAATAACTACAAGTATGATCACATCTGAGAGTTAAAACAATTATATGTAAGGCTGGCTTGATTTCGTATAATCCTTTCTTGGTTCTTAATCGATTTGCCAGTATGTCTATTTGTTCTGCTGGTGGGTTATAAGAAACAAAATGCCCAGCAATTAGATCATGAATGAATGGCTCATCTAATGTGGATCGATGATTAATAATTTTATCTACAGATCCCGCCTCCGCTATGATGTAGTCGCCTGTAATGGACGTCAATAATTCTCTTTCATCCTTAAGTCGATGAAAATTGAATGGTAAGAGATGTAAAAATTCACCACGATAATGTTCGACTCCTTTGAAGGCCCTAAATTCTTTTCTAATTATGTTAAGATCAGCTCGTACCATTTAAAATCACTTACCTTCTAAAAGTTCTAATGGGTCATCATTTTTGTCATTGGTTTGAACAGAGATGTGTTGAGGAAATAGCATCTTTGCGTAAATGAGTTGTCTCAAGTTCTTGGTTTCTTCGTTTATCTGATGTCTAAGTTGAAAATCGTTTAAACGTTTTAAAAAATTGAATTCGATGGAATCAATAGTGTCCTCATTTGATTCAAGATTAAAGTCAATAATCCATGAATTTGAGTCTTCGTTTATGATAGCCGTTGAATTTTTTTCGCCCCAATACAAAGCTTCCCTCACAGCTTTTAGACTGTAAGTCTGTTTTGAAAGTATCATAGTTAAAACTATGAAATCATCGATGAGCGATGACTGTAATGACTCCTGTGTGAAGCGTGGCTTCGATGCGAGCTATGGCTGACATGTGCCAGAACTGACCCTGATGCCAGATCGTTATTAAGCTTATATACTACTTCACTTTTACGGGTAAAGTCATTAGATATAGAAGATTCTAATCTTATCTGCATTTGGTCACCTTGGGACTCTCCTGAATTAATAATAGCATTTAGGGCGAAAAGAAGATTTGCATCCATACATGTGTTGTTTTTCTACACAACTAATATATGCACTTATTTTCAACTAAGTCAAACTATCATGTTAAGATTGACCGTTTGAAGCCAATGTTATAACCGCGAACTAGAATCTTACATTTATCCAAGTGGTACTTGTTCTTAGCCCTAACTGGAATAGAGCTAGCGACAAACACTGCTTATAAGATAGTGTGTCCCTTCCTCAAAGTAGAATACAGTCAAATCCACCAGCCGTCTCCCCTTTGTGGCACTAATTAGCGTTGTGTTTTCAGGCAAGCTAGCATTTCGTCTATGCTGTTGCTTCAGACTTCCCTTGATGGGCACGTGGTACTCAATAGAGTCCCATTCTACCGATTCGAAGAGCCTCAATGAGGTTTCTAGTTCTTGAGTGGGGGTACTTGAGGATCCGTATTTGTGGCAGCTAACGAGGACGATGGCGGCGCTATCGTAGCCGTCATACTTCTCAGTTAGCACGTGGTAGGTGTAACTAGGTGCGTACTCTGTAAAGAACAAGGTTTGATCTTCACTAGATGTGTCGCACGTCCATTGCAGGTAGTGGGCGGGTGGTGCGACAAGTAGGCCCGCAGGTAGTGCGGGGTAGGTGGGTAGTTCGTTGGGTTCTACCTGTGTTTTTTGGGCTTGGGTGACGATGGCCACAGCCAAGGTTAAGGTCAAGGTGATTAAGTATTTCATGGTTTCTAAGTTTTGGGGTTTTGGTTGGTGACTTCTAGAAATATGGGTCGTAGCGTGTTGGACGGATACCAGTCGTCGACATTTAATTCCACGTGGTTTTGGTCGGGTTGGGCATAGCGTTGGTGAAGAAGCCATGCCTTGAACATGCGATGGCCGGCGGCCTTGATGCAGTCTTTTGGAGCTTTTGGGGTCCAGCATACCGGTATCCAATCCCAAGGCAGTCCGGGAGGAGCAAAGTCTTCGTCTACTCGGGTTCCGATCCACAGCACATACCAGTCGGGCATTCGGGTATCCACGGCAACTTTGGCTTCGCCACCGACGTCGTACTGGGCGAGTATAAGGTTGGGGTGGTAGAAGGTTCCGATAAGGTGGTGTCGGTAGTACAGGCGGTCCTCGGGCGGGTTGCCCAAGAACCAGTCGCAGTGACCGAGGTGGTAGATAACTTGGCCGTCAATGACTCGACAGACTTTGGGAGGACGAGTTTGGGTGCTTCCGCCCAAGGTCATGGGCATGTATGCCACCGCCTGCATGCTGGCCATGCGGGCAATTCCGCGATTGCTTTCTTTAGATGC
>Ga0194115_10007938_pt1 | contig 10401 bp, 11 predicted proteins | sample TA2MahsurfametaG_3_FD_148656 | JGI IMG/M metagenome (GOLD analysis project Ga0194115, IMG submission 148656) | Freshwater microbial communities from Lake Tanganyika, Tanzania - TA2015002 Mahale S4 surface | ecosystem: Environmental > Aquatic > Freshwater > Lake | place: Tanzania: Lake... | reverse complement strand
GTCCCTCCCAAGGAATTATTGTGCCCCATAGTCAAACAAGGTGTCTTGACGGACCAGCAAACCAATCGATATATCGACACGCTCTTCCGCCGACTTTCCAGCCTCTTCAGCAAGAGCGTTCGTAGTCTCAAGGTAGCCTGACTCTGTCATTTCGATTGTTGGATCGACAGGAGTACGAGGGCGTCGCCAGTGTGACTGGTGAAGCCCTCTGCGGGGATCCGATTGGATGCCGTGCATACAATGATAGTCGCGAACTACCCGTGGAAACACGTGGCGTTTCTCAAAATTGGTGATCTTGTTGGATACAAGAGGCTCTTTCAGGCTCTCACGCATGTAGGTATCTTCGTCCACCCCAACATCGATACCTAGAATGCTCAGTACTAGTTCTGTCGTTCCTCCAAGGATGAATACAGTAATGACAACCAATGCCATTGTGGTCATGATAAAGTCAAGTTTGTACTTGCTCTCGTCCGGGAAAGATCTTGAGCAAGCATATGAAACTGCGCCTCTCAGGCCACTGTACCAGACCATAGCGCATGTATTGGAACGAATCTTGAGATCTTTCCGCGTCAGCGGTGTAGCTGTCTCTATGGAAATTTCCCCAAACGACGACGCGTACTTGACCGGAGGAAGCTCACCTCTGTCCGTTAGGCTTCCTTGTGCGGATCCAAAATGTCCTAGCCCAAATTCTTCTTGACTGATCCCAACTGGCGAGAAGGCCCTTCTGTACTGCATGATATTATCATCCTCCACAAGTGTGTCCGAGGTGCATGCAGTTGCTCCACCTCTTAACAGGTAGAGGTTGAACAGGAGGGACAAGGGTACGATGTTGAGGCCTCTAGCTATCAGAGTTGCCACGAGTGACCATCCGATAAATTTCCAGTTCCAGTGACCGATGAGTCCAAACACGCTTAGTCCCAACTCTAGAAAAATACTTGTTTCCGCGAGATGTGCCAGCAATCGGAACAGCATATCCGCGTTGACCTTGGTAATGCTTGATAGGTTTGGAACCACATAGCGATTGGCTGCTGCACCTGTAAAGAGAATCGTCACAATGCCGGACAACTTCAGCACTTCAGCCAAAAGAAATGGTATGTATACCAAGAGCAGATAGAGCGATATTTCCATGAGTCGATTCTGGCGCATATCCAATTGCTTGAATAGATATGCGGTACCAAGTCCACAAAATCCACCGAGAAAGAGTGAACCGAAAGAATTGAGAAAAAGGTCGATGAAGAAGCCCATGAATCCTAAGGCGATAGATTCGGCATCGTTGTCCTTGGCGACGAATCTAGAAAACGAGTCGAAAAGGACGATTGCAAGGGCATCATTCAAGGCCGATTCTCCAAAAACGAGGTAGAAAAGCTGAGGGTCAACTTTTTTCGCTTTAAAAACAGCCAAGGTGCTGATGGGATCCGTGGATGAAATCAAGCTTCCGAAGCACAATATTTCTACCAGCGAAGGCTGGAAATCACCACAGAGTCCAAAATCGATGAGTCCCTTCAGAATGAACGCAGTCGATAGGGCGCTGATTATTGTTCCAACTACAGAAAATAGACAAATAGGCACGAGATGCCGAAAGAAAAGAGGCCCGATACGTAGTCCAGAGTTGAACAGGATTGGAGGCAGAAGAGCCATGAAAAACACACTTGGCGAAAATGACAGTAGAGCCTTCAAATCCACCTCCTGTGATGTGCCATCATCATCGGCAGCTTGTGCAGCAACGTGCTTCCCCACCATCAAGTGAATGAAGAAACCGAATATCATCCCCATACCGAGAACCATGGCGGCTTCCGGTAAGAACGAAGAGATCGACGGACGATCGTGCAGCCATTTTTGAAAAATAACCACCACCGCGAGAAGAGCCGCAAAAAACACAAGGAAATAACTTATGCTTTCTTCTTGCCCCATCATAAAAGAGAGGGTGGCAGTTTCCGGCAGCTAGGGGATGTGGAGGAATGGCTGACTGTGTATGGCGAAGGAGAGTGGGGAATCACTAAAGAAAGAAAGGAAATACTTTTTCCATCTCTCACCCAAAAACCCTTGGAAGAATTGTGAAATCCAATGATAGCTGCGGTGATAGCTAGCAGACCGGCCGGCGCTTCAACGGCAAAAAGAAAGTAATCCACCAATCAGACTCGCACGTTGAATGGGTTGACTAGTTCGAACTAAAAAAGCAACGGCTCTATGGTACAGTCTGTACGATAGACATCCATAGTTTTCCCATCACCTGTTTGACGGCCTTCGCAAACGAGCTTCTCTGGTTCCACCACCTTGCTCTCGCTGTCATTGATTGCAACGGACTCATTCTCCACCAGAGCTACAGAAACCAAAAATGAAGGCAAACAATAAGCTCTCCTAAAGCCTTCCACTTGATTTCAAGAACGGAGTCGCCATCAACCGCTACGAACAGCCGCCGACTGAGGTTGATAGTGAACAGTCGGTCCGTGGAACTTTTGCTTGTAAACGCGCGATAGGATGTCTTGGACAGCTGTGATGTTTACATCATCCTGTACTGTCAGCTCTGGACATGAATTTTTTCTGTGTGATGGCGCAGCTCGGAGAAGCGAAGCCACGGCCACCCCTGCGGCTGACCCAAGGTCCATAAACATGTTCTCAATTCTGGTTGATGTGTAGGCTACTGCTGAGGCCGAGATACACACGGGGACCAACAGGTTCCTCGCTTGTGCAGAAGTTGCGGGAACCATAACTCCAAAGGGAACATCATACCAACTGAACTGATTACGCATCCTTGCAGAATTTGTGTTTCTGACTATCCTCCTGCCAGAACCTATGCGCGCCCGAAAAAATCCCTCGTTCTTCATGGAAAATTGGGTACCCCCATCCGATACAACGTGCCTCGATACTATATGCTGGTCGCTTGTGTTCAAGTTAGTACCAGGCACAATCGCAACAATCAAACACACAAGCAAACTAGCTACGTACAATGGCCAGCATCCCATGGCTACACCGTCCTCCTTCGTCCTCGGGTTGGCGATATTGTTCTGGGTTAGAACTTTTTGGCCTTTCAGTCTGTTACTGACGCGGACATACAGTTGAGGAGGAAAATTTCCATTTTCTGCGTATTCATCCCTGCAATATCCGTATCGCAGGGCATCTTGCCTCGTGAATTCAGGAACTCGAGGGTCGTTCGCCAGGAAATAGAGAGATCCCTTGATGTAATATTTGTGGTCCTCGGCCATCCTCTGACGAGTCTTGAAGTCGCTAGAGGCCCATCCATGGTTCATATTCGGTTGGTCAGAATTTACCGGTCCCTGACCGCAACAAAAGAGACAATTTTGATTCCCAGTGTTATTTTTCACGATAGGATCGTAGCACTGAACGTCGCCAAAGTATGACAAGGGCGGCCCGGCAGGATATTGCCCGTTCGACATCAAGGCCAGCGTCTGGCGCAATAGCAGGATGAAATCATCAGCGTTGTACCCTGGCGGGCGGTCAAAAGGTACTTGATTCGTTGGAGTCGGGGACAAACAAACGAAATATTCAAATGCCATCAACTTATCATCCGCTTCTCCATCCTTCCCAAGCGGAGTTGGATCGATGTACTTCAATAATGTGCCATTAGAGTAAAATGGATTGATTGACATGTTCTGCAGTGCAAAGGATTCTTCAGCACTGAAGTCTCGGACCTGTACACCAGCTAGGCTTTCCTTGTAATGATTTCGAGATTCACGACCCGACGTATGGTCCACGTTTGCTAGCACCATAATGTCCCCGTCGTACGATGCGTCGATGACGTATGTCGCCTCTACTGAAAAGGCTTCCTTCTCTTCACAATCAAAGTAGACTAGGCTAATACACCCTTCTCCCGAAAACGATACGTCTACGACGTGACACCCCAGGACTGTTTCAATACTCTTCGAAGAATTCAACAACGTCCAAAAAGCGATTTCACTCTCCTTCATACGAGGAAATGTCACCCCATCCTCCAGACCGTATAGATTCGAGACGATCCGGCTCCAATTGCCTGAAAGTCCTGATAAGCCACAACCTCCTTGATTCATCAAAGCGACACCCCCGGCAGCTGCCATACCTCCTATCATATGAAGTGGCTCGACAACCAACACAGAGTATGCTCCACCGGCTGAGCTCGTTACTGCGGCTGCAACCTTCATAGAGAGAAGGACTACGCTTAGCGACATTGGTGTAACGTGATAGAGTCCATCACAGATCTCAGTGTTCTGTACATTAACTTACCCCTGCTGCATTAGCGCCATACACCAGGACGTCGTAATGCCTGACTGCTGTAGAACTCGAAAAGAATACGAACGTGACTACCCAAAAGATACGAGCGGATGAGTTGAAGACACATGCTACACAAGGAGCAGCGCAGATCCAACCGCTCCGTGGCATCTTGATCGTTTCCAGCAAAATGTCTATGAGGAAATGTGAACCTTCCAGAGGAAAGGGAGGTTTGTTTGTTCAAAAATTCATAGCGCAATAGTGTCACCACTTCACGGAAAAGGGAAAGCCAATATCTTAAATTTTTACCCCCTACGTGGATATGCTAACCGAATTACGTACTTCTAATAACATCCGATCAGCTTTGCTACAAAGGGGCAAATTTGTCCACTTGATCTTACAGTGAAAAGTATGACGGACGTCAAAGTACTACGGCCTTGATCCACCACAACCCATTTCACATTTCGCTCTACTATCAACGTGTTTCTTGTTGTAGAAGGTGCATCTTGGGCATGTCCAAGGTCCAAACACAGAACTTCGCCGTTGCCTTTTCAGTAGAGTTTCATCGCGATCAGAACTTGTGCGCTGAGGACCAGAGGATCGTTTGAACGGTAAGCTCTGCTGAAGTGTTGGAGTCGAGTACGACATCGCCCCACTAGGTGCAGGCTTATCCATGAATTCTTTCTCAAGCAAATCGGTTTCACCAGTTCGCTGCTGAGACACAGATTCTCCATTAGCTACTCGCGATAGTTCCCCGACCTTTGGCGATGATACGGAAGCGGTGGACCCTCCCGTCGGAACCTCACATGGCGCAGCTATGACTGCTTCGGCAATCCGAGACTCACGCAAGGGAGAATTCGATTCTTCTCGACTGCTCACTGTCAGCTGATGATCCGAGTCTTTGGTCCGTCGTTGTCGAGCCCGGGTTGCTTCAATCATGGCCTTGAAGTTGTCGTTTAGTTTCTTGTCAAAGTCAGGGTTGCCACTAGTTAGATTGCGTCTTGGACCTACCGCAGTGTAGTTATCGTCCATTGGTCGACTGTGGATCAAGGAAACAATGGCTTGACTGTCGCCCCTAGCAGAATTTTCAAAGATCGCCTTTGCACAAGCTTTTTCTCTCACCGTGAATTCTTGTCGCAATGCTCGTTCGGACCGAGGATGAATGGCATCGGTCTCTGCATTGTAGAAGAGAATCCAGTCTTGATGTCGCTTCTTTAGCTTCTCCTCTGAGCCATCGGTTCGTAGTCCTTCATGTTTGCACTGTTTATGCGATAGGAGAGGAAAGTCGTGAATGGAATTCAATTTCGACTGCTACAGTGATGAGAAATTCAATAGACGCACCATTTCTTGTAGTTGGCGTTTCTTCTTCCCTGCATAGTTTGTCATCGGCTTCTTCCTTACGACGCCTTCCTCTGAAATCTCAATATCAGAATCGATAGAAACTCGAGCGGCTCTCGTTTTCTCGCCGGAGTCGACCTTGATTTCATCGTCGATATTGTCGGAGGCAAGTTCTTCGTCGTGGGATAGCCGAGCGGAAGGTCGAACGACAGGTGGATGCGAAGACTGAGACACTGCAGTCTCCGCTGTGGTTCTAGGATTAGTTGAGCAGGTCACTGCTCGGTGGATAAGTGGGAGGCACGTCTTGTACGCCGCCACGGCTTCTTGGAGGGCAAAATTCTTGACCAATTCTTTACTTTCGTTTTGAATTTCGTAGTTGCATTGCGGACAACGGCGCTGCCGCTTGGTAGTACTGAGCTGCTGACTAAACGTATTACGAATACACTCACTACAGAAGGAATGTCCACATTTCGTGCTGGCAATCGTGACGGCAGATCGGAAGTAGTCGCCGCATATTTTGCACCGTAGCGACTCATCCATCGCATTCATGACTGAAGGGACGCCATCATCAGACTGGTCCACATACGCTGACATTCTTTCGCACTAGAAGTTGGTTAAGGCTATCGCTGTGTGTTAGAAAACTGTCTTGAAAAGTGAGTGAGCATTGAAAGCAACAGTGAATAATGTTTTTCTTATAACACCAATGCAATCATATGGCTTTCGCGTTTTTGTGCCATGACGGTGGGGTACGGTACTACTGTATAGGGTTTACGATACTCTACGCGTATTCAGGTCCCGGGCAATTGGCGCGTTGACTCGTCCGAGTATAAACGAAGCCCATGCAGAATTCGCAAGAGCGTCCGATTTCCGACAAAGTCTCAAACGTCTAACAGTTGTCACTGTCATAAACGCACCATGATTTCCGTCAATAAAGCATTATGACATGACTCTCCAGGCTTTTTTGCCGATAAGTCGGAAAATGAAAAATGGCTCATACCCATTCGGATGTAGTCTCGCTTCCTAGTTAGGGCATCGATTGCAGTTCGCTGAACGTATTCATCTTCATTGTCACTTGTCCCAACCACTGTTATCGAACGATTGAGTGGACCGTCAAAAACACCACTCCATAGGGGTTTCATTCCTTCCCCAATCGGATCTACCATGACATCCACATCGCCGCGAAATCTGGTGAAGGCTGCATGCAAGGTCTCAGACCCAGATTTTGAATGCCGCGAGTTTCCCGTCACATCATCTTCTTCTAACAAGTCCAGGAGCGTCATTTGAACGGCGTAGAACATTATGGGATGTCGAGGTGATGCCGCCATAAACCACTGACCCAAGGTATGGTGCTTCTCCATTACGAAAAAACTATCATCTGTCCGATGAACAGTACCTGAATCGAACCGGACTGGAGCAGTATCAAAATCCGCATAGATGCCTCCATAAAGCCACAATACTAGATACTTCCACAATTCGGCTTTGATTGCTGGATTCTTGACGCAATAGTAGACCACTGTCTTTAGATGGGGAAACTGCGGAAAACTCATTCGGAAGAGCCGTGCGACGGCTTCATCGTCATGGAAATAGTAGGCGTGATCTGGGAACTTCCATTGACTTGTAATTTTTCTGAATGCAGGAGTTACACATCGACTTCTGGCAGTCTGATGAACAATTCTTGGTATTCTCCGGTCTTCCAACGATGAATTTTGAGGAACGACGTCGGTCACGGCGGTGGTGTGTTGGGGGCAGCCGATAGTTACAACTTGAGAGGATCTTGTCAAGACGTCAAGTGGCAAGTAGGAATGAGCCACTCTTTTGGGTATCTTCGTCACTTTGGTAACAGCCACCCTCTCTACGTCCAAGTATGCAGCTAAGTCTGCGTATTCTAATGGGATGTAGACACGTTCGAGAAGCAAGAATGTCAGCGGCGTGAAATAAATCGCTCGAAGTATCTTTTGCTTCTTCGTTAGCGGCAAGTTTCTCGTGCCCCTTGGAATGATCCTGGGCCCTCCCATTGTCTACCATATAATGGATTCTATTCCCACAACGCGTACTAGCGTCGAAGATGTAAAGTGTAAAGCATCGAAAATACCGACTGTACACTGTACGATGGCAAGCCAATAAACCATGTTCCAGGTTATTCGACGGTCTTCGCGTCGTTGGAATGTCCGTTCGAAGTCACTGTCACTGTCACGCCTGGGACATGAACTTTTACGGTATGTCGTCTTCCCTGGACCTCGCACCAGTATGTACGCATACGTCACTGGATCCACAGGCACAGGACTCTGCCTGCAATAAATGCCGCGTTCCTGGGAATCGGAGTGCTGGTTGCAAGAGTTACGCCTTGTTTCGTTAACATGGTTCATCAATGATTGCCGTCACCGTCATGGAACACAACGACGTACGAGAATGCAGTACAATCAAACCTTTGTCGGTGACTTCGATGTATAAGAACAAGAACTGCAAAGAGTTGGGTGGTGGCAAAACCAGGATTCTGTTTTCCAGTGCAAAATATTGTAGAAAATTCCCGAATTCGACCAAAGTGTTGGTTTTGGTGTCAAGCTTCACTTGGTCCCGTCGCGTAGTCTGCGGTGTAGTTAAGGTAGAAATGCAGGCGGAACTTCAGAAGATGAATGGAGTTATCAAGTATATGGGACGAATTTCCTGATTTCAAAATCTCTGGATATTGTGTCATGGGACCCTGGATGACCTTGGTTTGCACGCGCAAGACACAACACATGATAATCGAGTGCGAAAAACCTGATGAGGTGCGAGAAGCGGTCGAAATGTTTTTGGACCAGGAAGTTTCTCATTCAAGGCGCGAAACCAATTTCCATCCAAGGCCGGACGACGCACGAAAACTGGAAATATCCTCCACGATAGACGACGCCAGTCTGAGCAAGGCGACAATCTTATTGGTGATGTTGTTTCAACTTTCAAACTTCAAATGAAGAAAAATTTGGTTTCATTCAATTTTTCAGTTTCATATTGACACTAATTCGATGGTTGCAATCAAATCTCTTCCCATTTCAATGTGAGAAGAAATCTCTTCTCATTTCAACCTACTGTTTCTCCTGGAGCAGTTTGCTTTGATGATGTTCCAAGCTTTGTTTCTTTTCAGTTTCTTCCTTCGCATCCAAAGAGTGATGTCCAGGGAGTATCCCTGTGGAATCCGCGGCCATTCAGCTTTCCGTCGTGAGCTTGGTGCCAGGCCTGGAAACGGAACTCATTACGCTCCATCCCTATCCCAAGATAGTCTGACTCCTTTGGATACTTCGAATGTGAGCCTTGAGTCGACCTTGTCGCCTACTATATCTCATGAACCAAGCAATCCTCCAGTCCTCGCTACGCCACCGTCTACCGTGTGGCCACGAGTGTCGACTGCGAATCCATCAGCGGCCCCATCAACAATCCAGTCTCCTTCAGGTTCAACCCTGAATCCTCTGATGCAATCACTGATTCCGTCGCCTTCTTTCCCACCAGTAGGCGTACAAATGCCAACCAGCAACCAAGTACCGGACGAGTTGTTCTACCCGACCGCAGATAATGAGAATCCAGTTGTAGCCGTCGACGCGGTCGACAGCCGAAGTGGTGGACCTAGAGATATGCTTTCGGCCGCAACCATTACAGGAGTTGTGCTTGGATTTTCTGGATTGTGCCTCATGGGTTTTGCATCTTCACGTCGGCGAAAGAACGCGGAACTAATGGACTCAGCTTCCGACGAAGCTTCGTCGTGAACCCGAACTGTCGAAACCGAAAAGCACAATGAAATATGTAGCCCGATAAAGAATTGCTTTAGAAGAACAATCGTTTTAGTATTTTGAGCCCTCTGTCCACCTGAAACCGTGGACATGAAGGCTACAAAATTCGGCCATCTACACATTGAATTCTCATACATTTGACTGTGATATCATGCGACAGTGACTGTGATACATATTTATATGATAGCTCCATAGTTTCAATACACATCGTACTTCATATCTACCTGGTATAGCTACGGTTTGGGCATTTACGTTACAGTTAATTAGCATACCTATGTATAATTTCATAGTGCATACAGCTCATAGATATTAATGTACATATGTGCATTTCCGAAAGAACCTGGAACCATTTGGTTTGGAAGTCCATTTTCCGACGACGCAGACGTCAGATTAGAACCTTACCACTACCGCCATACAATAATTCAGTGGCACTGTCACTGTCACTGTCACGCCCCGATTCGGGCTTTGGGGCGGTATACATACAAGATAGCATATCTTTCTGCGAAATATATATGCATAACAGTAACACAGATTTCTGACGGCACGAAACTGACAGTGAGCGCTTAAGGAAAACTAAGGTTGAGAATGAAGTCACTTCGTACCATTTTGGTTCTAATTGGTGTCCTTCATTTTCCAGTTCATGGATTTCAGGGTATCTCCAAAGTCACAAGGCCGTGTGTAACTCTACGATATTCCGCTTCAAACCCTCGAGTGGCAGATCGAAAGGTTGTGACATTCCGCTCTGGATTGTTCATGTCGTCTGGAGACGACAGATTGTCACCGATAAAGAATCCAGTCCAAAAACTCTTTTTGGCGCTCCGACAAACCGTGGTGCGACTGAGGTCTTATCCACATCGGATTTCTGTTGGATTTTCGAAGCTGTCTCGACGAGCCAAAGCCTTAATTATTGCGCAAGTCCTCGCCCTCTCTTTAATCTTCGGATTCCTCGGTCGAAATGCCTACGTGGCACTTCAGTATTCTCGTGGCCCAGGTGGCGTGGGTCCTCCTATTGAGCTTCCCTACAGCAGTTTCTTGGACTTGTGTGAGGAGTCTGGATCCAACGGGGTCCACGTGGAGAACTTACGGATAGGAACGGATT
>Ga0194115_10007937_pt1 | contig 10401 bp, 10 predicted proteins | sample TA2MahsurfametaG_3_FD_148656 | JGI IMG/M metagenome (GOLD analysis project Ga0194115, IMG submission 148656) | Freshwater microbial communities from Lake Tanganyika, Tanzania - TA2015002 Mahale S4 surface | ecosystem: Environmental > Aquatic > Freshwater > Lake | place: Tanzania: Lake... | reverse complement strand
GCAGACTTGTTAGCTCGTGTGGACGAGTCGGTTATTAACGATGTCGGGGATCGCGTTGGAGATGGACTGCCTCTCCACTACATACAAACGTATGTCAGTGACCAAGGCATGCTCGAGATGCTGGGGATTGGGGAGGATGAACTCAAGCGGGCCACCTGTCCTTGCCGGCGGATCCCAGACCGATCGGCGATGCGCTGACCAGCGCATCGCCGGAAGGCCGCGCTACTCTTGTCGGCACGCGGTATTCAAGCCAGCCTGAACACCACGTCCTGCGCCCCTTCCCAGAGCACCTTGCGGCCGATCTCGAGCAAATGCTCGCGGCCATCGACCACGGTCAAAAAGTGGTTGCCCGCCAGTTGCCCGAGTTTGCTGGAGAAGCTGCAGGGGCCATAGGCCATGATGATCTCGGTCTCGCTGTAGCCACCGGGGTAGAAAAGAATGTCCCCCACCGAGGGATGGCTGGTGGCATTTTCAAAACCCACGCCCAGCGACCAGTCGCCCAGCGGCACCCAGACGCCTTCGCCGCTCCAGCGCACATGGATGAATTTCTGCGGGTAGGGCAGCAGCTTGAGAAAGGCCGCGACGGTTTGGGGCGCTTGCGGGTGGGCGCAGGCCAGCAAGCGGTATCCCGCCATCTCGATGGAAATCACGGAATTCATTGGGTCAGTCCGGGTGCGAGGGTTCAGGGCTGCCAGGGCTCAGGCCATGGCCATTTCGGATTTGCGCTGGCTCCAGCCTGTCATGCGCTGCTCGACGAACGAGGACACCGCATACAGGCTAATGCCCAGACCAGCCAGAATGAACAGGCCAGCGAAGACCATGGGCACATCGAAGTTGCCGCTGGCGATCATCATCACATTTCCGATGCCGCGGTTGGCTGCCACCGTCTCCGACAGCACCGTGCCCACGAAGGCCAGGGTGATGGCAATCTTGAGCGAGGCGAACAGATACGGCAGGGCGCGCGGCAGGCCCACATTCCACAGCAGGTCGCGCTTGCTGGCCCCCAGAACCTTGAGCACGTCTTCCAGCTCCGGCTCGGTCGAGGCCAGACCGGTCGCCACGTTAACCACCACCGGAAAGATGCTGATCACCGCCGAGGTCAGGATGGCCGGCACCGTGCCCGCGCCAAACCAGACCACGAAAATCGGCACCACTGCGACCTTGGGGATGCTGGAAAAGCCCACCAGCAAAGGGTAAGCCACGTTGTAGGCCAATTTGGACGAGCCGATCAGCATGCCCAGCACAATGCCCACCGCCACGCCGATGCCAAAACCAACCAAGGTGGTGTAGAGTGTTTGCGCGGTATGGGGCCACAGCAACGGCATCTTGGTCACCAGGACGGTGATGATCTGGCTGGGCTTGGGCAGGATGAGGCTGGAGACATTGAAGGCGATGCAGGCGAGCTCCCACAGACCGAAAAAGCCGATCAGGGTCAGCAGGCTCAGCAGGTTTTGCCGGGTTGCGGGCGAGAGCGCGTTCATGCGGGGACTGCTTCTGATCGAGCATGGGCGATGCGCATGCGCAGTTGCTGGACCAGTTCGCTGCATTCAGGCGCGTAGCTCATGGTCACCGTACGCGGTCGCTCGAAAGGCACCGGGCAGTCTTCAATGATGCGGCCGGGACGCGAGGACATCACGCAGATGCGGGTGCCCAGATAGGCCGACTCGCGTAAGTCGTGGGTGACCAATAGCACGGTGGGCCGGGTCTTGATCCAGAGCTCCTGCATGATGGCCCAGAGCTCCTCGCGGGTGAATTGGTCGAGCGCGCCAAAGGGCTCATCGAGCAGCAGCAGTTGCGGCTCGTGAATCAGCGCACGGCACAAAGAGGCCCGCTGCAGCATGCCTCCCGAAAGCTGCCAGGGCCGCTTGTCGGCAAAGCCCTTGAGGCCGACCTGGGCCAGCAAGGCGTCGGCGCGATCGGCAAACTCGCCCTTCTTTTTGCGGGCGTAATCCTGCCTGAAAGGCTCGACGATTTTGAGCGGAATCATCACGTTCTCACGGATGCTCAGCCAGGGCAGCAGGGTGGGGTTCTGGAAGGCCAGGCCCAGCCGAATCCCTGAGGCAAAGGCATCGCGCTGACCGGCTGCGCCGACCTCGCGACCGCCCACCACCACGCCGCCGGCGCTCGGCCGCAAGAGGCCAGCCACCAGCTTGAGGATGGTGGACTTGCCGCAGCCGCTGGGGCCCACCAGGGCCACAAAGTCTCCCCGGGCAATGCTCAAGTCCGTGCTCTCCAGGGCCACCGTGCCGTTAGAGTACTGCAGACGCACGCCTGAGAGTTCAATCAGCGGCGTACTCATGGGTGACTCTCATGCGCGCTGGCCTTGATGATGGCCCGGCTGTAATGCGCGGTATTGCGCGGCTTGGGGGTCGGCATTTTCTGAATCGGCTTGATGCTGCGGCCCCAGCCGGCCGCGTCGCTGACCAGCTGGCCGTCGCGCATGACGAAGCGGCCGCGCAGCAGGGTGTGGATCGGATAGCCCTGCACGCTGCGCCCATGCCAGGGTGAGATCTTGCTGATGCTCTGTAGGCGGCCCTGCGACAGGGTACCCGTGCGGGCCATGTCAACAAATGCGATGTCGGCATGCGCGCCGACGGCAATCACGCCCTTGGTGCCGTACAGGCCCCAGGCCTTGGCCGGATTGACCGAGCTCCACTTGACGTAGTCCATCAGGCTGGCGCGGCCCTTGTTGATTTCGGTGAGCATCAGAGGCATTTGCGTTTCCACACCCGGAAAGCCGCAGTCGCATTCCCAGATGTTGGCGCGGGTTTTTTCCTCCGGTGTGTGCGGCGCGTGGTCAGTGGCGATCATGTCGAGCACACCCTCGCACAGGGCATCCCAAAGCGGCTGGTTGTGGCGCGGCTCGCGGATGGGGGGATTGACCCGCATCACGCCGGCGAGTTTGCGCATGTGCTCGGTGTTGAGCAGCATGTACTGGGGACAGGTCTCGGCGGTCACATCAACCCCACGGGCCTTGGCCTGGCGCAGCAGAAACAGCGAGTCGGCCGCGCTGTGGTGGGCAATATGCACCCGCGCGCCGGTCCATTCGGCCAGGGTCAGCACCCGTCCAATGGCCTCGATCTCCGCCACCGCCGGTCGGGCGTCGAGGTGGGCCAGAGGGTCGATGCGGCCAGCCGCCTGCAATTGCGCCTGCCGGCGCGCCATGATGGACGAGTTCTCCGCATGCACCACCGTGCGTATGCCCAGCGGCGCCAGGATCTCGAAGCCTTCGAGCAGCGCGCCGTCGGTCGGCGCGGGCAGATTGCCGAAGGTATTGCCCACAAAGGCCTTGAAGCTGCTGACACCGCCATCGAGCAGCTGCTCAAGCTTGTCGATGGTGTCGTCTCCCAGCAGGCCGTGGATACCAAAGTCCACATAGGACGACTCGGCGGCCGTGAGCTTGAGCGCCAGGGCCTCCAGCGTACCGGTGGGCGGGTTGGTATTGGGCATCTCAAAGACGGTGGTCACCCCGCCGCAAGCGGCAGCGGCCGAGCCGGTCTTCCAGGTTTCCTTGTGCGGATAGCCCGGGTCGCGGAAATGCACATGGCTGTCGATGGCGCCGGGCAGCAGGTAAAGCCCATCGGCGCGCATCTCCTGGCGTGCCGGCGGCATGCAGTCGTCATGGCCGACCGCCACAATCTGTTCGCCAGCAATGGCGACGCTGGCCGGGATGATCTGCTCGGGCGAGACCACCTGGCCGCCGCGGATGACGAGGTCAACTTCTTTGGGTGCGTGTGTCATGGAATCTTTCAGAGCATGGCCCAGCCGCCATCGACGGGCAGGTCGACACCGGTGATCTGACGGGAGACGTCGCTGGCCAAAAACAGACAGGCGTGGGCGACATCGGTATCGGTGGAGACGCGGCGCAGGGCGTAGTCGGCGGCGTGGCGGGTCATCGCCTCTTCCAGGGTGATGCCCAGCTTTTGCGCCATGTTGGCGCACACCTTCTCGCGAAAGCGTGGGCCATCGACCATGCCGGGGGCGACGCAGTTGATGTTGATGTTGTGCGGACCAGCCTCGAGCGCAAAGCTTTTGGTGATGCCGCGCAAGCCCCATTTGGAGGCCGAGTAGGCCATGCGGCCGGCGCGCCCGCGCATGCCGAAGGTGCCACCCACATTCACCACCTTGCCATAGCGCTGGGCGATCATGCTGGGCAATACCGCATGCATGGTATTGAAGCAGCCGGTCATATTGAGCTCGACGATCTCCTGAAACTCGGCATGGCTGGTCTCCCAGCCGGTCTTGCCGATCGGCCCGGAGCCGCCGGCCACATTGACCAGCACGTCAATGCGGCCGTAGGCGGTCAGCGCCGCCTGAGCCATGGCCTCGGTCTGGCTGGGGTCGGTCAGGTCGCAGCGCAGCACCTGCGTGGCCACGCCCATCGCGCGGGTCCTGTCGGCCGCGGCATCAATGGCGGCGGTGTCGCGGCCGGTCAGCACCAGCTTGGCACCTTGCTCTGCAAAGGCCAGGCTGATGGCCTGGCCCATGCCTTTGGCCGGGCCGGTGATGACGACGACTTTGTCTTTGAGATCGAGCTTCATGGTGGGGTCAGGACGTGCGCATCAGAACTTGGAGGCGCGCTCGGCGCGGGCGGGCAGGAAAGAGCGGTCAAAGATCTCGTTGTTGGCCGGTGTGCGAGGCAGCTGCGCCGACTCGACCACGATGGCAATCGCGCGCTTGAGACGGTTGTCGTCCACATCGCCCAGTCCGATGCGGGCGATTTCCGGGTGGCTCATTTCCTGAGCCACGGTGGCCATCAGGCGTTCCTTTTCGACGGCCCGGTTGAGCAGCGGCTCGCGCTTCATGACCGCGTCCATACCGGCCTCCGGGTTGGCCAGCACGTCATTGATGCCCCGATTCAGCGCCTTGAGAAAGCCGCGCACCGCCTGCGGGTTGTCGCGGGCGAAGCTGCGCGAGAACATGATGGTGTTCGAGTACAGGTCCATGCCGTGGTCTGCATACTTGATGAAGCGCAGCTGCTTTTCGGGGTCGACGCCGGTGAGCTTGGCACTGAACCAGATGGTGTTGATGAAGCCAAAGGCCGCATCGACCTGGCCGCGCATGAGCATCTGCTCACGCAGATTGGGCGCCATGTTGGTGATGTTGACCTTGGCGACGTCGACCTTGGCGGCCTTGGCGAAGGCCGGAAAGAGCTTGAGCGCGCCGTCATTGCCCGGCCCGCCGATAGTCTTGCCTTCCAAGTCCTTGGGCGTGCGGATCGGGCTGTCGGCCTTGACCACGATGGTGAAGGGCGGTGTGTTGTAGAGCATGGAAACGGCAATCGGCGCTTCGTTGCCCCGCTTGGCGGCCAGGTCAATCAGCGCGTTGATGTCACCAAAGCCAGCGGTGTAGGCGCCGGTGGCGACCTTGCCGATCGGCGCCGCCGAGCCTTCGCCCTGGTCGATTTCCACATCCAGGCCTTCGGCCTTGAAATAGCCCTTGTCCTGGGCCACAAAGAACCAGGCTTGCGGGCCCTGGTACTTCCAGTTCAGGACGAACTTGATTTTGGTTTGGGCCAGCGCTGCAGTGGGTAGCAGCAGGGCCGTCAGGCATAGAGTCCAGAGGGTGCGTTTCATGGTCAGGGTCTCCGTGGTGAGGGTCGGTACAAGAAAAGGTCAATGCAGGGCGAGGGGACCGGCCACCTGCACGCCGGCTTTGAACACCGCCAGTCGCGGTGATTGCTCAAGGATGGCTTGCGCCGCGCTGTGCGCGTCGATCACCATCAGGTCGGCGGCCAAACCGGGGGCCAGGCCATAGTTGTTCAGGCGCAGCATGCGCGCCGCATTGGTGGTGGCGGTGGCCCACAGCCGTTCCAGGCCGGCGTCGTTGAGGCTGAAGGTCAGCTGGGCCAGCAGCAGCAGGGCCTTGAGGGGATCGGCGTCACCAAAGCGCACAAAGGGGTCGCGCAGGTTATCGGTGCCGCAGGCGACGTTCACGCCGGCTTCCATCAATTCCATCACCCGCGTCAGGCGGATGCGGGTGGGCAGCACGCAGACGCTGATATCGGCCTCGCGCACCCGGTCGATGGTCTGCGCCGCCTGTGCATCGCTGACCTGGGCCAGCGAGGCAATGTGCGAGACGGCCACCCGCTCTTGCCAGCCTTGGGCGATGGCTTTTTCGGCGACATAGGGCAAGGTGAAGGCCTGAGGCACATCGGCGTTGTCCAGGTGGTAGTCGATGTCGCAGTCGTGGCGGGATGCCAGCTCAAAGGTCACATCGACCTGGTCTTGCGGGTTCGACGGCCAAAGCGCGCCATTGACATTGCCACCGATGACCTTGACGCCCCTCTCCAGTGACTGGGCAACGAACTGGCCGGCGCCGTCTTCCAGTGTGCCCGGGGTGTCAAACCAGCCCTCTTGCGGGAAGGCAATCAGTTGCAGATCGACCTGGGCGGCCATTTCCCGGCCGGCTTGCTGCAGGCCTTCGAGCGCCCTGAAGCCGGCTGATCGGTCAACCTCGCAGTTGCTGCGCGCCCGGACGGTGCCGTGCTGCACGCCCATGCGCAGAGCGCGCCGGCCGCGCTCGGCCACATCGGCCACGGTGAAGCCCGCCTTGATGGCGCGCACCGCACGGATGGCTTCATCGAGATGGCGGGCGGTACCCGCGCTGCGCTGACTGGTCAGGCATTTGTCCAGATGCAGGTGGGGATCGACAAAGGCCGGCGAGACCAGACGGCCGGCCGCATCCCAGCTCGGCCCCAGGTCGTGCGCGCCGGCATCGTCCTGCGCCTGCACGCTGGCGATGAGCGCACCACTGATGCCGATGCGCCACAGGCCGTCGCGACCGGGCAGGCGGGCGTTACAGATGAACCAGGGCTCGGTCATGGTCGGCTCTCGGGCTCTGCTGCGCTGCTCAATTGCCCGGCAGCTTGACCATGCGGTCGGCCTTGGGCGGCAGGGCCGCGCGGCTGAACACTTCGCTGACGGCCGGCAGCCGCTGCAGGTTGTAGCTCTGGGCGATCTGCGCGATCGCGTTGCTCATGCGGGCGTCCTTGACGTCGCCCAGGCCCAGCTCGGCCGCTTCAGGCGTGAGCACGGAGCTCTTGAGCACGTAGGTCAGGCGGCGCTTTTCAATGTCCTTGTTGATCAAGGGCTCGTTGACCGCCAGGTTGTCGATGCAGGCGTCGATGCGGGCCACGCACTCTTTGAAGGCGGTGTTGATCGCCTTGACCAGGCTGCTGACCGCCTTGGGGTTGTCCTTGAGCAGCTTGTTGGACACCAGCACGCCGTTGCTGTAGAGGTCCAGGCCGTGGTCGTTATAGAAGATCCAGCGGATGTCCTTGTCGGGGTCCACGTTCTGCGACACCAGATTCATGTAGCTGGTGGCCGAGAACACGGCCGAGGCAGCAACCTGACCCTGCAGCATCATTTGCTCCTGCAGATTGGGCGCCATGTTGATCCAGTTGATCTTCTTCTCATCCAGACCGTTTTTCTTGGCCAGGGCCGGGAAGAGGGCCAGTGCCGCGCTGCCCGCCGGCGAGCCCAGGGTCTTGCCCTCCAGGTCTTTGAGCGATTTGATGTCACTGCCGGCCTTGGTGATGAGCGCGAAGGGGGCGCGGCTGTAGACCATGTAAACCATCACTGGCGCCTCGCCCGGCTTGAGCGAGGCGTTCTGGATGATGGCGTTCATGTCACCGATGCCCGCCTGGTAGCTGCCCGACATCACCCGCGTCACGGCAGCGGCCGAACCGTTGCCCTGGTCGATCTCCACATCCAGGCCTTCCGCCTTGAACAGACCCTTGTCCTTGGCCCAGTAGAACCAGGCGTGCACGCCCTGAATCTTCCAGTCTAGGGTGAATTTGATCTTGGTCGGTGCTTGGGCCGACGCGCTGGCACAGGCCAGGCTCAGGGCGGTGCCTGCAGTGCACAGGCTGAGCAGGCGGCGCAGCGAAAGAAAAGAGGATGAGGCGGTCATGGGCGAGCTCCTTTGGGGGTCAACGAAACGGTGAGCGCCTGGGCGCTGGCGACAAAGCCATGCAGCTTTTCGACCAGGAACAAGATGGCCCGGCTGACGTAGGCTGGCGATGGGGTGGAGCAGGCATCTTCGAGCAGGACGCAGTCGTAGCCGAGAAAGCCCGCGTCCTGCAGGCTCGAGAAGACGCAGCGGTCGGTGTTGATGCCGGAAAAAAGCAAGGTGCTGATGCCTTGCTGGCGCAGCAGGCTGTCGAGCTCGTTGTCGTGAAAGCCACTGAGGCGATGCTTGAAGACCGTGATGTCTTCAGCGGCCACCGGCAGATCGTCAACCACCTGCGCGCCCCAGTGCCCCGGCACCAGACTGGGGCCACGGTCCAGCGGGGAAGACTCGGCATAACCGACGCCGCTGAGCCCACCCTGTGCATCGACCTTGGCCTTAAACAGCACAGCCTCGGGCAGATTGAGTCTGTCGGCCCGCACGCCCCAGTTGAGCCAGACCACCCGCCCACCGGCGGCGCGCCAGAGGGGCAGCAGCTTTTGCAGCATGGGAATGGGCTTGCGGGTGGCGCGCATGCTCACTCCTTTTTGACCGAACCAGCCCTGGGGATGGCAAAAGTCGTTTTGCATGTCGATGACGACCAGCGCACTGCGCCGCAGGTCGATCTCCAGCTTTTGCGGCCGCGCCTGCAGCCACACCGGCCGGGGCTTTCGGGCCGGGCGCAGCAGACTCAAGCCTTCCGCCTTGATCTTCCAACCCTCGGCGGCCACTGAGGCGCTCTTAATTGGTGCGCTTCGCACCTTGGCGGGCATCTTTTGCTTAGTTTTGGTGCGCGAAGAGACGGCAGTACCTTTCATGCCAGAAGCTACGCAGACCCGATGCCAGAACGCGTTGTCTGAAGATGCCAAATAAAGTTCGTTACGTTGCCGTTAAGGCATCAATCCTGCAAGCGTGACCCTAATGAATCATCTGAGATTTCTGCGATACGTGGACGAAATCGCCCGTTCGGGCTCGATACGGGCGGCAGCCGAACGCCTGCATGTGGCCCCATCGGCGGTCAACCGCCGCCTGCAGGACATCGAGGAGGAGCTGGACGCCCCCTTGTTCGAGCGGCTGCCGCGCGGCATGCGGCTGACCGCCGCCGGAGAGATGTTCATCACCTATGTGCGTACCCGACAGGCCGAGCTCGAGCAGGTGCGCTCGAACATCGAAGAGCTCAAAGGACTGCGGCGCGGCACCGTCAAGCTGATTTGCAGCCAAGGGCTGGCGCCGAGCTTTGTACCGCAGGCCATTTCATCGTTCCGCCGACAGCATCCTTTGGTCGAGTTTCGGGTGCAGGTGGGTGACCATGTGCAGGCCCTGAGCGCCTTGCGGGCGCTGGAGACCGATCTGATTTTGGTCTTCAACCTCGACTCGGAGCCGGATCTGCACCCTATCGTCTTTCACGACCAGAAGCTGCTGGCGGTGATGCACAAGGACCACCGGTTGGCGCAAAAAGCGGCGGCGATTCGCTTGTCCGACTGTGCCACCTACCCCCTGGCTCTGCCGAACCGAGACACCGCCGGTCGGCAGATGCTCGAGCGCTTCTTGCTGCGCCGCTCGATCGACCTCAAGCCCATGGTCGAGAGCAACAGCTTTGAGCTGCTGCGCGGCTGTCTCTATCACCAGGAGGCGGTGACTTTCCAGTTCGAAAGCGGGGCGGTCACCGATGGCGGGCAGCTGGTGACCCGCGAGATCGAGGACCGGGGCTTTCCGGTCGGCCACATTTTGATGGCCCGCCTGGCCAAACGCCAGCTACCGGTGATCGCCCATGCCTTTGCCGAACATGTGCTGGGCTTGCTGGGGCAGGAGGGACCGTAGATGTTGGCCTGAGCGGTCAAACGGGGGCCCAAGCACTTTTGAAGGCACGTGGGATGGTGTGCCCAAACAATAAATGCCCGGAAGTTGCATGTTTGTTGACGCCGACCGAAAACTGACCAGTTAACCGAGTTGATGCCGACCCAAAATTGACCAGGGTATTCCACTTGCCTGCTGAATTTTTCAGCAGGAGAGACGAGAAGGTGATCACCATGGAAATGATAGGCAAGGTCAGGCGCATGAAGTTGCGCGAGCAACTCTCCAACAGTGAGATTGCGAGGCGCACGGGGCTATCGCGTAACACGGTCAAGAAGTGGCTGCAGGCCCCTGGCGACCAAGCTCCCAAGTACCAACGAGGAAATGGTCCTACGAAGTTGGGAGCGTTCGAGGCGACGCTGGTGCAGGCGCTCCAGGCCGATGCGCGGCGTCCCAAGCATGCCCGGCGTACAGCCCGTACCCTGTTTGCACAGTTGCAGGCTCAGGGCTACCGGGGCGGCTACAGCCGCTTGACGGACTTCATTCGCGATTGGCGCCAAAGGCAAGGCCAGAGGGCCGGCACTGCCTTTGTGCCGATGAGCTTTGAGTTTGGCGAGGCCTTCCAGTTCGACTGGAGCGAGGAAGGACTGCTGGTGG
>Ga0194115_10007936_pt1 | contig 10402 bp, 6 predicted proteins | sample TA2MahsurfametaG_3_FD_148656 | JGI IMG/M metagenome (GOLD analysis project Ga0194115, IMG submission 148656) | Freshwater microbial communities from Lake Tanganyika, Tanzania - TA2015002 Mahale S4 surface | ecosystem: Environmental > Aquatic > Freshwater > Lake | place: Tanzania: Lake Tanganyika... | reverse complement strand
TAGATCGTCGAAAACAGAAAAGGTATCCATTCCCTTTTCTTGGAACTTTTTGGATTTGGCAGACGGTTTAGGATACAAGAACCAATTCTCCCCGGGGGCAGAAATAGAGGCATCTCTCAATTCCGAATCGCGTGTTTTTTTGGGGGGAAGGCGGCGGCTCGATCACCGCAAGGATACCTTGGAGTTTTCCCCTGGAGTGGTGTTCCGGTCCTTGCCGTTCTGGCCCGAAACGCGGTCATCATACTATTGTCGGAGGTTGATTCTCAGCTGCCTGACCTTCATTCCCCACGAGCGAATGACGACACTCCATTTCTACGGTTCTATTTCTCCCAATCTTTTCTCGCAACGACGTCGTCATGAGGACACGAGACGTAGTCGTTTCAGGGTGGGTATCTCCCAACACGTCGCTTCTGATCGTCAGCGCCATCTGGAGGTTCTGAATGCATTGCTCAAAATTGTTTTCAGCAAGATACGTTTCTGCGACCAATTGATACGTATTCGCTACTTCACGGTGATTCCCACCTAATGTGCGCTCTTGGATGCTCATCGCCTTTTTGTGGAGGTCATGAGCACCTACGAAGTCCCGTTGACGTGTCTTGACTCGACCCATGGCATTCAAGGCCTGTGCCGTCGTCGGATGATTGTGTCCAAAAATTTGCTTCCGCAATGAAAGACATTCTTCGTGGTGCCTAAGTGCATCCTCATAGGATCCCATCGAAGCGAAAAGCTCACCAAGTTCGTACAATGAAAGCGACGTCTGGTAATGATGCTTTCCCAAAGATTTTGTTCGGATACGCAAGCCAAGGCGATGGACAGTCAACGCTCCCTTGAAGTCCCCTCTCTCCCTCAGAACAGACCCAAGGTCGCTGTATGAGATTGCGCAGTCGCTGTGAGAGTTTCCGAGCTTGCGTTCCCGCATTTCCAAACAACGACGGAAGAGTGATTCCGCCTCGTCAAGCCGACCTTGCTCTAGTTTGACATGTCCGATGGAGGTTAAGGCATTGGCCACCTGTTGGTGTTCTCTCCCCTTGGTCGCCTCTTGAATGGAGAGGACCTTTTCATATGACTCGGAAGCCATGTCATATTGAGCCAGCTCCATTAGGATGTCTCCGATGAGAGCGTGACTTGCTGCGCACCTTTCATGAACATCACCCAGATTCGTTTCTTGGATTAGGAGCGCAGATCGACATTTCAGAAGAGCATTTTGGTATTGTGCTTTCGAACAGAGAGTTCTCGCCGCTGCGAGGTGGGAATCGGCAACAAAAAGATGATCCTCCCCAAGTGATTCTTCCCGTATGGTGAGTGCTCTTGAGAACTCGCCTAGAGATTCGTCGTAGCATCCCATCACAGTCAGGGCGTCTCCAATATGGTTGTGGGCTACCGCTACTTCGGGGTGACCACTACCTAAATTCATTTCCAGTACCCCTAAGCCTTCTCTCAGGTAAAGTAACGCCCCATCGGTATCGCCCGTCTTCAACAATGTGAGGCCAATTTGTTCATAAGTTGACCAGGTAATGATGTTGCCCTTTCCATACGTCGACTCTTCCATGGTTAGGACCCGCTTGTACAGTTCCAATGCCTTGTCTGTTTCTTCGAGCTTCTCGAAAAACAGACGCGCAAAAAGCCTTAGTTGACTTGGGTCTCCAGACTCCAATAGGAACTCCATGAGTTGGTTATCGACGTATCCAAGCTGCAAGAGCATTTCCATATCACGGACGGAGTCGAAGTCGTCTCTTGTTGACCCAGAGAAGAAAGGACGGAAATAGACGGTCTCTGGGTTGTCTCCCAGCAGTGGTCGAAGTTCCTTGTGATGAACCTGGATCTCGCAAATGAAGGAAACGTCATCCTTGTAGGGAATCGCGACAAAGTAGATGATATCACGATAGCCATCAAAGCGTGGTGTCAGGAATCGGTTTTCGCAATCAACGATGTGAACTTTTTCGATAAGCCACCGATTTACACTCGACATTTGCTTGAACGATGTACATTCGATGCTCGCACGAAGAATATCGTACAACCATGACTCAGGTGGCCCTGGTTGCCGGTGGTTGTACTCCTCTCGAGCCTTTTCAGCAGCTCGGTCCCGACTCTTGATTTCGGCCATGTCCAAGTCTCCCTCACCGAGGCCTGCGACATCCTTGATTAGGTCACTCAGCACCGTTTTGAAGTTCGGAAAAGCGCATTCTGCTGCCAGGTAAAGGTCCGACAAATGCTGGACCGGTCTTCCATACATGTCTTGTTGACGATAGGAAGCCTTGTAACTTCCGTCTGTCTGGTGGATCCCTTTCGAATGTGGTTTCATTTTCATTCCCGCAATCTTGCCTTGAGGGTCGGCAGCTGCTGCTCGCTCATCACAAGAATCCTGCATTTGGAAAAACGAGCCCAGGCGGTCAAAGAATCGCCGATGGATCGCTTCACTATCGGTGTCACCCATTACATCCTGAGAGTCGGCTGAAGATACCGTGGCAATTCTAGTGTCTTCTGCCTGTACCACACTTTGTGGAGCTGTTTCCTCGGATTGTTTGTCAGTCTCAGCCGATGTTGATGTGCTCTTGTTCGTAGCCTGGAGGTAGTGTTGCATGCGGCGCTCTATGGTTTCAACCGATTCCAAAAAAGGCTCGAGTACAGCCTTTTGCATATTGATGATCATTTTGTGCAAAGTTTCCAGTTCATTCGTCAGTCCACCAAAGTCCATATCCTTTGATAGCTCCAACATGCCATGAAGCTTTTCCTCCACGATAATACCGGCCTTGATCGTTTCCTTGACATTGTGTGGACGAGCCAACGCTTGTGCTTTCTTGCAACGAACAATGGCCTGCGAAGTACGGGGCAACGACGGAGATTGAGATTGAGATTGAAAGCTCAGCATGACGTGACTAGGCGACAACAGCTGTTATATCTTGGACGCTCACCTTTTCCAGTACGTGATCCAATCCCTTCGTCATGGTCTTCTCTATCGTTTATTTCTCTTCTTTCGTAATGTCATCACAGTCAACCACAAAATGACCTGTAAATACTGAAGGACATTGCACCCTCGTTCTCAGGCTCGTTCCTATCGGGCGTGCCACTTGGCACACCCCGGCCTTGTGGCACAGCGTGCCAGTCATTTTGGGGTCTTCCGGTCCTATCGGGATTTGACCGTAGGAACACCGCATCCATGGCACAGTTTTACGGACGACAGACTGTCGACTTTGTCATTTCCCGTCATTTGTCACCTCCCTCCGCCGACACTAAACCCTTTAACGGTTGTGCGAAAAGGCGTTGGAGCACTTCTGAAAATGGAAAGTTAGCTACTAGTGTGCTAAAAAGTGTGCTAAAGACCCAGTGGCACGCCCGATAGGAACGAGCCTGACTGTCACGGTCAGTCGGTAGTGAGGAGTCTGGCGATCCCATCCTTCTTCTCTTGGTTCTCATTTCCTTGGGGTCGTGCGAACCTCTACCGGAACAGTGATATGCCCCGTCGAAGGGTTCGCCGTTCCTACTTGCACTTATCGAAACTCTTTCCGGCAAAGAAGAGTGAACAGTATTTTTGCAACTTGACAGTTTTTGTTGGCAGCAAACAAATTTCCAGTTACGTCAACGAAGGTCAGGCGTTCGATGGTCGAGCCGATCGTACATCGTACATCGTACATACCGTACAGTATTCATTGTCACAGTCAATGATAAACGAGCAAGGGCATATAAATCAACCGTTGAGTTGCCGCCTTTTCGATTATTCACACCTTGATAGCTTTGGCGATACCTTCCCTTTGTGTACAGTACCTGTGTAATAGGGGTGTTTTATAGATAAAGACACGCAAAGCCGGGTTCCAAACAATCGAATAACTTGACCACTTTGGGTCAAATGACTTCGGTCACAACGCTTTTGGAGTTCGAAAACCAAAACATAGAGGTTAGCTCTTACTGTTGGCAATCAGCGTGGAGTCGCTTAGTTGGATACCGTCGTTGTCTACAACTTCCTTGGATCATAGGGAAACTGACGAATACTCATACAACCACTCCGTCCTGGTTTGTTGATCCTAGCTTTGTTGTCCCTCTCAGTTTCTATTGCGAAGTAGTTTTTAGCTGGTCGCCAATCGCACCCAGAAATCATGCCCATCCTTATAGACCAGCAGGAGAAGATTGTGAATGGCGCGAATGCCGTCCTCTACAGTGATAGCGACGACGATAGCGTAGAAATTTCGGACGTCGACGTCAGTGACAGAGATGAAGCACCCGGCCACGACGAACCCGAGAGCGATGACGATGATGTGGATATCAGCGACGACGAATACGTCGACGGTCCCGGCGACGACGAAAGTGTCGGCGGAGATGAAGACGCCGACGAAGATCAAAACAACGCGTTGCTGCAGGTAAAGCAAGACAAGTTCTTTGAACGCCTCAGTCACTTCATGGACGTCCAGAGAAAAATAGAAGAACGCATGAAGAAAATTGATCCCAGCGATGAAATGGCCGGCATCGAGGTTCAAGATCACTCCGATGGGATTTATGAGGAAGATGGAAGTTTCAAAGTAAAGTACCAGCAGCAAGATGCTGAAGGAGAACCAGCAAAGAATCTGGGTGAGGTTTATGAGGCCGCCTATCAAATTAAACAGACACTTCGAGATTTGTTGGACAAGATGGTTGACAAGGTCAAGGGACTTGATTATGTGGATGCCAAAATTGTTGAATTGAAGCCTCGCGATCGCGCTAATGAAAAAGCACGAGAGGAGTATTTGATTCGGAGTCCTGGTCCGCCAGAATCGTGGCTGTACGATATCCTTCGCGCCAGCGTCACTTGCAAAACCAAAAAGCAAATGACCCAGGTGAACAAGTTCCTATCGAAGAAGGCGCACATTGTTCAGGTGAAGAATCGGTTTGTCAACCCTGCCTCTAGCGGTTATCGTGATCTGCTCTACCACGTACTTCTTGACTGGACATACAAAGACAGCGTCCAGTTTATCGCAGAGATTCAGGTCCATCACAAGGATGTTTTGAACCTAGAAAAGATGTTCGGATTGCAGAATCACTACAAGTACTTCCGACCCTGCTTCGCGGGACCCGAGCGAACAGTTGACGAGACTATGAAGGATCTCCAAATGCTTCAGGCTGCTGGCAAGGTAGACGAGCGATTGATGAACAAGATTCTTGCCTTCAAGGATGTAGACCAGCTTTTCATGTTTGCTAGAATCTTTAACGACAATTTGGAAGACTATGATCGCGCCCTTGAGATTTACTCTCGCGTACTGACTTTGCAGGAGTCTACAATCGGAGAGTTGCACCCCCATACCGCTAGGACTTTCCAGGATATTGGTCTCGTCCAAGCGAAAAAAGGACAATACGACTATGCACTGCGAAGCCTCCAAAAATGTCTCGAAATCCAGGAAGAAGTGTTCGGGACTTACAGCCCCGAAGTTGCTATAACACGCAGCCATCTTGGTCATACAATTGTTCTTCGTGGAGACGATGGTAACGAACTAATGGAACATCGTGGAGCTCTCCAACAATACCGCAAGGCGCTTGTGATCAGAGAGAGATGTCTTGGAGAGGATCACTTGGACGTTGCTGCGTCGTACCAGAACATCGGGGAATCTCTATGTAAACTTGGAGATTTTCAGGGTGCTTTAGCAGCCTACCGTGAGTCTCTGTCCATCCTGGAATCGCTGCTAGGAGAAAACCATTCCGATGTTGCTGCAGGACACAGTCTCCTTGGTCACGTTCTCTATCAGCAAGGTGACTTCCAAGCCGCGATGGAAGAATACAGTATTGCGCTTGCGATCCGCGAGGAGGTCCTAGGCAAATCACACCCGCTCACGGCAGATTCGCACATTGAAATCGGCAAGTTGCTGGCTGAAGTTCAGGATTACGAAGAGGCTGAAGCCCGATACCGCAAGGCTCTCCGCATTAGGGAAACTGTTGTGAGCCGGGAAAGTCCTGAGGCGGCTGAGGCGCGCTATTTGATCGGGAGAGTGTTGAACCATAGAGGAGACTTCTCGGCTGCCCTCAAAGAACACAAAAAGGCATACCTTATTCGATCCAAGATTCTCAACAAGAGACATCCAGATACGAAAGCGTCACTACGGAGCATTCGTGCCAATGAGAATAGTCAGCAGGAACCTTAGTTGAACGCCTGACAGCACGTAAATTACCAACGATGTAGTCGGCAGAAGCTTAGCGAATGGAAGAAAGTTTAATGAAGGTGTTGATGTTTTCCAGCTAAAGTAAATCGAGGTTTTGCAGATAGCAGGAGCCAATGCATATGATTGGCCATGGGTTTCGTTCGACAGTAGGAACACAGGGATTCGGGCAGTGATTAGAAGTAGCGACGCCTAACACAGACTGTAAGACGAATCTAGTGATTAGATCGTTCAAGAGGACCAAGAAATATCTACACGTTGTTTTGGAAATGTAGTAGCAAACCTTTGAAACCAACAAGTGCACTTTTGTTGACGAAGCAAATACCTGTGATAAGCGGTGCTAGTCAATGTTTACACGGAGTACAACTACTGCAACCACAGCTGCGGCTGCTGCCACTCCAGTAGCTAGCGATATATAGATTGCTGGCTTGGTTTCGACCTTGCCCGATACCTTCAAATCTTGAGCAACCATCTTGACACAGATCGGACGATGAAAAATCTTTGTGGGCCAAGAAGGTTGATACCGCCAAATCTTGATCCATGAGCGATTTGTACAAGACGCGGTATAAGGGCCTCGTAAACTTCATGCGATCTTGAGTGGTTATGGACCGTATCACGGTAGGAAGAATACTAGCATCTTCGGCAGCAATAGCTAATTCGCAGTATCGGTAAAGGACCTCAGCATTACGCGTCAACGCCGATTCGTACAAGTCATTCATCGCTCGTAGCGTCGTGACGTTGAGGGGTATCCCCCCCTCTTGAGAAGCAGATCGTCCAGGAAGCACGTAATTTAAAGGGACGACCACAGGGCGATGTCGTTGGTAGACGGTGGGGCTGTACCCTGACGATCAACCGCCAATCATAGACATATCCAGTTCGGGCAAAACAGGTGGAAGACCAGCCCTATGAAACCAGGCATACTAGCCGATCTGTGCGATAACTTCCTTCTTGTCCTCAAAATCGAACATGAAAAATTCCTTGAATTCGTCTGAAGTCAGAATGCGAGAAGAAAATCTAGACACGTTCGCCATGAAAATTGTTTCAAAGTCAATCGATCCAACCAAACGCTCAAGATACCACAGCAAAGTAAACCCCTTCTCGTACGCGATTGATGAATATGAATCGTCTGGATCTTCGTCACCGATATTCAGAACCAGACGACTATTTCCCGATGTCATCTCTTCAATGGCCTGCATCCATCATGTGCTTGCGACCATCGATGGCGTCGAAAATGTAAGAATTGTGATTGTTTTTGACGCGAGCTATAACTTGTTCGTGCTATGCCAACGATAGACGGAGAAACTCCGCGGGGAGAGTCGATGGTAGAGCGACGTGATCGCTTTTTCATTTTAGCGATTGGAAATCATTTATGGCGGGTACTGTTAGAACAACAGCGTGTACGAAGTACCGTATATGGAGTGGATTCCGTACTACGGTAGCGTGTGATCCTGACCTTCGAAAGTCAAACTGTGCACCCTATCGTGAGTCACTCACTTAACCAAAGAAAAGCACGGTTTTATAGTAGTTTCATTTCCCGTGGTGGATTACTTAACGTGCAGTCCCGTCGAGGGCACAACTATAGCAAAACTATGGTAAAAAAGTTTCTATCGGTTTCATTTTTTCCTGGTCGTCCTCTTGGCAAAATCATTTTCTGATGGCCCGTCGTCTCATAACTTCCGAAATCATCTCTTTATGTGATCGCTTTTGGTGTGGTCATGCCTAGTTGGTAACGCGTCTGCGATTCTTTGATCCCTTGGTGCGATGTGAATAGTCCTGGTGATGCGCCACATCCCGTATGATGGGCCTTCTGCCATATGGGCCGAATCCACCACCATGGGACAAACGAATCAAAGAGTGGCAGCTAGGGGGGTGGTAGACGGTGGATTGCTGTGGGGTGATCACGTCTGGCTGGTAACGCTTCCGAAGATTGTTGGAATCAAGGGGTGGCAGCCTGGATGGTAACGCTTCCGAACTCGTTGAATACTCTCGGTGGATGGACTAGTCCTGGCGTTGTACCACACCTCGTATGGTGGGTCTTCTGTCACATGGACCGAATCCCCACACTTGGGACATCGAATCAAGGGGTGGCATCCGTCGGAGGTTGGGGGTAGGCATCAGTCGCTATGTGGCGGTCATGTCTGGCTGGTAACGCTTTCTTGATGAATCAAGGAGTGGCAGCCGTTGTTGGTTGTTGGGGGTTTAGGGTAGGCGATGAGTGCTTCGGTATTCACGTCTGGATGGTAACGCTTCCGCAAGGAGTGGCATCCGTTGGGGGTTGGGGGTAGGCTCTGATCACGTTGTGGTGGTCAAAGTCATGTGTGGCTGGTAACGCGTCTGACATTGTTTGCAATCCTTTGATGGAAGAGTCCTGGCGTTGCACCACATCTCGTATGATGGGTCCTCTGCCATATGGACGGAATCCAAACAAAAGGACAAACGAATTGAGGAGTGGCAGCCATGGAGGGGGGGAGGGATGATGATAACAGTTAACTGGCTAGAGATTTATTGAAATCTGGGAAACTCTATTGACTATGAATTCGCAACAAGTCTAGAATCTAGAATGCCTCATTGAAAATACTTCCCACCACTGCCTAGCTCAAGAGGCCATAATTCGTATTGCTACGAGGCATTGCTTGAACGTCTAGTATCTTTCGATGCTAGGCCAAGTGAACCTGCAACGTAGCGATAAGCGGCAAAACACCCATTGTGAAAATCATCTCTTGAGGTTGCATAAGGGAGTAGAATTCATCCCTATGCTGGTGCCTACATAAAGTGAGGACAGATCTGTCAAGATCTACCCTCGTTGTCGATATTGTCGTGAAGGAGGTCCGTGGGAGTATTGTCGAAGTAGGGAGGAAGACGTAGTTTTGTGGCGACCAAAAGAGCCTATCGTAGGCTCTTCAAATTGGCGCGAGAGGCCAAATCCTACATGTACCATAATTAGTTCGATAGGCTCTTACGCCATCTGACTTTCACACAACCACGAAAACGAATCAAGATCAAGAAAAGTCAGATATCAGGACGATGAATTATTATCACTGAAAATGATAAAAAATGGGAAGAAGGTTGTTTATGGGACTCAAGATGGTGTTTTGTCCGTCTTTAGTTGGGAAGTATGGGGAGACTGCTCTGATCGATTTCCTTCAACAACGCGGTCAACAACATGAGAGACCAACCCCCTGAGAACTTGGCGATAATATCTGCAAAGCAACCTCGGAAGCACATAGCTGTTTTCGAAGCTACAGATTCCCTCATCTCCGCTTCCGACTCTTTTGTATCCTAAAAAATACCTTTCAGGGAAACAAGACACCCCCGATGGGTGAGGATCCCCTTTGAACCGACGGCTGTCGATGTCATTTCGACAAAAAGCGATCTATGAATACGAAACATCCATGAGGAAATATATTCTATACCCAATTGGTTCAAAATGTCGTTTCGAGAATTCCTGCCGCCACCGACGATTTACGACATTCGGCAGAAACGATTGTTAGGATCATTATCGATGAACACGACGGTCGATTTTCGAAACCACCTGAGGGAGAGATGGACCACATGTATCGCCATGGAGAGGAAACAGGCGATCGCCAGGGTCCTTCATGCATGGAAGACGGCATATTCGAAACAGGGAAAGATGATATCCTTTCACGATGGTTTTGGTACTGGTAAGGGTGTTGGAGATATTGGGACAACAACAGAAATATCGAAGAGAAGTAGTAGTAAATCAGTTCCTGTCCATGGAGAGAAAAGACCCCGTCACCAGTTCCAAGATCCAAAGCAAAGAAACGAAATGATCGTTTGGAGTATCGTATCCAACCAAGTGACACACTCCGATACCTCAACATACTCGTCTACTGATTGAAGCTGTTTGTAATCAAACAATACAAGAGAGGGCACATCATATATTGGACCAACCATTAGACAATACTTCTTCTGGAGTGGGAGCAGGGATGATGTCATCATCAAGAGTGAATCCGATGAGGAACGTGCTCCGTCTCCGCTTTGCGGGAGCTGTCGCAGTCGATTTGGCACCCCTAGTAATTTGCAGCAAATTATTGAGGGTATCGAATGCCAAACTTGTTCTAGTCAAGAAGAAGGAATCACCGAAATCTAAAGGTACCCGCACGGAGGAGATCCGAGTTGCGACTACTGCTACAACCACCACAACAACGGTTGGCGACGTTTGCATCGACCGAGACGACAGCCAAGGAGGAAGCGGTGCAACCGCTACTACCACCATCACCAACAACAGCAACGGGTATACCGTGTAGTGATTCGATACCTTCGTC
>Ga0194115_10007935_pt1 | contig 10402 bp, 10 predicted proteins | sample TA2MahsurfametaG_3_FD_148656 | JGI IMG/M metagenome (GOLD analysis project Ga0194115, IMG submission 148656) | Freshwater microbial communities from Lake Tanganyika, Tanzania - TA2015002 Mahale S4 surface | ecosystem: Environmental > Aquatic > Freshwater > Lake | place: Tanzania: Lake... | reverse complement strand
ACTAATCGCCAGTACTATGAATCGTAATGTGTATTTTTGATTCGTGAATAGTTGTTTATGCCTATTGGATTCGACGTCGCTTACACACAATGAGAAGTGGCGTAGGAGTTCATTCACGAGCGGTGAAATCACGATAAATGGGAAAGAAAGATTTTTGGCGGCAGTTCACTGTTTCGGGAGAAATGAAAAAAGTAATAATACCTGGTTCACGAGTTTTTATCTCGCTAGACAAAATCAGATCAATTGTGCTTTAGAAATTATAGTTCCGCCCTGCGATACAAGATTGACATTTATGGACCGTCAGCTGCCTTGTTCGTTTTGTCCGAATAAATAAAAGATTTATACGCAACGAATCAAAGCGCGATAGACGATGGACGATATGATGTACGATACGTATGTATCTATCGTCCTAAACAAGACAAAAAAGTGATTCCAACCGTGACTGACAGTGAGTGCCAAATCGGGTTTTACCAAGATTTTATTGGATGGAAACACTTGTGGGTAGATTACAAATCTCGATAACCCTGTTTTGGAGGGCCCCGTGCCTTGAGTTGGTAAGGCTGTTGCTCTTACATGAGAGTGTAACACAATCCTGCCAGCCAAGACGTAGAACACAGACATGCCCATGATGACGGTAGTACATTCTTCATTGTTACACCGATCCCCGTCCATGATGAGTCCCTCTTTTAAATACCCTACCACGATAGATTGTTCATGGGCAATCCATCAAACTCCAGGGTTCATGAGATGATTTTCCTTCGTTCTCGTTTTCTCATTTGTCACTTGGGATGTCGGTTGGGATCATCAGTAGTCTCTCTTTCGGACTCTCCCGACAATGATTCCCCCGTTCCCGACGATGGGATTGATTTCCTTCCTCCCCAGGATGGCCATGGAATGGGGTATTCGTAACCCCCCTCCCCCGCCCAAGCCGGTACTTCGGCTTGAGTTCATGTGACAGGAAATTCAAAATTTTCGTTCCATCCGACTTGTTGTATGTTCTTGGTTGTCAGGGATGATGTGTTGTGTTCTTTCCGTCCCTCATGGATCAAAATCCTTTGGACCTCAAGGTAAAATGGAAAACATTCCTCCTCCGACGATCATATCATACCTTATTGAAGAGCTGGAATATCAGACAATAATGGTCCCTCCGCCCTTCGTCTGGGAGTACCATATTCCTAATGTATCTATGCTTGGGAAGAGAAGGAGGAGGCGGTACCCGCCGTCGTCTCATTCATTCATTCATTCATTCATTCATTGTGTTCATTCCATAATAAGGAATATACGGTACCAGATAGAGACCTTTCGTGGAATGGACTCATGGATATGGGACGTTCTGGTGGGATCTCTCTAGAGGAAGAAATGGTTGACGTGAAAAAAACAAAGATAATCGTTCTCGTTGTTGTTGTCGATTCTTTTGCAATTCAAAAATGACTCACATTCTGAAAACCAGGATACAAAGGGGTATTCAACCCCCAAACCACATCCTTCTATCATCACGTTGCTTTCAAGTGAACGATGCGTGACGATAGCCAGTAGCCCCTTGAAGCTCACCACCAAAGGTCGCCTCGTGTCATAGGGGTCGTGTAGTAGCCATCGTATCCAACTGTGTAGGTATAGGTATCAGTATCCATACATAGAACTGGTCTGTTTGTCTGTCGCGCTCATTTCGGCGTGACGTATGCATGACGTACGACGGCAATCCTTTCTCGAACGGATCATGGTCATGGTTCATGGTGCATAGGGTATTCTACGTATGTACACATGCAAGTGCTAATCTCGTTACGGGCGAAGGACATACGAACGGCTAATATGTACGGTAATCGGAAACTCTCGCCAACGATCTCTCGTCCTTATTGGGAAGTACGGTAGGAGAGGGCGAAGCAGCCGATGAAGACGGGGAGGAGAGATTCGCAACGACCCAGCAGCATTGCAACCTATCCTCTCTCGTTAGGATAACCTTCAAAGGCACTGCAAACAACGACAAAAATGCCGACGCCTCTTCCTGATAACATTGGTGAATTCAGTGCGACCCGTGCGAATGAACTCTTCGAATCGCATAAGAAGTTTTTAGAGTGGCGTAAGACGGAATGGGCGACCCGTGGTCCTGCCGCCTTGGAACAACGCATGGCGGCACGGGCTACCAAGACGACTTGGCGTCAAATGAAGGGTATGGACCTTGTTCGACACGAAATCGGTACTCCAGGTACTAGACCCTTCGCTATCGGACTCGGGTACGTTTTAAATTTTCTCTCCTACCATTCTGTTTGGTTGGGTACTACCTACTACGGGTGGTTGCGTATGTGTGGATGTTGATCGGATCGGAATCATATATCATTTATAACTTACCCATGTGTATCTTTTTGCGTTGTGTGTGTTTCTTCACCATCACCCATTCCACTTTCTACTACTACTACAGTGTCATGTCCTTCCTTTATTTGAGTGTCTTTTTCTCACAAGGCGAAGGCCGAAAGAACTACGAATATTGGGGCAAGTACCATGCCAAGACTATCGCTCCAGGAGGTCATTAAGAAAAGAAAAGCGCGTTTCCGAAGCCAGCCAGACAGAGAGAGAGCAAGATACCATGTGGATATGACGGTCTAGATTGTCTATCTTTCAATGTACTTGACCGCTCTGGAAGAGATGAGATGTTGGAATTTAGATGTAGTAGCCCGTTCATATATACCAAGATCATGTAATATACTGTAATGAGCTCACATTGAGATTCCCAGGTTACAAAAATTAATGACTACCCTTACTATAGTAGGTTAGTCTAATCACAGAGAATACGTTTTGTTGGTTAAACGGATATGCGATACTAATACGGAGAACTTGTCTTGTCATCTTCCCCCCCAACACCGACAACATCTGGGGGTTTATTTATTTCTTTGATGACTTGGATTTGGATTTCTTGACGACCGAATCATCGTCTACCTTTTTGCTTTTCGTGCTGCTGCTACCGCTGCTAGATTCCTTTTTGGGTTTGGCAGTGGTAGAAGACAATGGATTTCCTCCACCTCCACTAGTAGCTACAGCCGCAGAAGTCGAAAAGCTTCGTTTGATCGGATTCCTACCCTTGTCGGAGGATGTTTTGGTGGAAGAACTTTTTCGACATGATTTCGATAATCCATCATTTCCCTCATCCAAGGAATGAACACTTGTTGGAAAGAAATCACCATCAAAAGACATACTTCGTCGGACAGTAGCACCCTTTGTTGTGTCTCTGCTAGTAATGCGTGAGGACGTCCTATCCTTACTTGTCGTCCGACGCTTCAAAGTACCAGGTGATTTCGTCCTTTGTTTCCGTTCATCTCGGCTGGTACTAGTAGTAGCCGACGAAGAGGATGTGGATGATGCTGCTGTGGGGGCGGTAACGACCGAATCTGACGTATCAGCCTCGACGAGTCGTCCCTTCGATCGGGATCGTCTTGCACCATCCATAGGACCCTTGGAACGTTCTCGTCTTGGTCGTTCCTTCTGATCACCACCACTACCTCTATCCTCAAGGGGTCCCCTAGAACGGGATCGTTCTAATCGGGCACGTTCCCTTGCCTTGTCCTTCATCAAATCTCTTGAGGAGGAGGATTTTTGATCCGTCGTCCCATCCTCACCAACACCAACACCATCTAACGATGAGAAAGAAGAGGATGCCTTGGTACGATCTCGTCCACTAAGTGGTCCACTGGAACGACTACGACCCTTCCTTTCCTTCCGTTCTGGTCGATCCTTCTTATCGAGTGGTCCACTCGATCGACTACGACTCTTCCTTTCCTTTGTTTCCCCCTCTGCAGGGGGAGTAGTACCAGCTGCTGCATCACCACCGTTGGGGACTTCTGCTGATCCCTCCTCTTTTTTCTTGGAAGAAGAGGAAGGTCCCTTGGATCGTCCTCGTCCACTCGATTCACGATCTGATTTCTTTTTCGACGACTTATCGGTAGAAGAACTTCTTGTAGTAGATTCCTTGAGTCGTCCAGATGATTTGGACCGTCCTCGGCTCTTGTCCTTCTCTCCACCACTACTTCCACCGGTATCTTCCTTTTTGTCATCATACTTCCCCTTTGATCGACCACGAGATGATGAACCCGTCTTGGACGATGATGACGAAGATATTACCTTACTCAAATCACCACAACTACCAGATTCCTGAAGTCTTCCAAAGGAACTATCAAATCGATCAATCGCACTTTCCTTATCATCACCCTTTAATCCTAGTTCCCCAAAGGTCGGTTCAAACTCTTCACTCTCTCCCATAATCATCTTTTTCGTTTTCCGTTTGCTTTTTGGTTTCTGTTCAGGAAACTCAGCTTCATCAAACTTTTCATCAGGAAATTCATCTGGACCGGCTACCATGATTTTGGACTCTTCTTTGTTTTTTTGCCTTTTTGTATATCTTAATCCAAGTAGTAACCCAAGAACATGGTAGAGGAAATTTTCAGTTGTCCTCGTTTCCTCTCGAGTGTTTGTGTCTATTTCTGACGAGAGGTGTGTTACCCTTGTTGTGGATGTGATCGCAGGGGGGATTATAACGCGTGTGTGATGCGTGTTCCTTGTTGTGCCATCTCCAAGATTTAAGCCGGCCGTCCAAAAACGACTCAGCATATGACCCTAGCCCCCTAATGACCTTTGAAATTTTTCTGTGAGAAGCGTGTAGTTGATTACAGGGGTAAAGAAATGCCACTTCCTTTCCGAACGGGGGCAAGTCGTGCAATCGGTTATCCGGGAGCTTTGTAGATTGCCAGATGGCAGTGGAAGAGGCAACGACGGAGAAAACGAAACAGCTCTTGCGACCTTTGGAATCAGGTCAAAAAAAGAATAACCCTGATCACTTCACATTTCCGTTTGGAGTCGTTGAAAAGGGCGACGTTTCGTAGAAGACGAGATTTTGTTTTTCCCCTGTTGAAAGTATTTATTTGTACATACACAAAGAACTGACCATCATGCCGGAGGAACCGAAACCTCTCCTCGTCTATGGATCCTATATGATCCTTATGGTCGTGGTTTGTGCTTTTATGTTTTTACGGAATCATCGAAGTCAATCTTGGAATGGTAGTGTAACAGACTTCGAAAAAGAATTTTTGAAAATGGCATCATCAGATCCCTTTTGGGGACGGAATAAGGAAATTTATGTGATTTTATCGAAAATGTTATCTACCTGTCAGCAACAAAGACCGATGATCTTAACATGGCAGAAGAAACAATTCCAAATGATTTCATTTCAACAAATGTATGTACGTTTCAAGGGACAACCTATGATGACAGTAGAAAGATGGGGCCATACAATGTCTTTAGAAAAGGCAAAAGAATTCTTACAACGTCAAATAGAGGAAACGAAGAAGCTAAGTAGTAGCAACAGCAACAAGAAAAAGAATGATGACGCCAACGACGACGAGAATGCAGTTGAAATCATTTCATGTTCTAGTGAAGATGTCTTTCGTGCAATGTTTGAACATATTGCCGCGACGTGTCGATTTCGTGGAGAAATTGATCCTATATCGGGTCTACGAGTCTATGTGGGACATCTCTCACCTCAAAAGGTATGAATATGAGAGAGAAGAAAGACGGGAGGGAAAAAGGAACTGTAACAACAAGATGAAACGACGACGACGAAACGACGATGACATCATCAGCAATCGCAATCACAATAAGACCCAACAAGGATAGGAGGAGGGGGAGGTGTGGTTTGCCTGGTACTAGATGGACTCTGTATACTCGCCCAACCCCCTCCCCCTCCCCACCACCACCAAGACGGGGGGGTATCGTATCGGTTTTTGTCCCCACCAACTCCTCCCACACCAACGCACCCGACACATGAGGGTACGCAGAAAATACCCCATTCGAGGATTCTTTGAATAAAGGTTTGATAAGGAGGATCAATATAGATTGTGTGATTTTGGTTTGGGGGAGATTGGGGATTGTGGAGTGGAAAATGTTTGTTTGCTTCGGGGCCTTTTTGTTTGTTTGTTGGGCAGTTGTTTGAACTACCATTCTAGAGGGAGATCCCATACAAATGATACCATTATGTAAGATTTTCCTCTACTAGCTAGTATTGCTACTACTCCTACTCAACGTCGTCGTCACCATCATCTTCTTCTTCTTCGCTTGACGAATCATCATCCTCATCCTCCTCATTTCCTTCATCACTAGTAGTATCATCATCATCACCTTGGTTGTTCTTCTCCTCCTCCTGCTGCTGATGCTGCAATCTTTGGGCTACTCCTTCTTCGACAACCACCTGTTGTGGTTGCTGTAGTGGTTGTTGTTGTTGTTGTATGGGTGGTTGTAGTACTCTTCTTTCTTCCATCATGGGTTGCCATACAGGAAAAATTGATAAGAGGAAACTTCCTAAAAGATAGATAATATCTGCCAATATCGATACGATAGGATTCTCATGTTGACGAACATTAATAACTCCACCTAAAAAGGCAGGAAAGAATGGGACCCGTGGTGCTTCTTGTTGTTGTTGTTGTTGTTGATTTTCTTGCTGTTGTTGTGGTGGTTGATTCTCTTGATGGACATTATTCCGTCCCTCCCCAAGACCACCTTGTTGTTGTTGTTGTTGAGGGGGAGGTTGTCGGGGTGGTACAGCAGCACCACCACCACCAGCTGGAGGTTCCTGATCAGGAATATTTTCTCCTCTCCAAAGTCTAACAGGGATATTTTCCTTGATAAAGAAATGATACACATATTGAATATATTTGACATGCCATAGGAATCCAACGGATACAAGGAGGATGAATAATAGTCTTTGTCGATATTGTTGCTGGTGTTGTTCCTGTAATGACTGACCATTACTTTGTTGTTGAGCTTGACGTTTTGATGCACGTGCTGACATTACCAGGATCATAAAGACTAATTTGAATAAGATCCCACCCTCTAAGGGTTGGACGAAACCACGAGATCGAACATAAAAGAGACGAATGAGTCTCCATAGATACGATTGTTGAATCCATTGAATCACCCCCCCTCGTTGTGGTTGTGGTTGTAGTACTTGCGGTTGTTGCCGCTGTGGGATTCGTAGAAGGGGTGCCGCACCACCACCTCCTCTTCCTAGTGCTGCTGCAGGACGACCAACAATGGGTTGATTTGGAATCCTACGTTCCTCTTGTACCACTTCATCTTCATCTTCTTCCATGGTCGGGTCAGCTTCGACGACGACTGGTGTTGTTCGATGGAATTTGGATCGTGGTTGACCGTGTTCCAATCCTCCTCCTCCTCCCAGCTTTCCAGATGACGGGGTTGATGATGTGCCGCCCATCATTAATTGTTCTTCCAATCGTTGAACTTTCAACAATAAGGTTTGAATATCTCGTTGTGACTCTAACATCATCCGTGTATGTAAATTCAAAAGTTCAACAATCTGTTGTTGCTCGGGACTAGTAGCATTCGTAGTCGAAGGAGTAAGAGAAGCTGCTTTCTCTGTAGGGTTGGTGGACTTTGTCATAAAGGCAGTCGTCGTCGTCGACGTAGTATTCATAGTCATCATCGAATCCAAGATGAATTTCGAGGATGTATCGACTGTCGTTGTTGTTTTGGCTACTTCTTTTTCTTGTACTAATTCTGGCATAGAATCCAATGGCGATACCTTCTTGTTTTCCTCATTATCATCATCGTCTTGTTTGTCTCCAACGTTTTGTGGTTGTTCTTGTTGGAGGAGGATATTCCTCCTGTTATTGTTCTTTTTCTCATGAAGCAATTCTTGAAGTGCCTCTAAAGATGGAGGATCGATAGGATACGAAGCGACACCGGCAAGTTGTAAGATTCGTTCGACTTCTTCATCTTTTTGCATTTTGGTCGTGGAGAACGGGGGGGAGAGGGAGGGACTCTTCTTTGTTGCTATCCTCGTTGCTGTTGTTGCTGCTGTTTCTGTTGTTGTTGTTGTTGTTGTTGGCAATACTATGACCAGAAAGATGTGACGGGATAAGGACGATGCTAACCAAAGCCAACTCGGCCGGACAACCAACAAACACCAACAAAAAAGACTTTGTCGAGCAAGAATGATTTCTTTGGGTACCAGGTGTCAGGGGGGTAAAGCGATAAACTCTTCTCATCAGTATAAAATAACTTTCACCCCCAAGTCGCGAGGGCATAGAATAGGCCCCTATTGCCACATGATTATACCTACTAGCATATATACTATATATTACATAGACTCCCAGAAGTCCTCCACGTGGATGTTAGATGTGTCACATACATGATGGATGTTGATGACATCGCGTTGAAGATATTTTCCGATCACCGAGGTAACGGGCAAACAACCACAACAATAATAAGGACAATAAGGACAGCAACTTCTATAGCAACATGAAGGAGAAGTCGTACCAAGTCTTCTCGTCATCGGTAGTACGGGGGATCCTCGTTGTGATGCTTGTCATCCTACCAACAAATACATGTCATGGAAATCGTTTTCAGACTCTTGGTCCTGTCATTACTGTCACGTTAAAGGATACCGATAGTAGTAGTCTGCAACAGCAGCAACAGAACGACAATAACAAATGGATGGATTGGAATACATTACGTCCTAAACTCCATTGGAGTTTTTCAAGTCATAAACCACTTCCAAAATGGTTCCCTAGTTTAGAATCATTACAGGGAACGATTGGGTATCATTATGATCAAATGATAAGAATGGGAGGAATATCATCCTCGACATCATCAATATCGAACAATGACGACGATATTGTGCCCAAACTACGAAGATATTTAACAGAACCAACCTTGATGGAAGGTATGGCAACCTTTAGGACGCCACAGGGAATTCAAATTGATATCGTTCCGACAATTCAACAACAGTCTTCATCATCCTCATCGTCATCCTCAGTATCACGAAAATCAAGTTTATTAATTCAATTAGCGAAAGGATCAGGATCGATATTGGCAGAAATCCAAAAGACGTCGATATCTTTCCTAAAGGGATGTTATCAATTTGATTTAGATTTACCCCAAATCAATAAGATACGATTGACACCATCCTACAATTGTATTCAAAGAGAACCAGCTATCCTATTAGAAGCAACGACAGGATCACAACGAACGAAAACTGTCTTAAATTTGCAATCTCAAAATCCAACATTAACCGTCGTCCATGCTTTAGATGATCGGTAAGTTAAGAAAATAGAGGTGGATGTCTTATTTCTTTCAATTCCAACGACTTCCCCACACAGGGGTTTGGCCAAGTCGTCGTGATCTTTGAGGATGACAAATCTCATACACTCCTCCCTTTCCTCCCCCAACACACCCCTCTTTATTCTGTGGTCCCAAAATCCAAAAGTCATACGATTGCACCAGAAATTTCATTATATAATGCACGAATCATCTATCAATGGAATATCCGTCTTGATAATGGGAATATTCAAACCCAAGTCGATCCGACGGATAGTATCAAGGTAACATGGACCGATTCCTCGCCGACAGATGTCTTACGACTAGGAGCAGGAGGAGGGAACGGTGGTATTGGTGGTGGAAAATGGGTCACACGTCTTCGTATCCCATTATCTGGTACTAGTCGATCAGCTCTACAAACCGATATTCAAGTTCAACGTCAATTTACCTTTTAAAAATGGGGGGGAAAGAAGAAGAATGGCTACCATACCAAACACGAAGCCCTTTCCTTTGATCGATATATTTTGTTATCTTCCTGGGGGGGGGCGGGAGGAGGGGGAGGGCACCGCTCAAGGAAGAATGAATGGGAAGGAATGAAAAACTAGTAGGTATGGTGGTGTATCAATCCTTCCCTCCCCAGCAGCGGCACTCATCGGAATCAATCTCACCGAATCTAGCTAGAGTAAAGTATAATGCACACACCATCAACAGTGCTTCATACCTGACTACTTTGACTGCTTGTTGGTTATGACTCGCTCGACTTCAAACTCCCTCCAACGGATGAGTCATCCTATCATCATCATCGCTGTTTTCGATGAATTCTGCGATTCGTCGTCTTCCTGTTGGAAAAAGGATTCCAGTTGAAGAGAAATCTCTCATCATTCTTTCCGAAGTTATTTCCTCCAACCATACCCTCTCTCCACCGACATGATGACAATGACATTGGGATCAAAATCATTAGTATTCACTGCTGCCAGATGTTATAGTCGAAGACGGATAGGGAATCCGTCCCATCATGATTATGGGTGCAGGTTATTTTCGACTAGCCATTCGTCGATTGTTGGGAAGAAACCATCATCATCATCCTCTACTACGACATGGTCCAATCTTCATACGAATTATAGTCGTACAAGACATTCGAATGGGAATCTTGAAGGATTTGCTGTCGTCTTTGGATTATCCATGACGGCGGGTGTCACTTGTGCCATCATTATGGCACGAGTATGATATAGTTGAGTTCAAGTCTTTATAACGTAATTACGAAAACCAACAAGGAATGGATGGAAAAGAACCCCCCCCCCAAAGA
>Ga0194115_10007933_pt1 | contig 10405 bp, 7 predicted proteins | sample TA2MahsurfametaG_3_FD_148656 | JGI IMG/M metagenome (GOLD analysis project Ga0194115, IMG submission 148656) | Freshwater microbial communities from Lake Tanganyika, Tanzania - TA2015002 Mahale S4 surface | ecosystem: Environmental > Aquatic > Freshwater > Lake | place: Tanzania: Lake Tanganyika... | reverse complement strand
ATCTCTCTCTCGCTGGTCCATTTACACCACACTCATTCTTTCACATTCACACAAACTAATTTTCACGAGACTATAAAAAAATAAATACACAAAAACCAATACAATGTTTGTGTTCTGAAGTCGTTCGTTTTAGTTGTTGCGGTGTTGCTCGGCATCTCGTCGGTCGGTCGTTTGCCAGTGTGACCCTTGCGAGGATCCTACTCGGTGGAGATTGTAAAGGATTCGTAGCTTAGAACAGACGCTTACCTCATCGAAAGATTAACGGTCGATGCTTGCCAGGACTATCTCTTTCCCAGCAGTCTACGACGGCCAGCTCGTGCTATGAACCCGTATCGGCGCAGAATGACGACAGGATGCTCTTGGGAATTTGAGAGGGGAGAGGACTATAATCCTGCGAGATGCGTAAAGATCATCGCCATGACAGTGCATCACTCGATAGCAATCTACACTAATGGCATTAGGGATATACAATGAATTCGCTCACCCAAGCCATGAAAAACCATAACATTACATTTCAACTTTATACCAACCCTACAACAGATATTTTACAACTGTGTATCGGTCTCCTTGTTGTAATCCAATACACGGTCTACCAATCCATATTCCTGGGCCTCGTAGGCACTCAAGAAGTTATCTCGATCCAAGTCCTTGACGATCTGATCCGTCGTCTGTCCAGTGAACATGGAATACATCTTAACCAGATTATCACGGATTCTCATAATTTGTGCAGCTTCTACCTTGATATCCTCGGCCTGCCCCTGAGCTCCGCCCATAGGTTGATGAATCATAATTCTGGAGGAAGGAAGTGCTAGTCGTTTCCCCTTCGATCCAGCTGCCAGAATGAAACTTGCCATACTAGCTGCCAAACCAAGATTAATCGTGATGACTTCCGACTTGATATGTTGCATACAATCAAAAATGGCAAGACCAGAAATCACAGATCCACCCGGTGAGTTGATGTACAGGTAAATAGGTTTAGAAGAATCTTCTGAATCCAAATACAACATAACACCGATGATTTGATTTGCCAATTCATCATCAATTTCAGACCCCATAAAGATGATACGTTCACGGTACAAACGATTGTAGATATCGACCCTATTGGGAAGAGAAAAACAGCAACAAAATGTCGAACCATTGAGATATACATGTGTCTGGGTTTCTGATCTTCAGTTCATTCCTCGAACTCACCAATCTGCCTGTTGAGATCCAGGAACTCGGTAGGCAACCTTGGGTACACCGATCGGCATCATCTTTACACTTGCCGCACCAGACGTAGCTCGATTACTTCTAGATCCATAAATTTGAGAAGCAATAACCTGTTTGGGGATGGGAGAGATTACGCCATGACTCCGTGGCACAAAAGACGGGGCTGCGGGGGGAAGGCAAGAAACACACGGCTCTGTCAGTGAAACTTTGGCCTTGGACAAAAGATGTTGGCCACCTGTGTTGGATCCAATGCAAGATTTTCACACTCACCATACGCAGCAGCGTAACTAAGAATAGCCAAAACTGAAACCAAAGATCTAAGCATGCTGCCTCTTTACAAGTAATATGATATCTATCAGAATGTGTTTACAGGTATTCGAACAGCAGCTGGTTTTCTTCCTGACCTGTACGTTACTCGAATTGCCCGAAAACCAAAAGCAACCATTCTCGGCTTTCCAGTGCTTCCACGTAGCAACAGATTTTCCTGTTAAATTGACGTTACTACACCGAGGCGGAACAAAATCTAACGATGACGTCGCGGGTCGGTGTCTCGAGTCCCTAACGAGTTTGAATCCCGGATCCGACCACATCTTTTCTGTTCCATCTTTATCGCCATGGGACCATCTCAACAGAAGGGATCGTATGGTTTGACTCTTGATTATAGTCCATTATCTCGCCTTTCTTCCACTAGAACACCCATCATCATGACTGAAATGCAAATAGAAAAAACTTTGGAAGAGAAGCGAAAAGAGATTGAAAATGACATTTCGTCATTGAGTCGGGTATCTCATCGGTTGGCTATGTTGGATACTACTGAGAAATTATCTCAAGTATTGGACAAACTGTTACCTCGGTTACTTTTGAGAATTGGAGAGAATCATAAACGTCAACTGATAGAAACATCCCTCCATGAACCATTATCGAGGACACATGCAAAATTAGTCGAAATGTTAAGCCATACGATGAAACGGGTCCGAGAAGATAAACAATGTCAACTTCCATGTCGTGGTATTTTGGATTTATTAGTCGAAGAATCACAACCGGGTTCGATAGTTGCCAATGTCAAGGTCGATCCATTTACACTCAACCTTTCCTTAGCATTTTTGACACTTGGTATAAATCGATGTCCCAACTGGGAAAATCTGTTACCAGGCCTTTTGGTACTACATGGATATTTTTCTTCCCTATCGGCAGATAAGTTAGTCCAATCCCCCTCCACGAAATCTCAGTGGCATCAGGTGACACATTTATTGTTCCGTGCGATGGATAATATAATGAAAGTCGAAGAAGAAAACTCCAAGGTTAATCTATCTCCCTTCATGAATGCAAGTGGGGGGAAGCGTCTCAAGTCAAGTGTCTCCACAGATCCTGTCGACAATTCAAAGGACGACAAGATCGACGATCCCTTGACGACCATTCGGTCATTACTCGCGAATGATGAAGTTACTGCTTCTGCATGCTATAATCTTCTGTTGGATATTATTCTATATCAGACGACTCCTGCCAATTCAAACGTCCCACCACCAGGATTATCTCAATCCGGCCATCTCCGACTCATCAGTGGTGCATCAGAAACGGCACGTGACTGGGCAGCCGAAATGGCTCCTCGGAGTCAACTTGTCCAAATCAAATCCCGTATACTAGATTGGATTGCCCCCTCTCGTCGGTGGGGGTTATTTACGGCAAACACTCGGGGGAAAACCCGATCGATGGCCCTACTCATCATAGCTGCCGGGGACCCCACCCCCGAGGTTTCACAGAAGGCCTCGACCTTCCTCAAACAAGCTCTGGACCCACAACGGGATGACTTCAATGCATATGGTGAACCTTCCTCGCTTATTCAGGAACTCTTGATTCTCTCTGTTGGAGCCAGCAATGCACAGCTTGTACTTTCCAGAGAATCACCGGAAACCGATCTACTATTGACTCTAGGTACCTCGCGGGCGTCGGGCGAACATCTGAATCAACAAGCCATCCTATCACTAAAACGGAGGATGGTAGCAGAATCTACGATTGCTACGATTATGGACTACGCTGCCAAGATTCTAGTTGACTCGCCTGCATCGTTTGACGGCGATGGAGTTGGTAGAACTCGGATGGGCGGCCTTGCGAACCTTGTCCTATTGGCATGCCATAAGAACTTGTCACAGCTCCGAACATCTTCGGGTCTCACAATGCTCCGTGGGAAGACATTTATCGCTGCTGCTCAGCTCTTAAACGCACTCATGGTTCGGCTTACCGCCCGAAAGACTTCTGAGCCCGTAGATCCTGTTGTGCTTGCGAAGGCGATGGCTATTGGGTGCGATTGCTTGTCTACCGTCGTCGCTTCCAAAATCAGTGTCCCTAGCTCATCTTTTACGACGACTATTGGTGGGAGTGAAGGCAACATTGCAGTTAGAGAAGCTTTGTATGGAGTCGTCTGTACCTTGTCACGCTCAAACCTCTCCCCCGAAAAGATGTTATGGCTTTTTGCGAAAGGGGAACATTCCTCGACTTCCATATCAGTCGAGACAGCTACCCTACTGTTCGGCTGTATTGCTGCAGAGGATGATGTGCTCCGCCCAAGAGCAGTGGCAGCGCTAGACGCATTGCTGGCTGCCTATTGCCGACTCAACGTCTACAACGACGACAAACTCTCGAACTCAAACAACGCAGCTCCGTTAGAGGCAACCACGGTAAACCCTTGGGGCCAAATGGCCGATTCCGCTCCTAAAAACAAAATCACCGAAAGAAGTGATTCAACAACGCACATGCTGAAATCTGAACTGTCGTGTCTGTTGCTACCTGTTCTGTGGGCCGCCTCGCAGCATTCACAACCGAGTCAGTCCCGCGTCGCTGCAGCCCGATGGGCCTACGATCTACTATCCAAGTTGGATTTGACAAGTGCCTGCCACATTCTCTGTTTTCTTGCTGGCGACAGCGACGTAACAGCTTCGACCTCGGCACGTGAAGCACTGAGTACCGTTCAGGTTTCGAAGGCTGAGGAAAGGTTACCGACGGGGATGGTGGCAGACTTTTCGGAAATGGTTGCTGTCCTCTTTACTGATACCAGCGCACAAGCAATGAACACTTGGAGGCCCAGCTTTTGGGAATTCACGCATAAAGGGAGAACTGCGGCCGTCGAGTACTTGATTCGCTGCCTCTTACATGACATGTACGGCGGCGACGAAGAAGCGATTCGAGTGTTTGTGCTGGCTTTATCAACTTCAATTTTGGATGCCAGCAGTCACTCAAACAGAGACTCGCTTGGTCTGCTGGACGAGTGCGCCGGAGCGCTTTCCCTTTGCATGTCTACTTCACTTTATGCACGGTCTCTGATTTCATCAGGAAGCGGTCCTTTAACGGCACCAAAAATTCAAGAGCTGTCAGTACACTGCAATTCGTCGAAAGCACGCCGTCTTTTGGCAGAGACTTGGGGAAATTTATATCAGGATGTGCTTCTATACGACGATCATGTGTGTGCCAACCAGCTGGAAACTGCGCTCCAGTTCTGTTGCGGAATTATTGAACAAAAGTCATCGATCGGTCAAAGACATGGCGCAGCATTTCTAGGCGGAACATGCATCAAGGTGTACAGGCAGCGAACGACATTGAACGCTTCAGAAATCATGACCACTCTTGCATCAAAGTACGTACCACTTGTGGCATTTTTGTATTCTTGACGATGAGCCCACTAACGATCTGTCGATTTACCAAGAATATTGGGATTGATGGGTACTGAATTGTTGAATCCCGACGACATCGTTGCCAATGCATTCGCCGATGGAATTGCAATCGCCTGTTCCTATTCACAGGACGACGCGCCAATTCTGGAAGCTACAATAGTGCCTGGAGCTACATTAGCTCTATCAAAACTGTCGGAGGCCATCCGCATATACGGGAACGGCGAAACAATAGACATTCCACGTGTGTCCAAACTGACCCGATCAGCTGGAATGTGTTTAGCAGCTACAACTGCAACAACCACCGTGGATTCATCCCTTGGCGATGCCCGTCTGATTTGCGTAGAGTCCTTATTTCTCTTGCTAGGCTCGACTTCATTTCGAAAGGACGAGGAGGTGGCGCTCTGGGCTGGAGAAGCTCTCGCTGAGTACTGCGACGCGTACAGTCCGTTAAATGTAGCATGGCCCTCTTCCGAAGTCGACTGGCCCGAGGAAGACTCCGAAGAATTCGCACGAAAACTGCCACCGCATCAGCAGGTCATTTACAAGCTTTTGCGAAGAGCGAGGCTTGAAAGCAATCCACAAAAAAGAACAGCAAGTGGGCCTGCACTGTGCGCTGTTGTTGCTCGAGCTGCAAAGAGAATCAACCAAGATTCCACAGCTTCACATCGATCGTTGATTCAGGAGCTTTGCTTACGCTTGGAAGAAGTACAAACCTGCTTTCTCAAGCTACTATCAGATCCCAAGAGTAGACACCTGTCCAGAGAGAGCTGTTGCATGGGCCTGGCTGGATGTCGAAGCTTGGCGACTATTTCATCCTCGAAATCCCTCACTGATGATATGAACACGCGCCTTCTGCGGGCGTTCGGACAGACTACAGTCCATGGTGGTAGTGCAATGCAAGAAACTCCTCAACAAGCGGCTGAAAGGAGACGAATGGAGGGAAACCTTGCGCCGGGTACAACTGAGGATGAGGAAATGCCGAATGCTGAAGTTGGAGGAGCCGCAGGAATAGGTGAGGCGTCTCTTGGTGCCTACCGAGAGATGGCTGGGGCAGCTGTGTCACTTGGACGCCCTGACATTCTCTACGCGTTGTTGATGCTTTCCGTATCGAACCCCGCTTGGTCTGCTGAGGGGAGGGACTACGGACCGTCTGCACTTCTCGGTCAGCCGTCCCTTCTGGGAAACCGGAGCGATGCGACCGAAACTCGACATGCATTGAAGAGCCATCTTGGCACGCTTATTCCTAGGATTCTTCGCGGATGCCACTCTCCCAACAAAGAGGCTCGCGAACAGATGCAGAACCTTTGGAACGGATTGACAGGAGGTGGAAACGATGCTCGTTCGGTAATCACCGAGCACTTGAAACTGACTGTCGATACGCTGATTGAAGACAGCACCAACAAACTATGGCGTACTCGTTTCGGGGCATGCAGTGCACTATCACAGGTGCTCGTCGGCCGATCATGGCAGGAACTCGGTGGTGGCACAGCCGTACTCTTTGATGATGATGTGTTCATAAAGAGCAGTACAGAATCAACTACCGCGGGGGTGAGACTTCTACGTCTCTGGAGGGTGGCGATACGGGCGTTGGACGATGTGCGTGAAAACGTCCGAGAAGCAGGCGATTCGCTCGGTCGTTGCGTTCGAAGTCTTACCCTCCGCCTTGTCGACCCCAACGCTGCCAAGGGAGATGATCCATCTTCGTCTGAAGATCCAGTTACTCACGAAAAGGATGCCAGTGCTGCGGCTGCGACGGCTTTGAGGTGGTTGATCAAGCATGGCCTGAAACAGCGATGTGCGGAAGCTGTTGGAGTTTGTATGTCTTGCCTGATTGGTATCGTTGACGTTGCCAATCCGAGCATATTGCAGCCACTAGTACCCGATCTCCTTCGATCACTCCTTCTATCCATGTCCAGCTTAGAGCCAGCAGCGCTAAACTATTTTTCTGTACGAGCTGCTGGTCAAGAGCGGGGCTCAGACACCTATGAATCACTAGAGAGACTGAGAATTCAAGTTGTCCAAAATGGCCCGATGGCTACTGCCGTGACGAAGATTCTTGAGATGGTACCTCATATGGATCTCACAATTCAGAAATCTATAGTTCCGGAGCTGGATTCTGCAATAAGGCTCTCAAGCGGCGTGACAACGAGGACAGCGGCGGCGGACTGTGTGTCCACTCTTTGTGCGACCTGTCCCAATGCATTTCGGCAGAGTGGTCCATCGTCCATGAACCCGTCAGTGAGTTTACTCAGAGCATTGTATTGGGCCTCGGAACGTGAACGAGGACAGGCAGCGAGAGACAAGTATGCTCACGCCTGTGGCAATCTTGCCGGGCTCTGTCCGGGGTCAAGTGTCAGGTCGCTAGCCCTGAAAGCATCACAGAAGTACAACAAATCGACAGGCAGCAATGATGATCCGTCCGCCCGCAAGGCGGCAGCCTTAACTTTGCGAGCAATCGCAGTTCGTGCATCGCACCAATTTGGAGATGGCGGTCCAGCTGACTTATGGTGTCGTCGGATCTTGCCTGTGGCATTCTTGGGAACCAGAGACCCTGAGCCAAAGGTAGCCGCACTTTTTGCTGATGTGTGGGAGGAAGGCGGTTCTGCAGCATCGCTTGCGGGTGCCGCTGATGGCTTCGGGAGCACGCTTGAAGAAAAGCTGATAATTCATCTCGTCAAGGAGTGTATCAAGGCTTTGACTGACGTTTCATGGTCTAGACGTGTTACTGGGGCCGATGCTCTGCGAGAGCTTGCTTCAAAAGAAATACTAGCACCGCCACCTCGTCGAATCTCTGGAGATCCTAAGGATACGAGTCTGGAAGAATCTCTCCGAGCGCAACAGCGAGCGCAGGCGAGTCATCAAGCCCTTGTCGCACTGACGAAAACAATTGCAGATACACGTTTGTGGTCAGGCAAGCAAAATGTGGTCGATGCGTGCGGCCTGTTGGCCTCAAAATGGTCATCGAAGTTTGCAAATGTTGCGAATCCCAGCGAGGTAACTGGGAATGGAGTAGATACTGTTATTCCTCCAATCCTGCTCACGGACGCTACGGAACGTGACTCTCTGTTCTTGCATGATGGACGCTTCCAAAAACAGCTTGACGAAGAGCTCCCCGAGGAAGATACGCAGATTCCAGAAGTAAGAATGGAGCTGAACGAGGGAGAAACCTTAGAAGGAACAAGCCTTGATTTTGACTATGATATCACTGGACAAGAAGAGAGAGTCGACGACGCCGAGCCAGTGGCGTCTGTGGAAGACGTACTGGCGAGGGACTCCCAAGTGCAGGTACCGACATTCGTCGGAATCTGTCGGTTGTTCCTGGGACAGGCTTTTCCGAGCAAAAAGAGCATCTCATCCGTTCAAGACGAGGCAGTGCTACCGTACCGTGCCTCGTCACTAAAGGCCCTTGCTGATTTGCTCGATTCAATTGACAAATCCATCCACGCTTCCCAGCAAAAGAAAATTGTCTTTCCCTTTGTCATCCAGAGTCTGGTGCCACTTTTCGAAAACTCACCTCCGGCAAACGACAACGCGAAAGAAGAGTCGCCTCTTTTCATCTCTAGGGCACTTGATTGCTTTGGTGCTTGCTTTTGGGAAGGTTTCGGCTCTCCAGACGCGGGCGAAGACAACCAGTATAGAAGTGTGATGGTGCTCGCACAGATATTCGTGCAGCTGTCAGTGGTGGAACGCCCATGGACTGTCAAGACCTCGGCTCTTAATGCATGTGCGCGATTGATTTCCAAAGCAGACGCGTCGTCCCTCAATGATCACGTGACGTTAACCGCACTTGTTAACTGTGCTACACAGGCCCTGAGTGATCGCAAGTTCTGGAAAGTTAGGTAAGTCATCATGTTTTCATTTTTCCAAATCTCGGCAATTCGTTTCCAACACAGTGCAACTTCGTTCCAGACATGCTGGACTGAAAATTCTTGATGCCCTTGTGGGTCGTTGCGGTCAAGCCGAGAGCGTCAACTACAAGTCAAGTGACATGAGAAGCCAAGAACGTCAAATGATTCTAGAGGCTGTTCTGCCTCAGAAGGAATCCATCTTGCAGTTGGCAAAGCAATCACTCCGGGACTCTGAAGCGCTCGTGACGGCTCTGGCAAGTCAGATATTGAATGCCGTTGCATGGTGGCCATAAAGCCATCAGCCTTAGGATCCTATCTGTTCTGTCTCTTGCTATAGTTTCGTGATACTCGTGCAATCCAGACGGCAAAGGTAACTGCTGTCTTCTTGCGCTTTATTCGCTGTTCTTGTAGATGTGGACTCGGAGGAATGACAAGTGCCGCCTGGGGTTGAGGTCGGACAAATAATGTTGCTGCCATTCGATCTTGATACCGTCTATCCTCAACGACTCGATGTTTGACAGAAGGATACAGATTGCCTGTCATGTAGGATAATACCGATCCAACAAATACAATAGCGATACGATGTCCATGAAAGGGTACAGGTATCCATTGTTGGACCTGTCCATCCAAATATTCAAGACCCATGGCATGTAAATTTTTCCCTTTTGCATCATGAAGAATCACTGAAATTAAGGATGGGTCCGTATGCATCGGAAGAAGAATTCGTCGTCGTGGTGGTATTGGTGGTGGTACTACTACTACATCGTCGTTTTTTTCGATAATGTCATCATCTTCCTCCTCCTTCCCATCATCATGAAGTCTATTCATATTCAATGTGGATTCTGGGTTGTAGTGATGCTCATCCTCGTTTTGATCCGGTACGACATATCGTTTGACATGAAATTGACTACATGTTCGGGTGGGTCCCAGATTGTCTTGGAACCAATTCGTTGGAAGTTGTAATTGACGTTCAATTGCAGATAAAGATTGTTCGGCAATCATATGTAAATTATGTGATAAATCTTTCATGGATCCTTCGAATGTATGATTATTCGACATTGACACCCCATTTACATCGAAAAATTGATCATCCGAAACGACGAATCCTTCTCGGTATTCATTATACCGTGAGAGACTATTCACTCCACCGGCGGTATGATACCCCGTCGCATGATGTGCGGCGGTGGTCGTACTAGTAGAAGAAGACGAATTGTTGTTGTTGGTGTTGTTGTTGTCCGTTGTTGTTGGGATCCATGGGACGGAATCGGGAGAATCTTTGACAATATTCAAGGCAGATCGGACTACCGAAAAGGAATGGGAATATAAGGCTTCCATCTCATCATCATCCAAATCGATAGTCGCCACACCGACTCTTTGAAGAGTCTGGGCTATTTCATCCCATACCACCATATGATCTTCTTCTTGACCGTCTCTCCTCGTGGTGGATACCAGCGGTGTAGAAGAATCATCCATGATGATCAATCGTCGTCTACAAGAACTTCCTTGTGGAGGAATAGGGAAGATGAAAAAGGAGACGGTTTGTATGATGAATCGTAGTCTACATATTCGACCCAGAGTCTGTGTGACGAAACGACGCGACTTTGATTGACAGAGAAACGCAAAAGTTGGTATCCCTCACCATACGGCTTTCCGTTGATCGACTTCTGTTTTGCTGCCGATTGA
>Ga0194115_10007932_pt1 | contig 10405 bp, 10 predicted proteins | sample TA2MahsurfametaG_3_FD_148656 | JGI IMG/M metagenome (GOLD analysis project Ga0194115, IMG submission 148656) | Freshwater microbial communities from Lake Tanganyika, Tanzania - TA2015002 Mahale S4 surface | ecosystem: Environmental > Aquatic > Freshwater > Lake | place: Tanzania: Lake... | reverse complement strand
TCTCTATTGGTCTGGTCTCAATCTTGCGTTGACCACGATAGAACAACGAGACGCTCAGCGTAATCGCGTCGGGGTCAAGAGCTTTCTCAAACTCAAGATTGAGTGCCATCTTTCGCTTTCCAAATTGTCGTACAATCGAATTCTTCGCGCGTTTGCCGTCACGCTCGAGGTGAAGGGTCAGTCCTGTCACAAACGGTTGCTGTGGCCATACCCAACCCATCGCAAGCCCTTTCGTCGACTCATCGACATAACCCCAGTACGTCTCCATTGACCCAAGCTCGGCTGTGAGCGCGAGTCGCAATGCGTCACGAACAATCCTCGAGTCATTATCCGCCATTGATCCATTAGCAACTGCGGTTGCGATTTCGGCGTAATGACCGTTGAGGTACGCCTCGCGAAGCTCCCCATCGGCAAGCTCGCTCGATTTGATGTCTATCGCCCAAACTGGAGCGCTCCGATATTTTCGACACGCGAGACAACGCTCATCGCTCTTCCTTCCCGAAAAGCTGTTGGTGGTGCCGCACCAACCGCATACCCATATTGATTCGGCTGTCTGAGGCCCTCTCATATCGTTGCAACCAATGTCTTCACGACGTCGTCCCAGCTGAGGTCTATGAGTCCCGCCTCATCTCGTCGTTCGATCCAAACATTCTCCCAATCGGCTTGCATCTCGGACCACGCAGTACTTACCTCACCATTGTTCGTGCTGATCAACTCGGGCGCAAACAGAACCATTCGCTTCGCACGTTCATTCATTATTCCTCCACGAGCGCGAGGCCCCCACAGCTTCTTTAGTTCTGCCATCGTTTTCGGATGAGGCGTTTGGGCGTAACTCAACGGAATAGTCGCACCAAGGTCGTGGGCGTCCTGATCTGTAAACAGCAGAATGATGTGACGTCGCTTTAGGTCTTCTGGTTCATTTCGCCACGTAGATCGCATCGCAAGAAACACTGCCTCGAGACCCGACTCCGGAGCATCGCCGCCGCCGAAGGCTTCGATTCCTTGCACCGCCGTCTCAAACTCCGCTCGCTGCGTCGCCAGGTCGAAAAACTTTGTCACTTCAAATGCCGACTCTTGATGTTCGTACAAGTCGCGAAAAACTACGAGCCTTACTCTGAGCGAGTCGAGCACACGCTTAGAGCGCCTCAGTTCTTCCTCGATCTGTCCATCGAGAGTAAGCATGCGCATTTTCACCCGTTCCAACAGAGGGCCCATACTTTCAGTGCCATCAACGACGAAGGCGACATCGATTGGAAATCGCTCACCACTCGGTCTCACTGCTTGCTGCAAGCCCGCACGATTAGCTAAGCCACTCATGAAGTTGAGACGCCCAATGTCGAAAGGATCAGTTCGATTGAAGGTCGGCGAGTTGACTGTCGATGCAAGCAATCTCGCAAGATCTGTGAAACCCGCGGTAGCGACAGATCTAGATCGCTGCAGTTCGGAGTTGCTCCTGCGAGTGAGAAATCAGCATCGTCGCTGAGACCATCGTGATGTCTTGCATTCCAAGTAACTCCGCCCGTACCAAATACCCTCTCGAGTACCAGGGCCATTTGAAATAGGTCGGTTCGAGTACCGAGTGTCAACCCTGTCAAACCCACGGAGCGAGCAGGATTCTCTAGAACCCTCCATTCCGGCGTCATCAAGGTAGTGCCCACCTCTACATCATCGAGTGAAAATGGTGGCGTTTCAGAAAGAAAAGCTTCGTCGAAGTCGATAAGGCGCGCCACGGGACCAATCGGCATCTTCGAAATCAGAATGTTTTCCTGCTTGATGTCCCCATGTGCAATTCCGAGCTCATGTAACTCCCATACTGCGAGCATCAGTGTCCGAAGAAAGATAAGGCGCTCGTCACGAGACCAATTACTGACACCTTCGCGTGTGACTGTTGCTGCATCAGATACCCACGGATACACCTTTATATAGCTCAGCGATTCCACGGGTCGACCGAAGTCAATCGGTTCGACGAGGGCACCAGTGCCAGAACGCTGACGGGCAAGACGCCGCATCACTTCACGATGACGAGTCTCGAACCTCTCGCACTTTCGCAAAAGCTCGGGTCCTACTTCAGGGTCGTTACGTTCGTCCTCATTCGGTTGCTTTGGCGATTGAAACACTTTGAGGAATACGTCGCGCTGGTTCGGACCGAGCTGGGTTGCCCGCCAAGCCTCACTCTTCCCTTTCGCTTCGCCACTGCCCGACCCGACCTTTTTGTCAAGCCGATATTCAACGTCATTGAGGCGGTACACATCGCCTACGCCTCGCCGTCGGAAGAAACGCCGAACCCCCGACGAAGGGCCAGGGCGACTCGGTTTAGATGACGGACCCGGTGGGCGATTGTTCGAGGCATCACGATCGCCTTGAATAGTTGCTTCGCTGCGAAGATCCTTCGGTTTGCTCCGATCACGGCCGCTGCCCTGCTGACCTGAGGTGTTCATGACTTTTCCATGAGTTCGACATATCTCGGGCGCTCATGCTCCCAAATTTGATTAGCTCGCATCAGAGTTGCCGCATCACCTGGTGCCATCGATAGCAGTTGCGAGTAGCCAGCTGCCGCCAATTCAGATTCACGATTTCGGAACGCAAGTCGGATCTCGGAGAACCGACTGAATCCGAGAGCTATCACCACAAGGCTGATGTCGTCGTTAGCTGCTGCTCGAGCAGTCTCTGTCAAGTCCGCTGCAGTTCGCGCCTCAGAGTCACGCAGGGTCTTGAGTAGAAGGTATTCGAGTGACCCTGGTGTTGGGAGATAATGAAAGAGTCCGTCGGTTGCGACGATCAATAATGCTGGAGCACTGACTAGAACTCGATTTGAATTGACTTTGAATTGCTTTGATGCGTCAAGAGCATTTAAAAGCCGCGAGTCACCGCGCAGTTGTTCTAGAGGATCTGACTCTTCGAGATCGTCGGATGTGATCTGCTGGAGCCCTGCACGGGGAGTAAGCACGAATGCGCGCGAGTCGCCAGCCCAGTTTGCTACAACACTCCACTTTCCTCGATCACTCTGTTCGCACTGAACCGAAGCAAAGGTCGTCGGTAAGTTGCGAACCATAGAACCGCCGAGTCGACTCTTTGCAGCAGATCCAAGACTTGAATGAGTATTCGTGAGCGTTTGGGCAAAAACTTCGCACATTAAGTCGCCATCAACGAATCGTGATGAGTCACGCCACCAAAGGTGCTCCAATTCGCGTCTCGCGATTCGAGAGGCGAGATACGCCTTTGACACTCGTCTGCCCGGCTTAATCATCGGGAACTCAGAGGGTGTGATCACGCCTGAGCCCGCACCGCCCATCCCGTCAAACACCGCTGCGACGGCACGAGTTCTCCCATCAGAATCCGTTGCAATACCAAACATCGGCGGTGCGTCTTCAGAGAGATTGCCAACCGCGGCTGGAGCCATCAGACCGAAAGCCGTGAGTCCACGAGCTTCGGGCGACTGCTGTCGCCAGACAGCAAAACTGTCGGGCTCGACGGTTGGCTCAATTCCTAGGGGTAGGTCGCGGCTCCCCAATGTGAAGAACTCGTCCCTCAAAGCTTCAAGCGAGTCATGGTCTACAGGCGACCATCTCTCCCTGATGACACGACTTGGCACGAAATGAGAGTAGTCAACAAGCCACTAATGGCCCTGATTGAACCATCGCAGATTCTGGATTCGGTCACTTGAACTAACCCTGTCTCGCGACCTCCGAGCCCCCAACCGAGATAGGACATACCTGTCGCACTATCGTTGGAAACGAATGTCTGCTGCGCAGTTTCGGTGCATTCACCTTGATCATCCGTCGCGGTTTCAGCTTGAACCGGTTCTGGAGGAATTCGAGCGGGGACTCAGCGGTCGCAAGCTCCATGAAACAGCCAGAACGGGACTCTCCGGGGTCGACTCACTTACTTTTCAAGAGCCATTTCCAAAGATTGAATCGCACGATGCATATCTGTACGGAGTACTTGCTACCCCGACAGACATTGATGACGGCCGAAGCGAATTCTTCAATATCCAATTCATCATCAGTGACACGATGGCTGTGACCGTACTCTGGGGACCCGAGGAACACGCCAGAACCCGCTCAGCAAAACTCTTTGGTCAGATTTGTGCTGACGTGAATGAGATTTCCAGTCGCGAGCGCACCTCTGGAGAAGATCCCGGAGACGCAGTAGTTCGGATATCAAGAGTGATTATCGCTGATCTGCAACAGCTTCTCTCGTCACTGCACGCAGCAGTGCAGAAGGAGATGGCTGAAATTGAGAGTGCAATCTTCCACAAGCAGTATCAGTCAATGTCAGCGAAGGCAGGACTGAAGTACGAACAGATTAGTCGTCTGAAGTTCGAGATACTTTCCATTTCATCAACGATTTCCGAAACACAAAACGTATTCAAAGCTGTTTCGAAGGGTGATGTGGTCATTAGGGCGCCATTTGTTTCTAAGGACTCAGATGTTCCTCCGTTCTCTGCGGAGCAAAGAATCTGGATCGCAGATCTTCTCATGCGCGCACGCAGCCTGAAAGCGCAGCGCAACGGCCTTGAGGAAGAAGTGCGTCTTCTTTATGAGCGCTTGGAGTCGCTCGAGAATCGACGGCAGACTGCAGCACAAATGCGATTTGCTGCTGTAGCAAGCATCCTGTTGCTCCCCGCCCTTGTTGTGGGGTTCTTTGGCCAGAACTTCAATATCAATCCGTGGAGCGAGTCCCAATGGGCTTGGGAAATATCGGCGGGTCTACTCGCGGTCCTGGCAGCAAGCCAATGGATCTACTTCAAAGTCAAAAAGTGGTTCTAGGAGATGGCTTTCTAATGGCAGAGCCGCAACAACTTACCGAAGCTTTCCCTGGCGAAATCAAACGAGAACAGCTAAAGGCCATCAAATCTGTACTAGAGCCTGGCGAAACCATCGAAGCCACAGCGACCGCATTTTCTGTTGAGTTCAATTGCTACAACGAAGCAGTTGGGGCTTGCAATACGCCGTTCTGGATGCCACGAGTTCACCACCATTGGGTTGCAGTTACGGATTACTTTCTTAGAGTTGGCGACTTCGCCATGTACGAGCTACCCGAGAGTCGATATCGAGATAATCGTCGGTTGTGGAACTGGTGGAAAATCATTAGCTACCGGAGTCACTACCTGACTATGCCGGCCGAGTCCAGTGATGAGATAATCCGCCACACATTTACTGAGTTTGGATCAATCTCCAAAGTTCACTCAGATACGGCTGGAACAGCCCCCTATGTCTTTGACGGAGTCAATCTCTGGGAGTGGCGCTGGGTCTTGGATGCGAATGGTTTCGAAAGTCAAGGGAAGGTGAATAGCGATGGAAGTTGGCAGTCACCGATGCCGCTTCTGGCTCTCAATCGACTTTCCTACACGGCTGCCGGTCACGACGTAGATCTATTTTCTTTCCACCCAGCAGTCAATGAGATCGGTAAAAGTTTGCGTACTTCAATTAAGCCGAATTCTGCAAGGACGAACACGACTAAGCTCAAGAGGAATCGTGGCCGCAAATCACGATCAGACTCTGACGCGAAAGACAGCGCGATAGTCGATGTTGAAGCGCTCTCAAAGCTGGCAGAGCTGCACAAGTCCGGTGCACTTACCGACGAAGAGTTCAAGCGAGCCAAAGAGAGCCTGCTCCGGTGAGAGTCAAGGCTGGTTCTCTAGGTGCGGTCGTCACTTTCTTTGCGATCTCGACACTTGCAGGATGTGGCGAGAGTCAGGGCTCAATCTGTCAGTCAGCACGCGACTTACAACTGGCGGTAAATGAGATTCAGGTCGATGAGTTGGCTAGCGCCCTAGGGCCAGAGTTCTGGCAAGAAGTCGATGCACTACTAGGCGAGCTTGCGACTTCTGACTCAGATGAGATCAACACCCTTGCGGCGGAACTTAGAGCGGAATTGAGACGATTCATCACGAGACTTGAGGCAGTTAACTACAACCTTGTTGCAGCCGCCCTAGACCCAGAGGCTGCGGAGCTCTTTGTGACTATTGCGAGCGACCTCTTGGGTTTTGCATCCAACGAACTGCAACTTGTCGTAAACGAGCGGTGCTGACAACGGCTACGCACCACGACGTGTTCGTCGCACCAAGAAAACTACGGTGACAGCTGAATACGCAAGCAACGAAGCGGTCGAGATCAACCAGAACCAGGAGTCTTCGCCGAGATATCCGGGGAAGCTCTGCCCGAAAAACGCAAAGATGAGATTCGGAAGTAGAAGTGCACTCGTCCAGAACGTATTGATACGTTGCGCATCAAGTAGTTGCCGTTTACTCACATCATCGCCTCTTTTCACTGCTCGATCCATATCGGCAATGAACGTATCCGTAACAATCTCAAGCTGTTTCACTCGCGAGAGTAGGTAGCGAATTCTTCTGCCTACTGAGGAGTCAAAAACCTGACTCTCCTCACCTTCGACGCCCCAGACCACGATTTGGTCGATAATCTTCTCAATCTGCCTAGGTAATCTCTGCAAGGCACGAAGCTCGGCGAGAGTCTTTCCAAACTGGGCCTCCAAGAGATCAAGGTCGTCACCAACTTTGCGTTGACGAAGCTCGATTGCTCGGAGAGTGTCCAAGTCGTCATTTACGCTGCCACGAAGGGTCGCCAGCGACATACCCAAAGAGGTAACGCAGAAGGTGAGCAGATGAATGAGTGTTTCACCAACTCCAAGTTGAAGTTGGCCATCTTGGTGCTTGCGATAGATCTCATACAAGCGTCCTCCGAACTCTGACGGTGAAGGATCGCGAACGATGGTCAGCAGTGCATTTCGATGCGCGAGCAGCGATACCACAGTGAAGTCGGCGATTCCATTGTGCAGCGAGGCTGGAATCGCAAAAGTCAGAAAGAGCGACTGACCATGCGCTTCGATTCGTGAAACAGGATGCGAAAAATTGACGGGTGACTCTCCAAAGGGCAGCCATGCCCCGACTCCAAGCTCCTCTTGAAGCAACTCATCGATGGTAAACCCCGAAGCTTGCTCGAACTCGCGAACATTCGCCTCCACTTCGGCACGAAACGTTTCGGCTTCCTTCTTTGTACTCTTCTCAAAGTTCTTGGCCAGAATCCAAGCGAATGACACATCTGGAAGATTAGGGCTTGGACGAAGCTGGTCAATTGTGGGTACATTATTGCGGTGCCCCAGAACGGTCTCACGCCCGATCTACTTATCATCAAGGGGCAAAACCACTATCGAGGCAATATCATCTCGCTCTTCAACCAGTTCGGTAAGGGATTCACTCAAGAGCTCGATCTTGACGGAATTCTCGAACCAGAGCCCACAAACCCGCACGATCCCAACGCTGTTGTCCTCAAGGTGCGCGGATACATCGTTGGCTACATCGCCGTTGAGTGCGCCCCACAGGTGAAGGCTGCGATAGGTAGCGGCGCGAAGATTGACTGCAAGATGATCTGGAACAGAGACCCGGTTCACCCGTCAATGTCTGTAGTAGTCACTAACTGGTAACGCCGAGCGATTCGAACTACCAAGATCTCCAGCTCTTGCCCCAACGTGGTGAGGTCCGACGCAGTCGAGCGGTGGTCTTCGGCATTCGTTTTTCGATTAGCTCCGGCAAAATGATGTGTACGAGTATGTCAATCCGCCGCACGAAACGACACGGTGAACCGAACCAGAACTTGCTTTGCGGAGGTGCTTCGACTTGTCGAAGTAGATCAAGTGTCTCTCTCAGGGAATGGTGCGGAGTCAACATTGAGTGAGCGGCTCTCGGGTCAGCGAGCCGTACTACTCCAGACGCCGAAAGCGGAAACAGCAAGGCCAATTGGCAGTAGCCACGCACCGCCAAGCACGACCACTCTCGAGGACGCGGCCAGCAAGGACGCGACAATCACGAGATTGCAGATGGCGCCAGCAGTTACGATCACCACAAGCGCCATGCGCCACCGACTGCGAAGCTCAAACCCTCGGCTAAAGCGACTCACAAGTGCCAGACCAACTGCCACGAATGAGGCATACGCAAGCAACTGGCCACCGCCGAGTACGGCTTCACCGACCGCATCAGGAGTTCCAAGATCCCGCCAAGCCAATCGGAGTTCCTGAAAGGTGAGACTGCGTCTCACGAAACCGAAGAGTGCTCGAATCAAGATCCAATCCGCTCCCAAGAGGCCATAGAGACCTACCGCCGCTCCCGACAATGAGGCCCCGACGGCAAGTTTTTGATCACTCGTCGAACGATCTGCTGTTGGTGGCGGCAATCGTTCCGATGACAACTGTGACAACGCCTGGCGAGAGTCATCTCCGGGGGAACCCTTGTCGCTAAGCGATCTCTCCAGTACCCAAATAGACACGCCAAGTAGCAGAAATCCAGGAAGAAGATAACGAAATGACATCTGGGCGTCCGCAAGCATCAAGGCCTCATTCGCAACAGCCGCAACTCCTGCAGAGCCGGCGGAGCGGATCGATGCGGTGCTTGGATCCTGAAGTGCCCACACCGCTAAACCAGCCGTCAGCGCGTGCATAACGTATCCCCGCACGGGTGCGTCGGTTACGAGTCCGGCCAAAACACACTCAAGGGCTAACAGCAAGCTGCCAAAAAGCCCCAGTCGGATTTGGTTCTCGCGACTCAGCGACTCGAATCCCAAGAAGCCGCTACCCATGAGTGCTACAGCGACGTCCGTACATGCGCCATCTCGGTACGAGTAAAGCTAGCCCTAGGGCAGGCTGAGTCTTGCGACCCACAAGTGCCCTGCCGAAGGTCGGATTCTCTTGTTGAGTTGACCGCCTGCCAGACTCGTCTTTGGGTAGCTGCTCAACTCATGAACCTTCAACTCGCAGTCGACGCCAAGGAGTTCGTCTTTAGTGATCAGTGGTGGCTGCTTCTGCTCATCGCAACAATTGGATGGGCCGGATCTCGGCGTGGTCGCTAGCGCGACCTCACCCTGTTTATTGCACAACTCGACACCTAGAGCTGATTCGTTATTCTCGCGTGCCAAGACTCATCAGACTTGTCGATTAACGATGTACTTTCACCTGCAGTCAGAGTTGCGCGGTAGGGATCTGAGACTCCTGGCCTCAACACCGTCAGGAGTAGCTCTCGGTCAACCGACTCGACTAGATGTATTAGGCAATCAGTAAAAGCGAAACTCATTGTTCTCGTCTGAACCCACGATCCATCGACTAAGTGTGCGTTCATCAGTCCGGTTACTCCGGTGAGGTGGTCACTTGCCTCAAGCTTGACCCAACCTAAGTTCAACTCGTGGACGTAGTCAGATGCAGAGGACTCATCGTCATCGTCAACATCGTCATCGTCAACATCGTCATCCTCAACATCGTCATCCTCAACATCGTCATCCTCAACCTCATCGTCGGCAACTTCATTGATTGCTCCGCTGAGGTCGCATCCCATTAGCGATGCCTCGTCGAGATCTGAACCGGCAATGATGGAATCTCTAAACGTGCTGGCCATGAATCGCGCCCCTTCGAACTGAGCGTCCGTGAGGTCAGCATCGTCAAAATTGCACCCCATTCCACGAACGGACACAAAGCTTGCGGAACGAAGCGTCGAACCGACAAACTGGCATCCGTTCAGAGTCGCACCCGAAAAGTCTGCCTCCGAAAGATCTTGACCACTGAAGTCAACTCCCATGAGCCGCTTGGCTGAGAAGTTTTTGGGCATAAATTATTCTCCCTCCGTGTTTTAGCCTGCCAAACCAGTTGGAGGTTCGCAAGATTGAAGTGAACTTGATTGACAAAGCGGATCAATGAGATACGATTCGCTGGGGTACCGCAGATGGCACGCAGGAAGAGAGGTAAGGGGTCCGGAGACTTCTCGGGCCAATCCCTTACGGGAGTGGACTTCTCAAATCACGAGTTGGCTGACTCCGATTTCTCAGGGGCATCACTCTCGGGATGCGATTTCAGCAACGCAGAACTGGAGCGATCCACATTCAAAGGTGCCTCACTTTCTGGGGTTGATTTCAGTAATGCTGACCTAGAGAACTCAGACTTTACGGGAGCGTCGCTCACCGGTTGCGACTTCAGTAACGCTGATCTTGAAGACTCAGACTTCCAGGGTGCGCGAGTAACAGGTTGCGACTTTGAAAATGCCGACACCGATGGCTGCAAGGGTCTGGGGGTTCCAAACAAGTCGACTCGAGGCGTAACCATCATCGGCGCCGGAGTTCGACAGTCTGGTCATGTCGTGAATAGCGTTACCGGTTGGACGTCAGGCAGAGTTCAGCAGTCTGGTCATGTCGTGAACAGCGTTACCGGTTGGACGTCAGGCAGAGTCGGAGGGGCTGGCCGTGCTGGAGCTAATGGCGCCAGCTTCGACGCCGTCTTTGACAACGCATTTGCCACAATCGGAAGAGCAATCAATGTCTCTGGAATTTCCATGGGTGGCTCACTCATCGATCTTGGGTGGCTGAGATTCGAGAGTGATGGCTCGATAGAAAATCCGTCGGTCAGTTCA
>Ga0194115_10007930_pt1 | contig 10406 bp, 6 predicted proteins | sample TA2MahsurfametaG_3_FD_148656 | JGI IMG/M metagenome (GOLD analysis project Ga0194115, IMG submission 148656) | Freshwater microbial communities from Lake Tanganyika, Tanzania - TA2015002 Mahale S4 surface | ecosystem: Environmental > Aquatic > Freshwater > Lake | place: Tanzania: Lake Tanganyika... | reverse complement strand
CCTTATCGCCCGGCCGTTTATATCTCTTATCTCTTGGTCTTTGTGTATGTTGTGTCGGCCGGTTAACACAAAGAAGAACAGCAAAACGAAAGAACAAAAGCGATACACAAAGAGAAACACAAGAGCTGGCCTAACAATAACGCAACACAAAAGACAAGTTATACGTTAGGAATTCTTTATCGCTATCGTCTTCTTATTGCTCTTCCTTTTCTCTTCCTTTTCGTTTTGTTAATCGCATGCCTGTTCTTCTTCTCTTTGTGTTGTGGCCAGCAATCTATAGGAAAGACATTGAAAGAGACATAGAAAACGAGCTGGCCATGAGAAAGAGAAGGTTGTAAGAAAGATGAAACAAACAGAAAGCGAAACTAAATGTAAGATAGAGAATTGGCTTTGTTGTCTCTTGTTTGTATTTGTTGTCTCTTGTTTTCTTTCTCTTTTCTCTTTGTATTTGTATCTGGCCTGTCGAAAGCTGGGCCACACGATACAGCAAACACAAAGATAAGCCCAGCAATAGACAGGCCATCCATAACGTAACAGCAAATAAAAGAAGAAGGAAAGAAACACGATACAACAGAAAGGAATAAGAAATGCATTGTTCATTGTCTGTTTCTCTCTTTTGTATTGGCTGTTGTATTATTCGTTTTGTATTGTGTGTTGGTTGTAAAAGACAAGAAAGATAAATAACCATAAGATTTCAAGAAAATGCCAATATAAAAGTTGTAGATTATAAAATAATAGAATTTCTGAAGTTCTTAAAGATGAAACATAAAAATAATCACACACAAAGACAAAATAAAAGTGAGATTACAGCTATAATATTGTATTTCTTTTATCTTATCGTGTAACTTTCGCAAAGCTGAAGAGATAATAGACACAACATACAACATACACAAGATACAATCGATACAAGAACATACAAAGAAACATACAAGAAGTGGCTGTAATCTCTTTGTTATTGTATTCTCTTTCGCTATCGTTGCTTTGCGTTTGTCTTTTATTGTTCTTTTGTCGTGTAACTTTTGTTTGTGTTCTTTTGTTCTTTGTTGTTATACGACACAGAAAAGACAAAGACAACATACAACAACATACAAGATAATAAATTCATAATAGAAACGAAGTCTTTATTGTATCATGTCTCTTTCATACAAACACAAAGAAATAACAAAAGATAAGCCCAGCGAATGAAAGACCAACACAAAGAAGAGGCAGCCATTATCATCTCTTGTTTGTTGTTAGGCTGCCACACACAAAAGACAAACAGAAATATAAAGAGAAACAGCATTTACATCTCACATCTTACAATCGCATAACACAACATACAAAGACAAAGAATACACAAACCAAGAGAAGGCAAAAGCAAAGCTAAAGGAACTCATCAGGAAAGATATCTTATGGCTGGCACAAAGAAAGATACAATAACAAAAGACAAAGAGAAGCAATCAATAAGGAAAAGAAACACAAAAGACACAACAAATAATTAATTTCCTTATCAATTTCCTTATCATCTTTCTCTTTCCTTTCTCTTATCTTAGCTTCCGGCTGGCTATTAATTACGCTTTCGTTTTCTCTTCTTGTATTGGTTGTTGGTTGTGAATGGCCAGCCGGAAAGATACAACAAAGAAGAAAGAAAGTTGTGAAAGGCCAACCAACAATTAACAAACGAAGTGTTGGCCATATCTTGTATCGGTTTCTTTCTCTTTACTTGCCGGCCGTCTATTGGTTTTGTATCTTGTGTTTGTTGTTGGCCGGCTATCACAAAAGGAATAATGAATGGCCAGCGATAACCATTTCGTTTCTTGTCTTTATTGTTGAGCTGGCCATATACAACAGACAACAAAGATCATTGGTTACTGTATCTCTTCTCTTACATTTAGTTTTGTTTTCTTTTATGCTTCTTTTCTATGCTTTGTTTCCCTTTAATTACTCTTCTTTTCTTTCTTGTTCTTTATGTTGTCTTCTCTTTATTGTTCTTTTCTTCTTTGTATTTCTTCTTCTTTTATCTTTGCTTTCCTTTTCGCGAGCTGTCAGATGCTGGGCGTTATTGAATCTTGTTTTCTATGTTGTGTTGGTCTTGTGTTGCCCAGCGATAGACAGCTCATACACAATAAGGAATAGAAGATACAGCGATACACAAAGGAAGACATGGCCAGCGAATTTGTTTATGGCTGGCGATACAAAACACAATCGAGAGCTGGCCATAGGATTACATTACCAGGAAACAGACGTCAGGCGTTAGCACAGGCAATAGAAACAAAAGATTAGTTACACAAACTGAACTGAACAAGAAAACGATAGAAAGCAAAGCATAAAGACTAATTTGTGTATCTTTCCTTTGCGGTTCTTGTTTCTTGTATTCTTCTTTTGTGATCTCTTGGCTGGACCTTATGTTTCTTTTATCTTTCTTAGTGTCCAGCCGATAATAGACTTTGTATTCCTATTCCTTTTCTATTCCTTTTGTGCTGGTAATGGCTGGCAAGTAATACACAAAGAAGACAAGAACGTTTATTGCCAGCCAGACAATGAAATCTTGTATCTTTTGTCTTGTATTTGTTGTATAGCCCAGCAACACACAAGAGATAAGAAAATAAAGGCTAGAGAAACACAAAGAGAGATAAAGGCTGGGCATAACAACATAGAACAAAGACATTCAGTAGCCGTTATCTTTCTCTTTGTTGTGGCTGTTACACGCTGGGCCTCTTCTTTATTGTATTGTATGTGTTGCCCAGCTATTAACAGCCGGCAAGGATTACAGCTTATAAGAAGAAAAGACAGAGAGAAACACAGGAAGACAAAGAGAAGAAAACAAGAACTGGCTAACGACTATCGAAAGGATGGGCAGCGATTGTGTTGTCTATTGTGTTGTGTTGTCTATTGTGTTGTCTTTCTTGTTGTGAATGAGCTGCCCATGAGATACAATAGCTGGCTTACACAAAGAGACAACAGACTGCCAGCTAACAATATACAATCTATAACGAATGGTATGGCCAGCGATTACAAACACAACAAAGAACAAAGCAACACAAAAGATTAGCTGGCCATTGTATGTTGTGTTGGCGGTCTCTTTGTTGGTTTCTATGTGTTGACCGCCAAGTTACAATAAACAAAGGAAAGACAGAGATAATAAAGGAAAGACAGAGATAAGATACCGTTCCATCGTGAGTGTTTCTACGTTACAGGAACTAACAAGGAAAGACAGCGAAGCATAAAGAAATCTCATCAAAAGTTGTATTAAAAGAAGCCATCCATTAGTTACTCTTCATTGTTGTATCTTTTATCTTCCTGTAACGATACCTTCTTTTTATGTTAGGCTGCCATATCATTTCTCTTTCAGTCTTGCATTTCGTTTCGTTATCTCTTGTCCTTTTCGTTATCTGGCAGCCGTTATCTATCCTGTTCCTTTCCTTTTCTATCCTGTGTTTCTATAGGGCCAGCATAACACAAATACAAAAGGAACACAAACGAAGAGCTGGCCCAACAACAAAGAAACAATAATTCTCTTCTTCTTTACGGCTGGCAGCTACAATCGAAACACAAAATACAACAAAGAAAGAAACACATTATAAGCCAGCCGAGAGAAGATACAAATGATACAGCTTAGAATTGGTTTGTTTCTTCTTGTTTTCCTTTCGTTATTTTGTATTTCTATGTTGTGTCTCTTCTTTGTATTGTGTATCTGTCTCAGTGTTTGCCGGCTATCAAAAGAAGAGGAAGACAAGAAGGAATACAAAGACAAGCCGGCAGACAATAAAGATAACAGATTCTAATTTCTATATCGCTATCTGGAATCCCATACGACAGAGAAGAAATACAATAACAAAAGAAACGATATCCTTTGTGTTTATATTGGGATTCCAGATGATAAGCTTAGAGAAGATAGACTAAGAGAATACAAGCAAAGATAAAGAGCTATGAAACAAGAGATCACGACTTGGAATAGACTTCTTTGTTGTTGTATTTCCTTTCAGTTTTCCATGCCCAGCCGTTAGAATCCCTTTGTTGTGCTGGGCTTTGTATCTCTTAAGTTTTGTATCTTTCATGCTTTTCTTTATGCTTTTCTTCATCGCCAGCTTATGTTTGTGTTTCTGTTTTGCTGGCGTTACTATATAGCGGCCAACAGATACAAGAACAAAGGATAGGCCGCCAAATGAAGAGATACAGCCGGCAACACACAAAGAACAAGAAACAAAAGATTATTGCCGGCTAAGAGAAGGTTGTTATAAGGATTCCTCTTGTAATTGCTGTATCTTTTGTATAACATTTCATTATCAGGAATCCATCCGTCTCTTGCCATTGCTTTCATTCTTGCCGGCCTTTCCATTGTCTGTTGTCTGTTGTATCTCTTCGTTAGTGGCCGGCAATCAGAAAGCAAATAAGAAACACAATAAAGACACAGCAAATAAAAGATAAGAAAATACAATACAAAAGCTACGCGATAGAGATTACGTTTTATGCTTTATTGCGGCAGCCTTTTCTTATCGGCCAGCTTAGCATTGTAGATCTTATGTTTGTGTTTCTATGTGTTTTCTATCTCTTGTTTGCTGGCCATGTGCTGCCGCAAGCTTAACGATGTTTGGCAGCTCTTGTTTCCTTGTTGCTGCCCATACAAAAGAAGAGTTAGTATCTTTGTGTTAGTATCTGGAATCCCTTATCTTATCGTGTAACTGTTGTCTTTCTTTGTTTTCCTTTGTTATCTTTGTATCTTTCGTTTAGCTTTGCCGTTCCATTTCAAGGGATTCCAGATATAACAACCATTGGCTGGGCATCTCTTTCGTTAAGCGTTCCTTTGTTTATTGTAAGCCCAGCCATAACATAGAAGAGATTGATTATTATTGGCCAGCACATCCGTTGCAGCTATACAAGAGATCCATTAAGAGCTGCCATACGTTTGCTGGCCCATACGTAACACAGCTTGGCAATTCGCTGGCGTAACTGTATCTTTTCTCTTTCGTCTTTTGTAACGCCAGCTATACGCCAAGCACAACAAAGACAAAGATACTCATACGCCAGCTTAACGGCAGCCTAACACAAAGGAAACCAAGAAACCAATGATACAAAACCAATTCGTTAGCGTTGCGTGGCTGCCAATATGCTGGCGACTGTTTCTTGTATCTTGTATTCATTCGGCAGCTTATAGCCAAGCGAACAAAGATCCATTAAAGGCTTGGCATAACATTGCTGCCGACATAGACAAACACAAAGAAGATAACGATTGCCGGCCTATCATTTGTATTCTCTTTCGTTAGCCGGCATAACAGATAAGCCCAGCATATCGCCAAGCATACAAGAGATTCATTAATAGCTTGGCATACACAAGAGCTGGGCAACTCATACAGTAAGTTGGTTGTCTGTTGTATCGCCAGCCATACGATAGAGAAAAGAAACAGAAAGATCGGCTGGCAATAGACAACCAACACATAACAAAGGAATCGCTCATTATCTGGAATCGCATGCCTGTTTGTCTCTTGTGTTTCTATTGTCTCTTGTGTGTTGCGATTCCAGATAGCGATTGTGGCAGCCATAACACAAAGGACAAGCAAAGGATGGGCTGCCAATAGACTGCTGATGTATAGCCGGCCAAGACAAGAACAAAACAAGAAATACAAAAAGATAGAGAGTTAATGGCCGGCTCATACAAGATTCATATTTTTATCTTCTATTCCTTGTTCACTGGCGGCCTAATCTTTCTTTTATCTTTCTTATCTTTGTTATGGCCGCCAGAAAGCAAAGGTAAAGCCCAGCTATACAATCGGCAGCTGTATGTCTCTTGTGTGTTGTGTAGCTGCCATTAACAATCGCTGGGCTTAGCATTCATTGTGTTGGCCAGGCCTTTGCTTTCTCTTTGTTGTTTCTTTCTTGTGATTGCCTGGCCGACAGATACAGGGCTTGGCCTAACGATTCCTTTTCATTTGTTGTATTGCCAAGCCTAACCGTTACTGTTCCTGTTATAAGCCAGCCATTACAACAAAGACAAAGACAAGAGATACGATAGATGGCTGGCGATTAACAGGATACGAAATGGATACTTACCGGCAGGCTTTCTCTTTGTGTTTGTTTCTTGTCTTTTGTGTTGTTCATTGTTAAGCTTCGCGAGCCTGCCGGTAACTAAGACACAAAGGAAGATAGAATGTTGTTTGTTGTTGGCTGTTAATAGCTGGGCTTTATATCGTGTATCTGTTTGTTTGTATCTCTTTGTTGCCCAGCGTATAACAGCCAAGCGTACAACATCTGGAATCCCTCAATCGTTACTTTCCTATCCCTTTTGTTTCCTGTATCTCTCTGTCTTTGTGGTTCTTATCTTTTGTTTGTTATGGGATTCCAGATAATTACACATCGCGAAGCTTAAGAGAAACTGTATCATCTCTTGGGATCTCTTCATTTATATCATTGTATCTTGTATCTTGTATGTTTCCTTGTCCTTTGTGTTGGCCAGCTATCTATTGGTTCTTGTATTCTTTTGTATTAGCTGGCCAGATAACAACAGCGATTAAGAGATACAACAAACAAAGGATTACAACAAAGATGACAACAAAATACAAAGATCAATTCTATAGCTGGCATTCATAACGTGTGACTTCTTCTTCTAACGTGTGACCTTCTAACGTCTACCATTTAGTTCTCGTTTCCATTGTGTTAGCCGTTACCTTTCTTTATCTTTGCTTGGCTTTACTTTCCCTTTATCGTTTACGGCTGCTAAAGATACGAAACATAAAAGATAACACAATAGATAACAGAATAGAGAAGCAGTTAATGGTTACAAGATACAACAGACAAGAGAATACAACAGACAAGAGAATAAAAGATACAAAATTCTTAATGGCTAACCTAATTCTTATCTCTTGTGTGTTTGATCTTATCTTCCTGTGTCTCTTTGTGTTAATGGCCAACCTTTAATGGATCTCTTGTCGTTGGCCTATCTGTTATCTTCTTTTCGGCAGCTTATTTCTTGTTCTCTTTGTGTTGCTGCCCTTTGTTTATTTGTGTTTCGTTAGGCTGCCAATAACAAGAGAGAAGATAGATGCAGCCATACAACAGCCATACGTTACAGCTTCTCTTTGTGTGAGACGTAATTGGTCTTTGTTTAGGCCAACTGTTACACAAAGATACAAAGATGATTGGTTTAGTGTTGCGATAGAGAAAAGGAAAGGCTAGGTAACAATCAACACAAAACACAGCATAAAGGTTATTGTCTTCTTTGTTGTAAACGTAATTGGTTTTTGTAATGCCGCTGGTAAGTAATGGATGGTGTACGAAAGGAAAAGGAAAGGTTGACCGCTGCATAGACTGTATATTATCTGCTTTCTTGTCGATTCCTTTTCGATTCCTGCATGAGTTACACAAAGAACAACAGCTACAATACAACAAACACAAAGTAATCCCAAGACTATGCTTTGCTTTCTCTATCGTGTAACTGTATCGTGTAACTGTATCTCTTTCGTTTCTGTTTGTATTAATGGCCAGCTATGAAGAAATCCTTATAACAAACACAAACAGAAAGATAACAGCTGGCCCAGTAACAGATAAGTTCTTGTATTTCTTGTTTCTTTCTCTTTGTTTCTGGCGGTCTATGTATCTTGTTTTCTTTGTTGTGACCGCCAAGCATACACAATACACAACAGAAAAGACACAATATACACAACAAACAAAGATTACGATTCCAGATTACTTTTATTTCTTGTCGTGTAACTGTCTATATCTCTTGTATCTTTGTTTGTTATTGTCTATGCCTGACCAAGAGAAGGAAAACAAAAGAATAGTCAGGCCATAAGCTGTAATCATTCATTAGTATAGCATCCATTCCCTGTTTCTCTTTTGTTTTTATTATTCTTTATCTTCCTTTCATTATTCTCTTCTTTTAATTGCTAACCGCCTGTCTATTCTTCTCTTTGTTGTGTTATACGTTGTGAGCTGTCTTTTGTTGTTACTTATCTGTTGTGAGAGTTATACAAAAGAGACAAGAAACAGAAACAAGAAAGGAAAAGTAAAGAAAAGGTATACAAAGACTAAGATAACCATTCAAGAGATCCTTTGTTACGCTGGGCTTTATTCTTCTTTGTGTTCGTTTGGCCCAGCAATGAAAGAAGAATGAAAGTAAAGATACACAAACAGATAGAGAATACAAGAGATAGAAAGGATATAGAAACGTAATGGCAAACAAGTATCATCTTTCCTTCTATTTTCTTTGTCTTTCTTTGTGTTGTGTTGTGTTATTGTATCATCTTTCCATTAACGGTTACGCTTTCATAAAGACAACTTACGACATCTCCCTCGATTCCCAGATTTCTTTGTTACCTTTAGGATTCTCTCAGTCTAGATCTCTTATTTTCTATATCTTTTGTATCATTCAGCATTCAGTTTCGCTAAGCTGTTATGTTTCTTATCTCTTTTATGTTATGTTTCTCTTCGTCTTCCTGTTGTGTTTCTATTCTTGTATCAGCTGTTGTAATCCTCTAATGAATGAACTGTATCTGTCTCTTTATTATAGGATTAACGTCGCGAAGCTTATCCAATTACGTTCCCATCGCAAAGCTTAAGACAAGAGAAGGCATTAACAAAGGAATAGAAATACAATAGACACACAAAGGTATAGAAAGCTGTAATCAATATTCATGAGCTTAACGGCTGCTACAACAAAGAACAAACAACAAAAGGAAAGAACAAACAACAATCTTCTTCTTCTATATCTCTTTATATTTCTTTTATGTTTCCCTTTGTTGTATTGTGTTTTCATTGTTCATTCGTTAGCTGTTACACAAAGAAACCAAGATCCAATACAAGACAGATAAGAGAAGAAAAGGAAAAAGATAACACATTCAGTTCCACGATCAGTTCTTGTCTTTTGTATATTGTTTCTTGTCTTTTGTTTCTTTTCTTCTATCTATTGGGTATCTTATAACAGCTGCCTATTTATGTTTCTTTTGTATTGCCATCTCTTTCCTTATGTTTGCCGGCCATAAACCAAAAGATACGATAGAGAAGAAGACTGAAAGAAAGATAAGCGGCCGGCAGATACAATAGATAACCAATTCGTTTCCTGTTCCATTCGTTTCCTGTTCTTTGTCTTTTCTTATCTTTTATCTTAGCCTATCTTTGTTATTGTATTTTGTATAGTTTGTTAGGAGTCGCCCAAAGAACAGGTTTCAAATTATGAATCTTATGTTTTCTTTTGTTTGTTGTGTCTTGTATCTCTTAACGTTTGGTTTTTCTTGTCGTGTAACTGATGAGCAAAGAATACAAAAGTCATACAAAAGAAGAGATAGACCGTGAGAAGGAAACAATAACACAAACACAATAACGAACACAAACACAAAGAGAAATGCAATACAAAAGACAACAAGATACAACAGATACAACCTATAACTGAATCTCTCTTTGTTGTTGTGTGTGTGCTTTGCGTTTCGTTGTTGTTTGTTATAGCTGGCACACACACAAGAGACAGCCAACAACCAATAACAACCAAAGACAAGATACAAAGAAGAGGTTAACGGCTGCCATAAACAAAGACAAAAGAACAGCAGCCGATAAGGAAAAGAAGAGGATAACTGTCCAGGAACTAATCAATTCTTATAACACATCTATTTGCTGGTCATCTTTCAATCAATTCTTTTGTATTACTAGTTCAATCTCATTTACAATCATATCCTTGTCCTCTTCAGATAAATTCTTTTTGAAATCTTGGTTTTCTTCTTGGAATGACTATTATATTACAAATTATGACAGGAATCTTCTTAGGATTACATTATACATCAGATATTCATTCAGCATATTCTTGTCTCTTCTTTTTTATAAGAGAAATATTCTATGGATGGTGTTTACGTTATCTTCATTCTAGTGGAGCATCATTTTGTTTTCTTTTTCTATTTCTACATCTTGGAAGAGCTATATCTTATGGTTCATACTTTTATAATCAAAATACTTGGTTTTCAGGAATTATTCTCTTCTTCTTATTAATGGCTACAGCATTTATGGGTTATGTGTTACCTTTTGGACAAATGAGTTTCTGGGGAGCTACAGTAATAACAAATTTATTATCTCCTTTTCCATCTTTAATAGAATGGGTTTCTGGAGGACATTATGTTTACAATCCCACTTTGAAGAGATTCTTTCTTTTTCATTTTATATTACCATTTCTTGTTTGTGGTTTTAGAATTCTTCATCTTTTTTATCTTCATTTTCTATCTTCTAATAATCCTTTGAGGAATTCAACAAATAATAAAATACCATTTTTCCCTTACATTTTGATAAAAGATTTATTTGGTTTTCTTCTCATTCTCTTTCTATATCTTCTTCAAACTCATTTTTGTATCTCTTCTTTCTCACATCCAGATAATGCATTAGAAGTTTGTGGATTACTTACTCCTTTACATATAGTACCTGAATGGTATTTCCTATGCCAATATGCTATGTTA
>Ga0194115_10007921_pt1 | contig 10415 bp, 7 predicted proteins | sample TA2MahsurfametaG_3_FD_148656 | JGI IMG/M metagenome (GOLD analysis project Ga0194115, IMG submission 148656) | Freshwater microbial communities from Lake Tanganyika, Tanzania - TA2015002 Mahale S4 surface | ecosystem: Environmental > Aquatic > Freshwater > Lake | place: Tanzania: Lake Tanganyika... | reverse complement strand
AAATACTTTTAATCCAAAGACGGAGATAATGATTGAATAAATTTATTTTGAATGAATTCCTGAGAAGTCTTTTATTAGTTTGCCTTGATATGATTTTGAATCTCTGTAAGCTAAATTTGAATTTTTTCTATATTTTCTTGAAAAGAGGCTTCCAAACGATTCATCGAACTTGATAGTTAATTATATTTTTGAGGCTCCTCTCTGAATTTTGATTCTTATTCCAACTTAAATTTTTACAGTGTAGATGCCGAGATAAACTGATTCTATTTCAACATTGAAATTTAATCTGAATTTGATATTAATTTTCGTTAAATTTATTATATTCTTCTTTTCAGCTCCCTCAACTATTTTTAATTAGAAGGTGCCTAAACGTAATATTAAGAGTTTATTTGACTATTATTCTTGATTTATTTTTGATAAGCGTGTTTTAACATGTGATTGTGAATAGAAGGTTCTTTTGACACTTATCTGATTATTCTAGGCTGAAGTATCTATGTACGATTTTGAGGGATAGAAACATAGTTAATTGATTGGAGGCTATGCGGTCGATTATGGTCACTGGGCGTGTATGAAGTATGGTAAAGATGGGAAGGGATTCCATAGACAGTTGTGTTAATCCTCATAATATATGATTAAAAATCATGAAGCATAGGATTATTATAATCCGCGTAAATTCACAAAGATGAATAAATAAAATTACTATATGTGAAAAAAACCTATCTCCAAACAAAAGATACATTTTTTGTATTCCAATAAAGATTAAATTTCAAAATGACTTACTTATATCTACCGTTATATATTTTTTATAGAATATCTTTAAAAAATATTATATTATAATGCAATATATCATCATTATGCTTTTACAGTCGATCTTATAGGTTTCCCGTTGATATTGAACATTGAATACTTTGTAATTGCCCCTCTTATATCACAAGATTCGTTAAAAACTCCTCTTTACTTGCGCAAAAGATTCAAAATCGAAAGCTATTTGACTTTTATCTATTTTTTGAATACTTTTTCTGGAACTTAAGCATTTATTGTACTGAAAAATACTGCATTTGATGTCAAATCATCATTTTCTTTGGCAACCTAATGATTTGGCAAAAGGATATTATCTACTTTATTGGTTTACGACATTCTATGCGACGGTATCTTTGATGAACTATTGAAACTAGACAATTAATCCATAGATCTCATGCTCTTTAATTTATTAGTCGGTAAAATATTTGATTTTATTTGGTTAATTATAAAGTTCCAATTCTTTTTATTTGAAGTTAAATTCACTTCATCATGGCTTATTACATGATTTTATTAGCTTTCATTCACATTTTATTTATTATTTGTCTTTTTGTTCTATACATACTGAGGTCTGTATGAAATTTTAGTGTTTTTATTCAAGAAATTTGTAGTTTCATGGTTTTTTATCATGAAGTAATCGTAAGAGCTGCTTGTTTGATGGGTTAATATAGCTTACTGAGCTGGTTTTAAAATTACTGGTTGCTATCTTATGAAAATATATTTTTTTTCATCTCCTTCTTTTTCAGCGTTTGCTTTATCAGAAGAATAGTCGAATTACCAAGCTTTTATTTTCTTTTTTGGCAATTTTGGTAAGACTTTGACGTATAAATTTTCTTTTAAGGTCTCTCGAAACTGATCCATATATGATTATTAGCATACTTATATCAATTTTGTGCCTTGTCTTTTGATGTTTCTAACTTTTTTCTTTTCTTTTGTGATTTTTTGAGATGAAAGTTTTTATAGAGTCACCATTTTTAGCGATTACAACTTTTAGCTCGAAATCAAAGGCTTGTACAATGACTTATTCGCACTATTTCGATTGATCTTGATCAATTTCTTGTGATTGATTTCATAGTTTTTAGTAGTAACTTCAAGCCCTATCATCACATACACCAAGATTATGTATATTTCTGACTCCAAATTTTTGTCAGTCTGAATATCAACGAAGGTATTAACAAGATACTAGACTGTTAGCTTAGTCAAAAACACGCAAGTATAGTAAAAATATGGGTCATTATTCATCATAATGTTCATGTTCATGAAATTATATTTTTACTTGATTTTCTAGCTCAGAGAGATCTAATGCTCTTTGTTGAGATTTTTTAACAAAGAAGGAAATCTCTTGATTATCGCATACTATATGACTGAAGATCTGAATTCTTGATCAAGTTTAGATAGGTTAGATGGTGTGTATTTGAAACCTTTTTGTTTGATAAAATTGGGAATATTCAAGCCAGTGAGCCACTGTTGAATATGATTAGGTAGCTCGTGTTATTATCTGAATTGCTAAATTTTGAATTAATATTTTTTCATGTCTTCAGACACCTTCTATTATAGAATTAAATTATATAGAAGATCTAATTAATTCATATATTTAATCGATTTCTTAAAAAATAATATATTTCTTGAAATAAGATTGTATTTCTATCATAAAGTATTCATGAAGGCACGTTCTATTGAAAATGATACTCCTTCGTTATAGACACACATCTTGCTGTGTTCATCGAAGTGACGTTCAGCCCCACAAGACATACAGAGATTGTATTTTATGTTGAAAATCGGAGTGTTCTCTGGGCAGCCTGCACATCTGTTCGATCTGGCATCATAAAAAGGATTCTGTTCTGGGCATGTTTTGACATTTGTATTCGATTGAATCCTTTGATTAATCTCACTTTTCACCGTCTCGAAGTCTCCATTGAAGTAAATATTTGGATTATTAAGATTGGTGACAAAACTTTGGGTAGTAAACTCACATTGTCTATTATCAATACTAAAAACTTGCAGACTTGGACATGTTTAGCATATAGTAGTTTGGAAATTGAAATAAGATGGAGAATTACACTAGATACATTTTTATCCATTAAAAAAAGGAGCATTTGTTGGGCATGATTCTAAAGAACTATTGTACAAAGGCATTTTGTTCATGAAGTTAACAGCTTTTTCAACATTACTATTTTTAAGCCCAGATTTTTATACATTTTTAAAGGTACAAGACTTAGTAGTCAAGTTGAATATGTAGTTGTTCGGACAGATTTAGCAATTTCCAGTTTGGAAATTGTAAAAAGAAGGGTATTGACATATGATGCAGGCTTTTCCATCAGAAAATGGTGCATTTGGAGGACAAGTTTGAAGCAATTTTTCGTTATTGAATTGGACTAAAGGAGGATTTCCAATAAAATTCTGAACACTACTATCCATATTATTAGTAAAGTAGACTTTTGATTGATCTATGACACATTCCTTGGTTTTATCATCAAATATATAGAATTTTTGGCATGATTGGCAAAGGTTTGATGAAAAATTAAAAAAATTAGGTGAAGTACAGCTGACACAGTTTACTCCATTGAAAAACGGCTACGTAAATTTACAGTATTCATAGTTATTGTTCACATCAGGAACAGTTCCAATAAAATTTTTTTTATCATTTTGGAAGTTTGAATTATATTTTTTGAAGGTTGGATTGATTGTATTATCATTTTTTTGGCTACAAAGCTTTGATTAAACAACAAAAGTTGTGCCCGAAGGACATCCCAGACACATTTGACTACTAAAATCGAAATAGCGAGGCAAAGTACATCCAATGCAGTTGATTCCGTTAAAATAAGGTGTTTAAGTTGGGCAAGTAAGCACATTAGAGAGTCTGTCAGGGACTTTTCCAATATAATTTCCGTTTGGTGGAGGATTTGAATTTCTAATGACATTGCTGCCACTTGAAGTGTCACACTGATGAGTAGCACTATTGAAAGAGCTTCCTGAAGGACATGCAACACACATTCTACTCGAGAGATCATAAAGCTGAGGACAAGAAGTGCAGGAGTTATCGAGAGTAACGTATGGAAAATCAACTGGACATACCTTTGCTCCTTTGTTGAGGTAGTTATTAGTATTGAGGTTATAATCAGCAGCTGATATTCTTCCGTAGATCCAATTATTTGAATTTACGCCCAGGTTATTGACGTAATATCGACTCAAACTATTGTCATTATTATTGGGATTAATATAAGTGTTATTATTTTGATTATTGTTGGTATTATTCCATGTATTGTAATCAGGAATCGTATTATTTGTCGATCCAGAGTTGCTATCTGTGTTGTTCGAATTATTTGTTGGATTCGATCCATTGTTGTTAGGTGGTTGCCATAAGGTGTTGTTTGGATTGTTATACAAATTACCGTTATCAGTGTTATTTGAAGTATTATTCAAATCGCTAGGCTTTGTCTAGCCATTTGGTGGATTATTTTGGGTATCATTGGCTGGACAATACTGTCTTGTCTAAGCCCCAACAACTTGAATCTGTTGATGGACCATATCATACAAATTTCTTATCCTGTCTTCCTAAAAACATTGATTGTTTCTTTATACCTTATCTATTGAGCTATTAAGTTCTTGATCATCTGCTATCAATATTTTTTTAATATTGATGATTTTTTTGTAGTCTTAGCTTGGCACAACTGTACAGTTCCATGTTCTTAAGTTGTATGGGATATCTGAAGATTATAAATTCTAAGAGATTTTGCTCTGAATTTACTGAATACCTTCATCCAGCATTTAAATTTTTACGTTCTGTGAGAAATTTGTGCTTTATGCAAAATTAATCGATCGATTTGCTATATTTTGTTGCTGGCTCAGAGAAGTCTCAAATTTTCTGACAATGGCCATGAGCTATTGTTCATATGCATCTTTGTTGGCATCCTGAGCAATTGATAGGAAGACAACTACGAGGACCAGATAAATTTTAAACATTAAATTTAAGATTTTTTTATTATAACTGACTATTTATTGATATATCAAGAGAAACATCATCGTGAACAAACATATAACTGATAAGACATAATATTATTTTAAATTTTTTGATTGAAAAGATGAATATGTTTTCTGTTGAGGGTTGGAAGAATTTTTGTAGGGTAAATACCTACCAAATTAGTAATTAATTAAATGAGATTTATATTTGATAAATAAAATAAAACTTATGATTACCAGGGGAGGATCTTAGCATCATGCTGGTAACATCAAGAAGTTTGCAGGGCTCATTCTCATCACTGAAATCATCGTGATTGTTCTTTTCGGAGCCTTTGTTAGAATCGACAATAATACTGATGCCAACTTCAATCAAAACAAATATCCAGCTTACCAAGATATCAACGTTATGATGTTGATCGGCTTCGGATATTTGATGGCTTTCACTAAGTCTTTCTCCTGGTCAGCCTTTGCTTACACTTTCTTCCTGAATGCCTTGTTGCCCCAGCTCTACATATTATGCAGTGCTTTTTGGGTAAGAGTTTTCAAGACTGGATTCAACTCCAATACTTACTACATCTACGTCAACTAAGAAACCTTCAGTCTCGGCCTTTATTCAGCTGCTAGTATGTACATCAACATCGGAGCAACAGTCGGTAGAATCGGTCCCCTCTAAATGGGTATCATGTGTATCATACACGAGATCGGTTACACTTTGAATGAATACATTTGCCTTGAACTGATTCATGCCTTCGACGTTGGAGGATCTATGGTCATCCATTCCTTCGGAGCTTACGGAGGAATAGTCATCAGTTTCTTGTTAGCAAGAATGATTAAACCTACTTCAAAAGCCTAGACAAACTACACTTCAAACATCTTTGCCTTCATTGGAACACTCTTCCTATGGATGTATTGGCCTTCATTCAACTTCGGAGTTCTTGCAAAAACTGCATTTGCTAAGTCTCAGATCATCACTCACACCATCCTATCATTAACTGGAAGCTGTCTTTCTACTTTTATGACCAGTGCCTTCTTGAAAGACAAATTTACTATGGAGCATTTGCTCAATGCTACCCTTTGCGGCGGTGTTGTGATTGGAGCCGCAGCTGGTATTCTCTTCAACCCAGGAGCAGCTTTGGCCATTGGATTTCTTTGCGGAATCATCTCAACTCTTGGATACCAATATTTGACTCCTTACCTTGAGTAGAAATGTGGAATATACGATACTTGTGGAGTCCATAATCTTCACGGTATTCCGGGTATTCTCGGAGGTATTGTCAGTGCTATAGCCGCAGCCGCATATAATTTTAGCAACACAACTGACTCTTACACTATCACTAATACCGAATTCCCTTACTACGATGCCTTAGTGACAGCTCCTTTCAAACAAGGAGGTCTCCAGATCGCAGCTACCTTCATTTCTGTCGGAATCGCCATTGTAACCGCTCTCATAACATTCATAATCGTCAGATGCTTCTACAGTTTCCACCCAAGATAATTCTTCTATGATTATGTGTATTTCGCTGATGCCGCTTAATTGTTAGGTGTTGAACCTGAATCCAAACACAACCTGTTCCAAGCAAGAATGCAAACCCAGGAAGAAATTAACGAAATCTAATTAAAGACCAAGCCCCACGGAAAACTTCAACCATTATGATTCATCATTTAAATACAATATTTTATTTCAAAAGAGTATTAAAATTATGTTATTTTTTTAATAAAAATCACTCTCAATGAAACTGATATTTTTCTGTTTTTAGCTACTAATATTACTTTAATTTTACAAAATATACTATGTCACCCTAATATTATTTTATTTTTAATTTGATTTTATTTTATTTTGAATGCTCGAAAATATAAGTGGAGGTCCGGCTTACCATGCCAAAAATATCAAAAGGTTTGGTTTGGCCCTACTGGTCACTGAACTGATTGTGATCATCCTTTTCGGGTTTTTCGTCAGAGTATAGAGAAACACCGATGAGTCATTAAATCAAGATAGATACCCAGCTTACCAGGATATCAACGTTATGATGTTGATCGGCTTCGGATACTTGATGGCTTTCACTAAGTCTTTTTCCTGGTCAGCCTTCGCCTACACTTTCTTTCTTAACGCCTTACTACCTCAACTCTACATTTTATTTAGTGCATTTTGGATAAGATCACTCAAGACAGGTTTTAATGAAAACAATAAATTCATCTACGTCAATTAATCGAGTTTCAGTCTCAGTCTTTACTCGGCAGCTAGCATGTATATCAACATCGGGGCTACTGTCGGTAGAATAGGACCTTTGTAGATGATAGTCATCTGCATAGTCCATTCGATCGGTTACACTTTAAATGAAGTGATCTGTCTGGAACTTATTCATGCCTTTGATGTCGGAGGATCTATGGTCATTCATACTTTTGGAGCATATGGAGGGCTATTTTTGAGCTTTATATTAGGCAGAATAGTTAGACCTACATCCAAGCCAGAAACCAGCTATAGTTCAACTATATTTGCCTTTATAGGAACCCTTTTCCTATGGATGTATTGGCCTTCTTTCAACTTTGGAGTTCTCGCAACTACACCTTTTGCCAAGTCTCAGATCATCACTCACACCATCCTATCATTAACTGGAAGCTGTCTGTCTACTTTCCTGACTAGCGCTATTCTCAAGACTACCTTCACTATGGAGCATTTACTGAATGCTACTCTCTCTGGAGGCGTTGTGATTGGAGCCGCAGCAGGCATACTTTTCAACCCAGGAGCAGCTTTGGCCATTGGATTCCTTTGTGGGATCATCTCAACACTTGGATATCAATACTTGACTCCCTACATGTAGCATACATGTGGTCTTTATGATACTTGTGGAGTCCATAATCTTCATGGAATTCCTGGAGTCCTAGGAGGAATTGTGAGTGCAATAGCAGCTGCAGCCTATAACTCTTCAAATACTACAGATTCATATCTCATAACAAACGCAGATTTCCCATACTACGATGCTTTAGTGACAGCCCCGTTCAAGCAAGGCGGTCTTCAACTTGCTGCAACTTTCATATCGATTGGAATATCTTTGGCTACCTCAGCACTGACAGGCTTGATAATCTATTCATTCTACAACTACCGTTCCCAATAATTTTTCCACGACTACATCTATTTCGAAGAAGCAGCTGACCTTTTGGGCATAAAGATAGTAAAAGAAGCCCTTTACATATAAACCTAAGGCAATGACGCTATCTTATCATAAGCCCGTTTGAATGACGAAAACAAAAATCGATAATAGTAATAAAGACGAAGGGCATGAACCGATGATCTAAAGATAAATTATTTATACTACTTTCTATAAAATTGTATATTTATCTTTATAATTAATATAATATTCAGTTAAGCTAGATAGGTTTATACAGATGATCAGCATCACTTCGTCTTAGCTTTAGTTTTACCAAAATAAGATATATAAGTTAGAAATGGATCATATTATGCTACAGTAGGAACTCATGGCTTTCAAAAATGGAAATAATGATTAGTATAAATTGAAATATTAGATTTTGCTTGAGAAGTATACACATTAGGTTCGTCAGAAGGAAAATATCAATAACTAATTTTTAGCCTCCCAGGAGCTAAATAATAAAGTAATTAATGAAAAATTGGAAAATATGGTCAGCGAAAAGGTTAATGAGTTAAACACAGAAATTTAAAAACTGAAATCTTAAAAAAACATATTGAAAAACAAATTAGTTGAGCTATAATTGAAAAATATCTCTATTTCTAGCGAAGAAAATCAAGAAGACATTTAAATTTTGAGGATAAAACTAGATTCTTTAAAAAAATAAAATTAAAAATCTAAGCATGATATCTTTTTACTTCAAAAACAGTTAGCTGATCAAAAAGACAATTAGTAAATCTTACTCTAAAGGAAATAATAATAGATCAAGGAAAGATAAAAAGGTTTCTACAGATAGACCATATTGAATTTAGAATTAGAGATATAAAGATCTAGATAGTTACTATAGCAAGAGAAAGAGAGAAATAATCCTGAAAGATAAAGCATCATTCAGAAACTGATTAAAGATAAATAGCTGCTTACCAATAATCAGAACGTCTAGTTAGAGAAGTATGTGATTTTGCTCTAGAAAGGTAGCAAATAACAAAATAAGTTGAAAGAATACATTAAGACTAAGGAGTAAGAGTACATGAATAACCTGAGGGAAGCTAATGATAGATCAAAGTCTCTTTAGACCCAACTTTTTTAAAGAAAACACAACGAATAAATGAGAATCATCAATATAGTGAATTAAATGACTTAAAAAAGAGAAAATCAGGCCAAAGATAGCAAAATAGAGATACAAAATATATAAAAATAATTTCAAAAAGAAAGGTAACAAAACAAAATAATCAAAAAACAATTTTAAGAAGAAAATTTACGTATTAAAAGATAATGGGAACAGTAGAAATCTAAATATCTTGAGTAAAAAAATAAATTGAAATAAAAAATCGATGATTTGAGATAAAAAATAAAATCCAAGTAAGTCTAAAGCAATCACAATGAAACTCAGAACATTGTCAATAGTTTAATGGAGATTGGTATCAACAAATAACAGTTTTAATCCTATTAAAGTACTGTGACCTTTATGAGCAGGCAAAATAAAAAGTTAGTGATGAAAATGTAAGAAAAAGATCGGTAAATAACTAATTTGCTCCAAGAACTGAAAAATTTGCAGGAAGAAAATGAAAAATAAATCCATTAAATTCGTGATAAGAACAGAAAAGACCAAAAAAAGTTATTCAAGAAGGCTGCAAAGCTATAATAATAAATTGACAATATGAATGATCTGATGAAGCAAAAATAAAAACAATATAAAATAGTTGTCAATGAATTGAAATTTGAGCTGGAGACAAAAGAAACAGAACTTAAGAACATAAAGAAGATTAATTAAGAAATGCAGAATGACTATGATAGGCTGACACATAAGAAGAAAAATTTATAAGATTCTTTCAGATAAGAAAGACAAAATGTTGTGACTGCGAAGGTTGATATCAACCAGTAAAAAAAGAAAAAATGGGTCGAGTTGGAAAGACAAAAGACCTTACTTTAGATAGTTTATCGGGAAAGATAAATAAAATTGATCAAAGAACATTAGATAAAGATTTAGAAACTTAAGCTAGATCGAGAAAAATTGATTGAAGATAGATAGAAATACAGGGCTTAGGCTTCAGTTTTGAAATAAAGACTAAATTTGCCAAATGATGAAAACAAAACTGATATACTAGAGGAATATCATAAGAAATTGGCGACTTTAGACCTTTAAATAGCATTGACTCAAAATGTTTTCGAGACCTTATCAAGCGCAACTGTCAAAAAAAGCACTTAAAAGTAAGTAAATTTTTTATGTAGGCACAACAGAGATTTGAGATAAATAAGTAATCCAGATTTTTCTATTGAAAGTTCTTAATATTAGGAGTCTTAGGCTGAACCAGGCACTCCTCATATCGGCCGAGGTGGACAAGACAATCTTAAAGAAACTAATTTTAGCTTTATTTCGAAAAAGCTTAACGTGAATAGTCCTGCCAAGAGTCATTCAAAAAATAACTCTAAATGATCATATAATAATATATTTGACACTGCTTTAATATAAATTTGAATACTTATGTCTGATTTTTATGGATAAAGAAAAAATTC
>Ga0194115_10007918_pt1 | contig 10416 bp, 7 predicted proteins | sample TA2MahsurfametaG_3_FD_148656 | JGI IMG/M metagenome (GOLD analysis project Ga0194115, IMG submission 148656) | Freshwater microbial communities from Lake Tanganyika, Tanzania - TA2015002 Mahale S4 surface | ecosystem: Environmental > Aquatic > Freshwater > Lake | place: Tanzania: Lake Tanganyika... | reverse complement strand
CATTGCCTGAATTGCTTTCGATCTGTCGCGCGAACGCATCGATCGCCTCTTGCACTTCGAACATCGAGTCATTGAGATTTTCGTCCGGAAGTGCTTCCAAAATCTGGCGAACCAGTCCTTCTAGCTCTTCGACGCTCGTCGAGTCACTCTTTGTGGTCCCGTCGTTACCCCGCTGGAGTGAGACGAGATCTGACAACTGTTGCTCGACGGTGACGAGTTTGGCTCGGATCTCCGAGTTGGAGGGTTCGGTCGCGAGGTTCGCAACCGACTCGAGTATCGATGCACGATCGTCATCGTTGGAGAGATCGTCCACCATTTTGGTCAATCTTTCGAGCGAGTGATGCAACTGCGAGATTGATTCGCTCGTTTGGTCGACCTTGGCGGGTTTGAGCAGCTTCAATTCACGCGTGATCTCCGCGAGTCCATTGAGAATCGCCTGCGACCCAGCGATGTCATCATCTGCTGGTAAGGCTGTGGCTTCGAATTCGGGAAACAGCGTTGCGATCAATCTGTCGACTATGAAGAAAGGCGCGGAGGACCTTGCGATCTTGCCCGCGCACTCATTCGGAAATTTTCCAATCTCAGAAAGCCCGAACAGCGCAGTGTGGTCCAGTTCGGGCCCCACGACGTGATCTGGACGCGCACAATCCGGGAACGCAACGATCGGAATCGAGGGGATGTTTCTCTTGCGCGTGAATAGTCCGTTGCGTTTCAGGTAGGCAAGGATGTGGCGTTGCGCACCCGATGCTTGGTCTACGGGGTCGATTGTTTTCCAAACCCCGTTCTGACGTTGCTCCCATCGGTTGGCTTGACGCCTGATCTGCCCGCCTTTCACCTCTATGAAAATGAAGCCGTGATACGGGCTGGCCAACAGGATGTCCGCGTCGCTGAACCAAATTCTCGTGCCCTCGTCGCGGCGAAACTTGGTGCCGGAAGCAATGATCCAATCGTCGCTGAATCCTCGAGCAAGAATTCGAAACACCTTCTCTTCAGCTGGCTGTTGCGGCGGGCTCCCCACGATCAAGGCCATGGAATGATCCTAGAATTTTTTGCCGAGCAGCCTTTCCAATCGGCTCAGAAGAGTCGAGGCTGAACTGGGCCCTCATCATCGGGCCGAATACCCGTGACGGATTCCGTTCGCCAGAAGTCGGCGGAATTATGGACGGCGCGCGCACCGAGGGAGTGCAGTCTTGTGTTGCCCGGTGTCGTCCCTTCGCCCATCCAGACATCAACTTGGCCGAAGTTCTCTTTCATGGCCTCGGTTGCGCCCGCCCACGTTCCACCCTTCTCATCGTCGGAAGCGACCACGAGGGTCGATATCGCGGTGGCGTAGATGAGGCGATTTCTACCCATCGCTCGACCGACCGAGAACGGGGCATCAGGACCGTACGGACTGATGAGACACATGGCGCCGTCATGGACATATCGGCGAATCGACGCCTTCTTTGCGGCCCGTTTCAGTCCTTCACTGGGAATGCCGATGGTCCTTCCTCCGGCCTCGAGAGCGGCGAACATCGAAGCTTGGTCGACGCCCTTCGCGAGTCCGCTCACGACGATTTCGCCGTTCGCCGCGACTGCATGCGCCGCTGCGCTCGCCACCGAGAGCGCTTCCGAGCCGACCTCACGCGAACCGACGATTCCTCGGGCCCGACTGGCAAGCAACTCGACATCACCGGCCACCAGGAGGTAGGCGGGGGACTTGGCGCCGAGCTTCGCCAACAGGCGACTGGGGTACAGGGGGTCGAGTTCGGAGATGACCCTGATTCCAGACTCCTCGAGTTTCTCGAGTTCGAAGACGAATGCAGTTACTGCGGCACAGAGCGTCACGATCCGTTCCGCAAGAGCGACATCCAATCCAAACTCGGCTACGAGATCGTGGGCAGAGGTCTCTGTCACCACTCCGATATCGGGAATCTGTTTGCGCACGGCGCGTACGTCGCGAGAGTTGAGCGGCTTTGACTCGACCTTCACCAATTGATTCGTGAGAAGCAGGACCGCGAGGGAGTTCTTGTCCATGACGTCACGAGTCTCCCGACTGCGTCGAAGCCAATGCGAGCGGTAGGACCGGCCCGCTTCCCGATCGGCGCAGTAACCGACCGATTTCAGTGAGAGTCCATCGCGAATCCACCAAGTCATCGACGAGAAGGACGGGTCCAGCCGGCGGCGCACCGGTGATTGCAAACGCGCCGCTCACGTTGCCACCTTGGTGTACGGAATTTTCCTGCCCCTTCTGCGGATCGGTGGCTCGTGCCTTCGTGACAACTGAAACAAAGGGAAGGGCGAGCCTTGTCGCGAGCCTGGAAGCAAAATTTGGGACGAGGTCGCCACTGCGAGTCGATGGTACGCAAGTGACCCATGTGGCGCGAATCGGTGGGTTCCATTCAGCGATCATCTCGACGACACGGTCGACAAGATCGTCGGAGAAGTGCTTCTCGGCCTGTTTGCCTCGTGCCACGAGATCTCCCGCTCCACCGTCCTTCCATTTGCTCAGACAGCGCCCTTCCTCGAGGAGTTCGTTGGGGGGAATGTGTCTTCCGTCCCAGTTGCGACGACGAGGTTCGATGACGAGATATCCGCGTCGAAGGTACGTGAGGGCGTGGTTCACATCTTCGCTGCCGATGTTGAGCGGCGTCGATTCCCCGCGGCAGTTGTCACACAATCCACACGACAAATCATCGTCGTCATTGAGTCGATTGACGATGAAGCGCATACGGCAGCCGCTGGTTTCGAAATACTCCGATACCTCGTTTCGGCTGCGCTGCTTGGCCGCGATGGTCTGGGCGATGCGGTCGTGCGGATACACCCATGCCTTGAGAGTCCGCGAATAGGTCTTGGCGCTGACTCTGTCGACGACTCCTTCGACGTACAGTTGTTTGAGAGTGCTCTCGATCCGTGACTGCCGAAGGTTGACGTGTCTCTCGAGAGAATTCGTCGTCATCGGTCCGTCGCTCTCGTCGAAGGCAGCGAGAATTGCATTGACCTCGGATTCCTTCGGAAAGGTTCCCTTCATGAAGTAGTCGTGAATCTCGGAGTCTTCAGAGCCTCTCATCATGATTCCGACTGATGAAGCAATTGCGCGACCAGCACGACCAACTTGCTGGTAGTAGCCAACGAGAGAATCCGTTGACTGAAAATGGACGACGAAGGCAACGTCGGGCTTGTCGTAGCCCATTCCGAGTGCCGACGACGCAACTAGTGCCTTCACGTCATTTGCAAGAAGGCGCTCGAGCGCCTCGTCCTTTTCTGCTTGCTCGATTCCTCCGCCCGATCGATATCTGGTGACGCGGTGGCCCCGCGTCGTGAGAAAGCCGGCGACGACGTCGACGTCTCGCTGCGTGAGGCAGTAGATGATGCCAGTGCCCGGGAGCGAGGCCAGATTCTTGTCGAGCCACGCCAGTCGAGACGCTCGGTCGGGCATGTCAAGGACGCTCAGAGCAAGTCCCTCGCGTTTGAGCGGTCCCCTGATGACGGGAAGACCCTTGCCGAGTTGGGTCGCGACGTCGTCGACGACACGGTCATCGGCGGTCGCGGTCGTTCCGAGGATCGGGATTCCCGGAGGCAGGATGTTGATCACTTGGCTGAGTCGTCGGTAATCAGGCCGAAAGTCGTGACCCCAATCCGAAATGCAGTGAACTTCATCGATGACCATCAGCCCGCGGCGACTTCCGATCAACGGGATCACTTTCGTCGCGAACTCGGGATTGGCGAGTCGTTCTGGCGAGATGAGCAAAACGTCGACGCTGTCGGACCGAAGCAATTCGACGAGCTGTCCGACTTCGAGGTCATTGGCCGAATTGATGGTGTACGCCCTCAGCCCGAGGGAAGTTGCCGCGGTGATCTGGTTGTTCATCAGGGCCAGCAGGGGAGAAATGATCAGCGACGGTCCGAAGCCTTCGTTGCGGAGCAAATGGGTCGCCACGAAGTAAACGGCGCTCTTCCCCCAGCCTGTGCGTTGAACCACGATGACGCGGGACTTGTCCTCTACGAGTGCGGCAATGGCCTCCCGCTGCCCGACCCGAAACTCCGCGAGATCGTTTCCGGTCAGTTTGCGGAGCGCTTCCAAGTATCTGTCCACAGCGAAAAGAATACGGGCGCCCTGTGGCAGCCAGATCCAGCCGAGCCTCAGCGGTCGTCGGAACGATGCTCTCTGGACAGCGTGATCCCGTGTGCCTCGGCATACAGCCAGAACGCAGTTCCAAAATTGATCAGTCCCTCCGTCAGAGAGTCCAGTCCGTTCTGGAACCGCTGGAGCATTTCGGGGTTGTCGAGGGCGAGAGCGAGGCTCGCGTCGGAAAGTAACTGCGCCGTTTCGAGCAGGTTGTTCGTTGTGCCGAGGATCTCGGCGTATGTCTCGATCGCTAGAAGGTCTGGGTCGTGGGAAAAATCGCAGGTTTTGTCGTTCAAGGGAGGTGAGATACTACTCGAACGAACTCTGACAGTCCAGCGCCTCGTTTGCCACGGCTTTCGCCGCCCTCATGTTCCGTCTCAGAAAAGCGTCGGCTGGACCTGTTCCCCATCTTCATCAAATTGCAGGCATGCATCGAGTTCTTGGACCGCCAGTGGCGTGGCGCCCGATCGAATGAGGAGTTGGTTGCCCTCGGCGATCTCGCGGGGCAGGTCAACCACGAAGAGAGATTTTCGTCGTTTGAGGCAGAGCTGCCCCATTTCCCAGGTTCCACCCGAGGACGATGCGGCGACGATGACAACACGGTCGCTCAGTGCGGCGATGGTGGCATTTCTCTGCATCGCCCGTCTCGGGGCCCATGGATCATCCGGTGGGAACTCCGACACCAAGCACAACTGAGCATCCTCGTCGAGTTCGGTGACATTCCCCGCGTGCGCAATGCCGGATGCGAGGACACCGATCGTTCCGGTCGAAGTTCGAAGCGCACCCCGATGAGCGGCCGAATCCACGCCAGCGGCAAGCCCCGAGACGACGAGTATTCCGTCTCGGCCGGCCATCCTGCCGATGTCTTCTGCGATCTCCAGAACCTCTTCCGACGCATCGCGAGATCCCGAAATCCCTAGTGCTTTGGTGGAGACCGCTGCAAGTTCGACTGCTCCACTCATCCACAAGACCGCGGAAAGTGGTGGCGACGCACTCCCGAAACGTGTGTTCGGAAAGCCCTCGTCACCGGGTACACGCACCCTCCATCGATCGTTGTCGGAAGGGACCGGAATGAGCGAGCGAAACTGCTCCTCCAGGCTCATCGCGTCGCCGACCGACAACGAAAGAGTTTCGGCGAGCGAAGTCTCGTCCATTCCGACGAGAACATCTGCGGTATGGCCCAAATCCTCCAATCGACGCCAAACGTGTTGGCACTTTGCCGGTCCGAATCCGCTTGTGATGGCGATGTTGTACCAAGCCGTACGCTCGTCGATCCGCACGATTCAGAATCTCATCCCTGCGGTGGCTTTTGCAAGGCAGAGCCCGACAAGCGATCGTGCGCCATGCTCGTACAAACAATCGCCGATAGCGCGCAACGTGGATCCGGTGCGAAAGACATCGTCGACGACCAGCAAGCGCTTGCCAGTCAATCGCGTGCTGCAGTCGAACCAGTCCGACTCAGCAACGTTCACAGTGGTCGCGGAGCGCTTCATTGCCGTCGTTTCCTTGGTCTTTCGAACAATCGATGACAGATCCGGAATCTTGAGTTCTGCGGCGACTGCTGCAGCCATGACGTGCGGAACGGACTCTGCGAGAGAGCGTTTCCCCTGAAGAAAGGGTACCGCAACGACTCCTTGGACGTCTCCAAGATCTGTTTCACCGAACCGCCGATGTGGTTTGAAATCGGCGTTGGCGATTTGTCGAGCAATGTGGCGGCCGACGATCGCAGTCTGGTTGCGCGCCGAGGGGTCGTTGAGGTACTTGGATCTATAGACGAGGTCGCCAATCGCGGTTCTCTCACGAGCGAGATGGTTCGCGTAGAAGTTGTTGTCCGTGTACATGTCCACGATCCATGTGGACCAAGGGAGTGAGTCGCTCGATTGTGCTGGTGGAGACACAAGTTCGAGGATCGGCTCGTATGTCGCCATGGCACGATTTTAGTGCGTCCTCCATTTCCCCAATAGGGGCAGTGGCCTTTACTGAAACTGCTACGTTCGCCCGATGATTTCGGAAACCGAGATCTCCGCATCTGACTTGGTCCAGCGGATATCGAACCTTCTCGACTCAGCGGCTTTTGACACCACGTACAAGTTGGCGACTCTCGAGGGCTTGGTCCTGAAAGCGGTAGACAACTTCGCCTACGAACCCAAAAAGGTGGTGACGCTCAGCGCACGGGACATTTCCTCGCACGTCCTCCAGCGATATTGGGACCAGTCAGCGTCTTTCAGCCCGTCTGCCACGCCAGAGGCCTCGTGGTTGCGGCAGAGGGCAGGTGGCCGGGGTGGCGACCTCGTGAGCCGAATCGTTGAGGTTCGTATGGAACTCGGTTTGTTCACCCGTGCGGACACGCTCCAAAAGGCGAGAGATATTGCGCCGAATGGCGTGGCCGCTCTCGAGGATGTTGCCTGGGAGCGCTTAGTTGACATGCCGATTCCGTTGTTGCAACGATCGGGAAGCGGCAAGAACGCCAGCGAGGACAGATTTCTCTACGAGTACGCGTGGAGTTCGGCAGGCAAGAAGCAAAGAGTCGCCCTTGCACGCAAGGACGACACTCTGACATTGAAGCCCGGTGTCGCGAACGGACTTCAGCAGTTGCAGCCGTTGCTGATTCGGCTGATCGAGTTGTTCTGGGTCCGATTGGTTGCCGACTGGAATCCAGTCCTCAGCGACGCCGGACGGCTGTACGAAGCGCTCTTTGGCTCGGCACGTCTGTCTAACACTGCACTGGTCGCACCACTCTTGGAAATGCAGGGCGGAAAATGTTTCTACTGCGACCTGCAAGCGGGTACGAATCGCGAGGTTGACCATTTCTTGCCATGGTCGATTACTCGTAACGATCGCGTCGAGAACTTGGTCGTCGCATGTAAATCTTGCAACTTGGCAAAGTCGGACGCCCTCGTCGCTGTCGAACACTTGACAAAGTGGAGGTCGCGACTCGATACGTCCACGTCGGTTGGTGGGATGTTGGCGTCCTTGGCAGAGTTGCACGCGCGCGGCCACGACCCAGTTTCCACGTTGGGGCAGGCGCGATCGCTTTATTTTCATGCATCCGAGAGTCGGCCTCTTTGGACCCATGGACCGCACTTCATTGGTATCGACAAGTCGAAAGCGAAGGACGCGCTGTCTTGAATCACCGAAATTCAACACATTTTGTGTAGCCGACGATTACCGCGTTGATTCGTGATGTACCGCACGGGTCGACGGCTATTTACCGCCGAGGAGGCGTTTACCTTTCGTCCAGTCGGTGAGAAGCTGGCGTTCTTCGGCTGTGAGAGAGTTGATTTCGAGTTCGTTGATTCGGGCGAAGTGGGTGCCAAGAGTGTCAAGCCACTCCAAGGTGGCGGTGACGTCGGAGTTCGATTGGCGAGCGAGGTCGAGAGCGAGTGAGACGTCGGGAATGCGACGGGCCATACGGATTGCCTTGTCGAACTCGTCGGCACTCACATAGCTATTGGCCGCTGCACGCCAGTCTTTACGGGCTTCGTGGCAACGGGCCTCGCGTGAGTGATCGCGGGTCTCGAGTTCGCCGAGCAGCTCGAGTGAGATGTCGGCGCGTTGTGCGGTTTCGGCATCGACCCACGTGATGATGGCACGGGTGAACATGTCTTCGACCGGGCGATGCTGGTCGGCGAGAGCACCGACGAGGGCAGTAGTGGTCTTGACAACTCGGCGGACAATGATGTCATCGGCCGGTAACGACTTGTGCCTGAGGGTGTCGATCCAATTGATGAGCCTGTACTCGTGCGCGCGGACAACTTCGGGAAGTTCGACGCGGACATTGGCAAGCCGCTCGGCTGCGACTGTGAGCCCGTCACAGAGCTCTTCACTGCACCAGTTCTTGTTTGAAGCGACAAGAGAGTGGAAATTGACGAGTGACTCGAACGTCGGCCCCATCGGGATGGATTCGACGTGACGCTTCAGAAGATCGAGGATTTCTTCAATGCTGCTGCGACGAATGGCATGCGGTTGCATGGCGGCGGTGAGCAAGACGACACCGCGGGCGCGAGCGACTGCGGTGAGAGTCTCCTCGGGAACCGTCATCTGTGTGGCGGCACGATCGACGTGGCGCTTGAGAGTGCGCAATCTGAGGATGCTTCGGTCGAGGTCGGCGTTGAGAAGTTCCCACACCGAGTCGATGATGTTGCTGATCGCGGCAAGCGGGTCGAGTTCTTCCTCGCTGAGCCCGACGAGTTCATCAACGGCAAGCGATTCGAGATCTAGGTCGGGGTGGTTCTTGCAGAGGTCTTGAATCGCGGCAAAGTGGTCCTCCCCGGATCGATCAACGAGGACGAGGTTCGATGTGGACCGCGAGACGGCGACGCGGAACTGGTCGGCGAGAGTGCGGGCGACGTTGACGCAGCCCTCAGTTTTTGCCGTTGAGTTGGCGTCGATCATTTCATCGAGGTCGATGAGGCGACGCCCAGCATCCAGAACCGCAACCGAATCGAAATCGAGACCTTTCGCGGTGGCTGCCGTCCAGAAGATGTCATTTTCCTTCATGTGCTCGGGCAGGTCGATAGGAAGACGATTTCCCGGGTAGACGATGGCAGCCCGTGCGAGTTTTTCGAAGGTGTCGACGAGGATCTCGAGTTCCGCGTCGTCGTGGACGACCGTGTAGATGATGCGGCCCTTCTCGGTCTCTTCGCTCGACGTGTAGGTTTGGCCCGACGGCCGATCCTCTTTGGCGAACTTCGAATATTGATCACGTGTCGCTTGCACGAAGGCTGCGATGTCTTTCGGTGACCGAAGATTGGTGTCGAGCACTTCATCTTGTGGGTGCGCGGCCTCGCCAAGAACATGAGTGATCAGGCTATGCAGTGTCGCCCATTTGAAGTCGGTCGGCCGTACGGTCTGCGACTCGTCGCCCGCAAAGAGCAGTCGTGGCATTGTTCCGCTGGAGGCTGCGACTCTGGCAACGACGTTGAGGACGAACAGTGCTTCGACGACCGTGAGGTCTTGAACTTCGTCGATGAGAATCGAGGAGAACCCGACGAGGCGTGGGGGGAGTGGATCGGCTATGTCGCGCAGTGCTCGCCGGGCTCTGAGTGGGCCGGTGGCAAAGGTATCGAGTGCTTCGACGACATGGGTCTCGCCGATCATCATCTCGATGGTCTTCGCGAACTCTTCGCTGACCTCACCCTCGCGAATGCGACGATACTGTGATGCAGTCAGCATCTCGGCGGCCGACTCGTGGAAGCCGCGGAATGGAGTCGGTAGTGAATGGCCGACGACATACGAATGGAATTCCGAGTGCAATTCGACAACCACGTCGATCGAGATTTCATTCAGTGTCCACTTTTTCGACGCGCGCAGAAGTTCGGCAAGGTTGTCGACCTGGGTTTCGATCAACGGCATGTCGAGGCCAAGGTCGTCGACCTGATTGAGCAACTCGGTGAGCGTCATCACCTCGAACTCGGTGTCCTTTGGCTGGAACGTAGAGAAGAACTTGCTGGCCTCTTCTGCGAGACGTGAACTGAACGTCAGATACAGGACACGCTGACCCGGAGAAAGGACACCGCTAAGAAGAAGAGCGGTGGTTTTTCCCGCACCGGGATAGCCCCGGATCGTCGTGCACGATCCGTTCTGTTGGAGCGCAATATTCCGTTGTTGCGGCGTGAAGTTCGAATCTTCGTTGCCTGTTTGTATGTCGGAGGGTCTGAACTCGACGTATTCGTCCTTGATACCCGGGTCGAGAGGCAAGTGGGTGTCGTCGTGGTGACGGACCACTCGAACCGCGATCTCTCGCCGTTCGAGTCCAAGACGGGTGCCCATCTCGGACTGTGCAGTGGCATACCACGCGTACCATTGGAATCCGTTGTTCCCGCCGAGACCGGCACGCAACCACCCTTTGCCTTCCCCAGTGACTGCCTTTGTTCGTTGCGCGTAGCCGCGGGTGAGCAATGTCTGGAGCACATTGAATGCTTTGCGCCTCGTGCTTTCGGGAGTCGTTGGGTCGTAGATCCAGTCGAAGAATTCGGCGTGAACCAGCAGGCGATTCGTCGCTGTGTTTCGGTAGTCGCTGTGATCGCGTGGTTTCGGGGCGGCCTCGAGATTTTCGGCGAGGCCTACCAACGTGTATTGATCGGTCACGACGATGACCCTGCCTCAGCGAGCTTTGATTCTGCAAACGGTTCACCGTCGATCCAAATCGCTCCGACCAAATTGCAGTCTTCGAAGCGGGTACCACGCACCTCGGCGCCTGTGAGGTTCGCGCCCGCAAGATTCGCGCCGGTGAGGTCTGCGCCGCGCAGAGATGCGCCGGTGAGATTTGCATCGATGAGGACCGACTGGGCGAGGTTGCTGAAGTT
>Ga0194115_10007917_pt1 | contig 10416 bp, 12 predicted proteins | sample TA2MahsurfametaG_3_FD_148656 | JGI IMG/M metagenome (GOLD analysis project Ga0194115, IMG submission 148656) | Freshwater microbial communities from Lake Tanganyika, Tanzania - TA2015002 Mahale S4 surface | ecosystem: Environmental > Aquatic > Freshwater > Lake | place: Tanzania: Lake... | reverse complement strand
CGCAAGCGAGCCTGCGAAGCGATCCCCTGTTAAGCGAAGTGCAAAAGATATTGATTCTAAATTGGATGAAGAAGTCTCGCTTGATTTTGAACTTCCAGATAGATTGAAGAAGTTACTTGAATCCTGAAATTGTTACCGACGAAGAGGAAGATGTAACGCTTCAGGGAGGTTGGCTATTTGCCGACTCATTCCTAGCATTAATGATTATTTTCTTAGCAACAATCTCTTTCGTTCCATCCCTATCTAGCCCTGAGTCCACGGGATTTGGCTCTGGCGGTGCAGTAAACAGTAAAATAAATGTTAGCTCGGGCTTAGTGCTTACCTATGATGCATTTAGTGAAGAAGCGATTTCCCTAGATGTCGAGAGTTATGTGAGAGAGAAAGACCTTGCGAGAAATTATGAAGTTACTTATACCCAGGTTGTAGGAGGTTACGACCCTGCAAGAGAAGATGCCTTCCAAGGAAATCTGCGGGCAATAAACTTTAGTATTCAATTACAACGAGCTGAGATTGATGTTTTTCGTAACTCAACTTTTAATGTCGGGACATCAGAACTAGTGCCAAGCGGGAAGGTAGTTTTAAGAATTACTATTGTTGAAAAGCTGCGCTAAAGCCCAAAAATTCCGACAAGAGCCCCGAAGAAGGGCACAACCACAATCATCTTGCCTTTAATATCCTCAGACTTTACTGAGAAGAAGGAACCTTGGAACTGTACTGCGAGGGAGCCATTCTCAGTTGAAGTCACCACGGCAAAGACAGGAGAGAGATCGCCTTCGACATTTGCCACCACACGATCACCGGCGCTGATTTCATCTGTGTCTCTGTAAATGACGAGACTAGATTTTGCAGAACCAAGTGCCGTACTTAAACCAGCTTGTGGATGAGCAACACCAATTCCCATAAAAGTGGAAACGATAACGACGGCAACGAGGCCAATTAGAACCTTAATCCAGCGACGGGAAAGCATTACCAAAGTTTACCCCCACTCAATGAAGCCTTAAAGGACCGAATCTACCTAGCGGCGAGATTTCTTCTTGGATCTTGCAGTTTTGCTCTTCCCTGAGCCTGAATTCTTTGGCCTTGCCGACTTACTAGGTGAGTTCGAAGTCCTACCGCGAACCGGCACTTCAACGGCAGATGAGAATGCCTCAGATTTCAAACTTCTTAGTAAGTCATCAATCTCGGAGTTGATTCCATCAAGGGCAGTATCACTAGAACCTTTTGGACTTATCTCTTCTTCATCGATTTCAAATTGAGAAGAGTCTTCAGGGGAATCCTTTTCAACTTTTACCTTCTTCTTCTCACTTTTCTTTTTGGAAAACCTAGCTGAGATGCCGGAGATAAGTGCTTTTACTTTCTCAACTGGTGAATTTGGTGCTTTGCTAGTTTGTGGAGCGGATGAATCCTTTTGCGCATCTTTTTGAAGTTCGTCAGTGCTACTCACGCCCAGCATCAAGCGACTAGTTCTCGAATCAGGTCGACCAGTACCTCGCCAAGTTGCAACTTCAATCACCGTTCCAGATTCGAGATTTCCGACTACGAGTTTCTGCCCGTCTGGGAGATCGATAACAAGCGGAGTGTCTCCGGTAGAAATAGGCAAACTTGTTACTACGGGTTTCGGTTCCTCAACCTGAGATTTAGGCTTTGATTTGGCCATTGGGTTAGGTTATCTCAAATCCGATTTTGTCCTCAATGTCTGCTGTGCTGATATCGGTGAGATTAAAGGTTGTGGCGGCTCCTCCCACGACTACGCAGCCAAGCGGAGCTACGCGCGGAGTTACCCCGCCAATAACATCGCTTGCAACGAGACCATCATTATCCGTCGAAGCCGCGTTGAGCTGAAGTGGCGAGAAAGCACACTTTAAAGTCTGGGCATTTGAATAACGAGTTCCAGGATTTACAAGAGTTTTTGGAGCGGCGAAAGTTTTGAAATAGACGTTTAGTATTTTTCCATTGCATGCTCCAGCGAGATCATCAATCTGGATATTCTTAATCACAAATCCGGTAAGAGTAAATTCGCGACCAATATTTACAGTTACATTCTCATCGCATGTGCCCACTGTTACTTGACCGGTTCCATAGGAGAGCGATCCACCGCCTCCACCGCCGCCACTTCCATTGCAGGCATAACTAATAGTTCCGTCAGCTGCGGTTAACCTCGTTCCACCATTTGCACAATTCGCATCACCAGAAGCTAGTGAAGTGACAACAACGGTTCGACCAGCAGCTCCGGCAGGTCCAGCAGGACCTTGTGGTCCTTGTGCGCCAGATCCTGGTGGACCCGCAGGTCCTTGTGGTCCAGCAGGTCCTTGCAAACCTTGCGCACCCTGTTCGCCAGCAGGGCCTTGAGCTCCTGTTTCGCCAACTAAACCTTGTGGGCCAACGGGTCCTGGGGCTCCAGGTAATCCATCTTTTCCATTCAAACCATTAATTCCTGCAAAACCTCTACGACCAGCAACGCCAGCTGGACCAGGTGGGCCCTGCGGTCCAACTAGAAGAGCAATAACTTGATTTAAATTGTTTCGATTCTTCAGAGCATCACCGAAGACATATGTTGGCCCGCGAGTAGTTGGGCCGGCAGCATATGCGTAACTAATTGAGAAGAATGTAAGAAGAACTAGAGCGGTGAAAAGTTTTCTCATTGGCTCTCTATTTTCCTTACTCGCTCAGCGTGATCTGCCAGCGCACTATACACTGAATGTATAAGGGTTGGAATCGCACAGAGCAGCATGAAAAGTTGGGACTTCTCATCGCCCAATAGAGGCAGGTTTCGAATAGGAAGGTACAGCGCCGCGGAAATAGCAGCTACAGCTAGAGATTCGATGATGATGCTTCTGGGCATATTTGCAAGTTTTGGAATCAAGATCTCGGTAAAACGCACTGCAAGAAGCAAGAATGGAAATGCAAAGAGACCTGCAAAGAGAAGAGACTTCTCTGAATCCTCACTCCACATGTATCCATAGCCAAACAAAACGGTGAAAATCATAAAGGCCATGAATGGCGATGAGACCCGTGCAATTTTGAACTCTTCCAAGAGTCCTTCTTCGCTCTCGCTCGCACGTGAATCCATTAAAAGCCTTGCGACTGCTGCGACCGCAACAATTGCGAGCAAGATAACTGAGACATCTCTATTCGTAGTGACTGAGATTAAGACGCTATCAACCAACTTGTTGGCAAAGAAGAAGGTTGCGACGGCGACAATTACGGCGAAGAAGGTTCCACCGCCTTGAACGCTAGAGCTTTCTTCCTTTCCTTTTGAAGAGAGAGCCTGGTGGTAGACGTTTCTTAAGAGGCCAGGAAGTATCCACATTAGGGCAACGCTTATCAAAACCATGGCATCTCTAAAGGTTGTCACATTTCCAAGTGCAAGTTGAGTAAACCAGAAGAGCGCGGCGAGAATCGTTGCGGAAAAAAGATCAAATAGACCGATGAGACTCATAAGAGCAAGAAGCAAAGCAGGGACTCTTGAGATCTCGCCATAACTTTCAATCTGTAATGTCGTAAAAGTAATCAATCCAATTCCGGCTATGGGCAAGAGCAGAGGAAGTGATGGATTGATCTTGGTAAGCATTTGTTGGTCGTAGTTAACAAAATACTTGAAGATTGATTCGCGCAGCGTAGAAGTCATTCTCGTTCTTAGCCGCAGGAACCTTCCAATTACGCCGCTGGCAAGATTCGCCTCCTGCAATTCATCCAAATAACTTCTTACAGGTCGCAATCTTGCATATTTGGATGCTCTCAAAACAGAAAAACTTGCCACGGCGAAATTAAACAAGGCAATCACAAAGATTAGGTCTCTGGGAACGTTCGTTATTGAGAAGAAGAAATTGTCAATGACATTTACGCTAGCTACGACGTTCTTTGGTAGCCCCATTCCTTCTGTGCTTAGCGTATATGCGCCAAGAGGTAAATCAGCAGGAATATCGGCTACATAGACAAAGTAGCCAGCTTCATTGGGCGAACTCTTGCTAAAGGCAATTGGTTCAATTCCCTGACCTTCAAGAGTAATAGTCCATTCAATTCGAGACTCTTCCCCTCCCAGAACAATCTCTTGCTGACGGCCGCGCTCCCAAGTAAGTAACGGGATATCTAGCGCTTGCGCGAGAGAAGGAAATGTCAATGAGAAAACGGCAAAGAGAAGAAGGAAGCGGGCTTTAGTCCTCATCGCGGATCGCGTCCAAAATCATCCAAACACCTAGTACTCCTGGAATGATGAAGATCAAGGATTTCAAAGATAAGAGCTTGCCTAGGAATGGGATGACAAAGAAAACCACGCCGTTGATGTCACCTTCTTTGGGTCTCTGGTTATCCGGGCTTGGGTTTGAGTCACCTTTTACTATGTAACCTTCATTGACATCGCCACCAATTATTCGGTGGGTAAAGACGCCCACGGCTGAACCGTCGTATCGTTTCGCAGTATAAGAAACAACAGAGCCGATCTCTGGCTTTAAACGCTCCGGATTAGCGAGCAAGACGATATCGCCAGCGGAAATGGTAGGCAACATTGAGGGCGTGAGAACGATTCTTGCCTTTACAAGACCCATAAAGGAGAGCATTGAGAATGTCAGCAAAACGATACTGAAGGCAACGCCAACGTAACGAAATCCATCAAGAATCTTTTTATTGCGACGCTGGTCTTTACTTAATACGCGCTCTCGAGGAGCTTGAACGAAATCCTTCGACTTAACATCAAAAATACCGGTGGGCGTTATCAACTTGGTTCTAGGACCCGAACTGCTTGAAACCGTTAGAAGTAAATTGCCGGTAACGCTCGCATCATCGGAAGCAATCCAGAGGGCATCGTTCTCGACGAGTCCCTCAACTTTTCTTAAATCCACGATAACTCACCTGGGAAGAAAGCCATCTTGCTAATTCGTGTCCAAAGGATTGTGCTCTGAGCTTTGAATTGTAATGCGATCAATTCGGCTTGAAGTTGCAAGGTATTGCCACATATTGGCATCAAAAACCAGGACGAAGCCATTGCTTGAGGCAAATTCAGTCGCATCATCTTCTCCAGGAGTAAGGATGCTGTAAACATCCATTCCGGAATTTGCTGTTAAAAGACTTATTGATGAAGTCGACTGGAAGTAAATTCGAGCCTTATTGAAAAGAACTGTGCCAGTTGATGTTTCCGAGATTGTCAGAGGTACATTGCTTCCCGCGGTATAGAAATTAAGAACGAAGTCCTTGCCTGCACAAGTGCTATCTATGTTCTCTACATAAACAGAGTCGAGCGACCACTTACCGCTTCCCTCATTAATAAAGCCAGCTAGAGGCGTAATCTCAATCCCATTTGCATCACAAGCTACTTGTTGAACTCTCGCTTGGCCTTGGCCAAACTCGAGGGCTCCCCCATTGTTTATGACGATATTTGCTGTGTAAGTAAAGCCCATCACAGCCAAGATTCCGGCAAAGGCGTAGCCAAAGAGACGCCTCGACCTACTTTGAAGATGATCTTCCTCTACATAGGAATCATCGTCATCGTATTCGGGTTCGAGGTCTGAATCATCAAACCGCAGAACGCTCACTTGATTTGGCTTCCTTTGCTAATTGCGCTCAACAAAAATGCGAATTTCGTTTAGTTAGCCCAGTAGAGCTGAGGCCATTTCGACCTCAGCTCTACTTGTAACTAAACGTGCGATTCAAAAAAAGTTGGCGTGCTCACCAACTTAATGAATCATTGAGTTGCTGGCTCTTAGGAGCCCGAGCTCTCAATCGTCATCTTGTATAGACCGCCTGCAGTAAGAGCAGCGGTTCCGATTGTCACTCTCGCCGAGGTACTTGAGACCTGGGTGATTGTGTAAGCGCCAGATAGAGATGCGGTTGGGGCACTTGATGAGGCCCAAGTCATCGCTATGGTGCTGTAGCCAACACCACCAGAAGTAGTTCCGAGAGTTAGTGGAGTGTCGTTACTTGCATTGTTGTCATACGCCCTCAAAGTAAGAATTTTTCCAACGCAATTACCCTCAACGCCACTCAGAGTCACTTCACCAAAACGGAAAACTCCACTATTTTCAATGTTGTCGAATGTTGCAGCTGGGGTGATGTTAATTGTGCTATCGCATGCAGCAGCGCTCAATACACCTTGACCAAATTCAAGTGATTGATCGCTATTGATAGAAATGTTTGCAGCGAAGGTTGATCCGAAGAGACCTACTGCGATTAATAAAGAAATTGGAAGAAGAAGTTTTGAAGAACTCTTCTTCTTGCGCGATCCTCTTGGAGGATCATCGAAACGAAGTACTTGCACGTTAGTTACCTTTCTGGGTATCGGGCCACCCCCCATGGCTGGCCCAATGTTGAGCGTGAGTCTTCCACAAAATGTGTGAAATTCCTACTCGATTTAAGAACTTTTTAAGTTACAAATTTGTAAAGAATTAAGGCATTTAGCAATTAATGAAGCCAGAAGGAAAGTTCTATAACGCTATACAAGCACAGCAAGAAAGAAAGTAGAAATTAATTCACAGTCTCTACTGTTGCTCTCCTTACTATCTGACCATCAATATTGACCGAAGCTTTAGTTGGATCTAAAAAGAAAGTTACATCTGCATTTTGTGCTGAGAGGGCTGTGCCATCATAAACAGAGGTTCCGCTCACCGAGACTGCAATATCGGCAATTACTGGCGATGAAACTAGTTGCCCAATTCCATTCAAATATGAAAGGCCGAACTCAGCAGCGCCACCAGTATTTGATGTCGGAGCAGCCGCAGGAAGTTTTATTTGCAAAACCTTAATATCGGTAGTTGGGCCAAGAACTAACTCTTCACTCGTTCCATTAATCATACGAATGCGAAGTTTCTTATCAACGCAACTTTCAAGATTAAAGTTCGAAACTGTTACTGATCGAACTCGGAAATATCCAGCAGATGAATCTTCCGCAGTTGGCGCGCCATGCCACTCTTCACCAAGTGCAACGAAAACATTTCCGTCGCAAGCAACCGCTTGCTGTGAGCCTTGACCAAATTCAAGATTGCCAGTTCCAACAGTCACGCTTGCTGCGAAAGTGGAGAGAATCAAAGGAATGCTTGCGAGAATTGCAGTACCAAAAAGAATTCTTGTCTTGTGACGTCCAACGCCACCAAAATCTGAACGGACGCTCCCGCTCAGCGGCGAATTCATTTTTCTTCCCACAATTTCCTCCCGGTTGGGAAGGCCCCCGGCCTTTCCTTTTTCTCACCCCTATCTAACCCAATCCCCAACGTGTGCGCAACCCGAACGCAACCCTGTCTCAATACCCGGGTATTACCTCTTCTTTAGGGGAACAATTGCCTTTTTGGTCAATATCGATAAGCCAAGAGCATCAAAAACCAACAGTTGAGAACTCTCAGCTTTGGAGCAGAGCTCCGGATTAGTCGTTTTGCGGCTCACTGCTACCGCTGAGATTGAGAGGGCGCGGTTTGCAATCCCCTGTCCAGATTGGACCCAGAATCCATTTGATCCTCCAACAATTGGCCCCAGCCAACTCGCATCTTGCGCAAAGACTCGGACATAAGAACTCAGGTCGCCGGAGACTGAGAAGTTGGGTGAAGAGAAGATCATCTCCTCTGGAACCCCGCGCATACCTATATCTACAGAGGCGCCAAATCCATTTATACAAAGAAGAGTGTTTCCTGAGCCGATTATTTGGAAAGGCGGAACTTGCCGAAGGCGCGCTCTTGGGTCAACCATCAATCTTGATGGGGCGATGATTCTTATCTGGGGCTGAGGATCGAGTGCATAAGGTTCGGGTTCAATAAAAACCGGCGCACCGCCACCGCCACCACCACCATCGCCGCCTGAAGATGCACCACCATCATCGACTGGGCAATCCTCTTCTGTCAAAGAAGTAGCTGTATCTGATTCGGCGACAACCGTTTCGGTCTCACTTGAATTTAGAGACTCCTCATCAGGACATGAAGTTGATTCGCTGGGGCCTTCACTCGAGGAAGGAGACGGCTCGGCAATCACAGAAGAAGTGTCTGTTGGCGACGGTTCCGGAGATGCACTCTCAGAACCACTCGGTGATGCAGTTGGCGAGGGCGCAACGAGCTCCGTTGCACCCAAAGGAGCTAAATAAGAGATGAATAACCCAGCAAGGCTCAAAATCGCAGCTCTTCTTAAGAACCGCCTTCTAAAGGGCGTGAGAACTTCAACGAAGTACGATGGAAGTACATTCTTTGAAGTTGGCCGATTCACGCACAAATCATATGGCATCGCCTCAAGGGTTCTGCTTGACCTCTTCTTTAACTAGTAGTCCCAACTTGTCGGCCTGAACAAAAACCTTAGCAAGAAGCTCCTCGTCGTTTGTAGCCCTTGCAAATTGAGCCAATTTGTCGAGCACTTCACCGCGCGTAGGGGCTTGGTCAATAAGCAAAGGAACATAAGCGCTCGCCGCGACGTAATCTTTGCGGGAAAGTTCATAAGAAAACAGGTTCAAAATCGCAAAGTTACAGCGCGGCTTTAGCCTGATCTGCTCTCGGGCAACGTTGAGTTGCTCCTCAAGAGGCCGCTTTCCATTAATTTCCAATAGTCCGAAGTAATAAATAGGGCAAGGTAGGTAATCGTTTGGTTCAAGTTTAAGCACCCGTTCTGGGTAAGCCTTTCGCTCCTGAAAAGTTTTCATGAACTCAAGTTGTGCTTGGGAGAACTTGAAAGTATTCCACGCGATTGTTGGAATGAGGAGCAAAATGATGGACAACGCAATCCTGCGATTCCAATCTATTCGCAATTTACTTGCACCCTTTCCTAAATAAGCAATCCCAACCACAAGGCCGCACATGGCCCAGAAGAGATACTTATTTGGAAGAGTGATTGGACTTATCACTGAATTAGTTGTGTAAACAATGTAGTAGGCAATAAAGATCCAAAGGAAGGGTGAACTCTTACGACGCATTGCTATAACCCAGGCCTTAAGCACAATGAAGTTAAGTGCCAAGAAAGCAATCGTGCCCATCAAGCCGAGGGTTGCTAATGTTTGTGCAATTGAGCTGTGAGCATCGTTTGATACAACACGCTCAGTTAGAAGTACGGATTCAATTGCTCGAAACTTCTCATAATGATTTCCATACTGATCAGGCCCGACGCCAAAGAGCGGATGTTCCGCAAAGATATTTAGCGCCGCACTCCAATATTGGCCACGAACTTCAACATTTACATCATCCGTGACTCCCCTGATGTTTATATCTAGGAACGGAACCAAGAAGATCACTTGAACCCAAAAGGTAAGTAGCAGGCCACCTACGAATGCGACTTGATTTGAACCGCGCGAATCAACATCAAGAGCTCGCTTGATTCGACTTCTAAATGCAAATGCCAGGGCAAGCACGGCAAAGAGCGCTGTATCAACATAACCTTGCTTTGCCTCATTTAAATAAAGGGACACAAGTGACAGCCCAACGCCGAGCGCAAAGTGCACCTTTTGAAATCGGGACTTGCTTAGTAGAAGAAGAAAATAGAGTGGAAAGGAAGTGCCAACAAAAGCTGCATAAAAGTCCAAATTGCCAAGGGTGCTGCTGAACCCAGAAGTGTTCGGGATAGAAAGTACCTTGTAGTACTCGAGGAAACCAACAACTTGAAAAATCGTGAGAACAAAGAGATAACCGTTAATCAGCCTCAGATAGTTGCCGCCAGCAACCGAGAAATGAAAATACCCAACTATTGCGAGCGCAAAGAGCGAAACGCCACCAGTAAACCTTGCAACATCTCCAATGAGCGAACCCGTGATATCGCCACTATTCAATATTGACCAAACCGCTAAAAGTAAAAGAACCAACCCCGCAGCAGGAACCAAGCTCGCATCCCTAAATCGCCGAACTCTCAGAACAACAAGAATCCCAAGAACTATTCCAACGACTCCTAGAACTACAAATTGCGCAGTCGCGTTCTTATCAAAATAGTCGCGATAGAGGAACTCAGGCACATGGGCCAATGAAAGAAACAGAAACAAAAAAGGTACTCCGATATAAAGAACCTTTGGCTTCACGCTACTAACTTATCCCCTCCTTGATACCTGATAGGTAGCGCTGCTTACCGTGGATGAGCCATAGAGGTTTGAGGTAGGGGTAAGGATGGCGGTGATACTTACTGCTCCTCTTTGTAGTGGTTTATAGCTGCAGGTAGCGGTATAGGTATTGCCGGCATTGGCAGCTCTTGATTTGCATCCAGAACTATTCTTCTCAAGCTTGAGTTTTTGCGGCGGTAAAGAAATATCAAGAGGCCAAGTGTTGTAACCCAAATCATTAGCGGGTCAACCACGAAGCGAAGAACCCGCTCTATGAACTCAAGCACCGATCAGGAATTTCGTTCTTATTACTCATCAATTATGGCAGCGGAGTTACAGTTGCCCGACGATACATGCCTTTAAGGAAGTGGCGTGATGGTAACTCGGCGATTTGCTTGCCGGCCGGAATAAGTCGAATTGCTCGCTACTGCGTTTGT
>Ga0194115_10007915_pt1 | contig 10419 bp, 8 predicted proteins | sample TA2MahsurfametaG_3_FD_148656 | JGI IMG/M metagenome (GOLD analysis project Ga0194115, IMG submission 148656) | Freshwater microbial communities from Lake Tanganyika, Tanzania - TA2015002 Mahale S4 surface | ecosystem: Environmental > Aquatic > Freshwater > Lake | place: Tanzania: Lake Tanganyika... | reverse complement strand
TTTACGACACGGTGTCGGAGGGAGAAAAAATGATCCCGTCTGGGCGTCGTACGTTTCCATTCATGAACCACCACCGATTTATTTTCCAAATTGTGGTCACCTTTTTCTTTCTGCCATCGAGCCAGAGATCCCCTGACATTGCGCTATCTCTGAAGAAGAACACACCGAAAAGGGCAACCCAGATCACACAGTTACATTCCTATTCGACCAAACATCATACATCCAGCTATGGGGAAGAAAGAAAGACTCAAGGAACAGCAAAAGAAAAAGGCTGGAAAGGCCCGTGAAGCTGAATTCCTTGAAAAGCAAGCCGCATTTGAAGCGGCAGAACAAGCACCCGAGGACATAGACGAGGATGACATACCAGATGTCGATGTATCTTCCAATGTTCAAGATGAGGAACCCAAAGAGAAGAAGGAGAAAAAGGACAAGAAAATGAAGAAGAAGCGCAAGAATAGCGATGCTTTTGATGAATCGAAAGAACAAGAACCCAAGGAAGAAACAGAAATGACAAAGTCGAAGAAATCCAAAGGAGACGACAAGGATAAGGAAGAGGGAGGAGAACGAGGCATGCAACCTGTGGTCTCATCAGAAAAGAAGGGTTTCTTCTCTGAAGAACTATTTTCATCACTACCTTTGACGGAAGCGACACAAAAGGCGATTAAGGATATGGGTCATGAAAAGATGACGAAAATTCAAGCAAAGTCGATTCCAGCTCTTTTATCTGGGAAGGATTTAATTGGTGCAGCTAAAACTGGATCAGGGAAAACATTAGCCTTCCTTATTCCCATCGTCGAATTGTTACGAAAGGCAAAATTCCAAACACGGAATGGGACAGGCGCGATGATATTATCACCAACTCGTGAATTGGCAATGCAAATTTATGGTGTCTGTAAGGAACTATTAAATGATGAAAGTGCAGGGACCTTAACCTATGGTTTAATTATGGGTGGTGCGAATCGGAAAACAGAAGCGGAACGATTAAAGAAGGGAGTGAATATCATTATTGCAACACCGGGACGTCTTTTGGATCATTTGAAGAATTCACAGGGTTTCGTGACACGGAATTTATTAGTATTCTGTATGGATGAAGCAGATCGGATTTTAGAAATTGGTTTTGAAGATGATTTACGTGCTATCGTCAAAATGATCCCCAAGGAACGACAGACGATGTTATTTTCTGCCACACAGACTCAAGCCGTCGAAGATTTAGCACGATTGTCTATCAATCCAAAGACAGCTATCTATGTCGACGTCGAATCAGGAACGAAAGAGGCAACAACCGAAAATCTTGAACAGGGATATGTAACCTGTCCATCTGATAAACGTTTTCTTCTTCTTTTCACATTCTTGAAGAAGAATAAGAATAAGAAGATTATGGTCTTCTTCTCATCATGTAATTCTGTCAAATATCATGCAGAACTCTTGAATTATATTGATGTCCCCGTGATGGATATTCATGGCCGACAAAAGCAGGTGAAACGAACGACGACATTCTTTCAGTTTCAAAAGGCAAAGACTGCGACACTTCTTTGTACGGACGTTGCAGCACGTGGTCTTGACATTCCAGAAGTCGATTGGATTATCCAATTTGATCCACCCGATGATCCCAAAGAATATATTCATCGTGTAGGCCGTACAGCTCGTGGTGCGACGGGAGCTGGACGAGCGTTGATGTTCCTAACTCCTGAGGAGACTGGATTCCTACGATACCTCCAATCCAAGGCGAAAGTCACATTGAATGAGTATGAATTCCCGTCGTCGAAGGTTGCGAATGTACAATCTCAACTACAATCCCTGATTGAAAAGAATTACTATCTGAATCGGTCTGCTCGAGAGGCCTATCGAAGTTATCTTTTGGCATATGCCAGTCATTCCCAACGTGATATTTTCAATGTACATGAATTGGATTTACAGGCAGTCGGTGTCGCATTTGGTTTTACGACTCCTCCTCGTGTTGATCTTGCCTTTTCAGCTCGTGGGAATAAACGGAATACTAGTAATAAGAAGGTGGGAGGAGGAGGAGGAGGATCGAAGGGGAAAATGTCATCATCCGGTCATGGCTTTAGTGCCTCCAATCCATATGGGAAACGTGACAGTCAAGATCAAAGACAATTCACATACTAATGGCCATGATATCACCTGTCTAGGTATATCATATGGTAGACTAGTATCTAACGTTAGTACGAGGTATTGGATCTTTCACATTCTTCGCAGACAGTCAAACCTGGTTCTCTCACCATTCGATTATTGTCTCTAGCAGAAGAAAATGAAAAGTAGTGCACAACCAAGTGCAAGAACAGTAGGCGGGGTTAGTTGCCAATTTTCGTCAATTTCTTTCCATTGACATTGTGTAGGCTGGCATATCGATCTATCTTCACCATTGTAGGTACTGTCTCCGTTCAATACTCTGCACATCGTGGCGTCGACACGGCCCTCGACGGTCAAAATTCTCTAGAGTGAGTTTCTAAAGCATAAAATCACCTAGCCATGCACGCAAGCGTGGTCTAGTTGGTTATGACGACTGTCTAACACACAGTAGGTCCCCAGTTCGATTCTGGGCGTTTGTACTGTACTTCATTTGCCTTCCCGATTTCGGCACTCTTTTTTTTCCTTTCTCGTGCCGCTGCTGTGATGACTCGATGTTTTGGTGACGTGTGATCATCTCTAATTCAGAGGCCTTCCTTCAATCTTGTGAACTTGCAAGGAGTCTTTGCATGACTCTGTCATGGAAGGCTTTTTATTTTAGAGTGGGAAAGGGGAGATGTGGAGATTGCAAGCTTTATGCCTTCTCGTTATTTCTTGGCTGCAGGTATTTGTTGTTGGATTCACTCTTCTGCGCCCTCGCAGAATTCCTTGGAATACCGATCATCTCATCGACACGAATGTGCACGTGTTGTATTGTTCTATAGATGGGAATGATCTTCCATATAGTCCATATCAAAACGATCCGAAAGACGGTCGACGCCAACCGCTTGAACAAGAAGGGCGGTCTACATCGAAACTGGCCGCACTGGATTATTTTCTATCGGTACAAAATGAAATCAATAGTGAAGTATCAGGCCGAGTCGAGATAATCTCCCGTGGAGTCACTAAACTCCCCAAACATCAAAGAATAGATACCAAGGTGTTGGCTGTCAAGTCAGTGGATGAAACATCATGTTGCATTGTTGCAGTGACGGCACATGGACAAAGAGTGTCAACTTCGAAGCTTAAGGTCGGATTGGAATTAGAGACTTCGGCATCGATAGAACCTCTGATAGAACCTGGAGAGACCTGGACATTTTGTGGCTTCGCGGTTGATGCGGTTCCTCCGATAGGACACCTACCTGAGCTCAATATCACTGTCGTAGTCGATTCCGATCTTTTGGTTCAGTGTCAGGAGGAAGATATGATGATGCTAGGAAATGGTGGATACACATATTGGCAGACCCTTATCAGTCCAAAAGCAATACTTACTTTTCCGAATGTCAAGGTCGTATCAATCGTTTCTAGTATTGACGACGATTCGGATCCTCCTAACGACCAACAACAGAGTACCATGACAATAAGCCCGATTCAAGATCCGAACGGTGATTCGAAGATTGACTCACCTATCCCATTTCATGAGCTGGAACCTCCACCGGTGAACATCGTAAGACTTCTCGTTGATCGGAGAGAACTATCGAACCCACTCGAGTCGAATCTAGTCCTTGTGAGGGGAAGGATAGGACACGTCGTACGTCGAGGGAAACGAAATGTCCATTTCGAACTCTTGCCTATAATGGATGATGACATGCCTTGCATTGACAATCCAAATATGGCTCCTAACCTGCCCTGGAAATTAAAGAACGGCCAGCGTTTGGCTATTCGTGTTACCGCAGGTAGACTTCTATTCCAGAATCGAGGCTCAGTCGGTGGAGAACTGGCACTCGATCAAATAATTGAAGGTTCCATCATTGAAGCTTTGGCACGAACAAATGTGGGAGATCGAGAGGCTCTCCTTCGTTTAGCCAACCATGGGACCCTAGAGTGCATGCTAGCAGATTTCCAGATCTTTGGTAACGAAACCAGCTTTGAAATCAATGGTACCCGTGCTGTACCGCTCGAGAAACAAACGCATTCGGCAGTTGTGTCGGTTGTACCACAGTTGACCCTGTCCTGTATCTTTGACGCATCAGCGACGATAGAAGTCGTAGACAGTCCAGATACTGTGGCTCGTTTTGAAGAAACCTTGGATTTGTTCATCAGTCAAAGCGGAACGCCTCTTGTTGGGATTGACTGCGAATGGCAACCAGATCAACTTTCTCGATCAGGGTCATCTCGTCCCGTCCTGTTGATGCAACTAAGTTTTCATTCCCTCGGGAAGGTATTCTTGTTGGATCTTCAAGTATTATTGCGTCCTCTACTTGTTCATGGACATCCGATGAATACGGTTGAAACGAAATTGTCCAGTATTCTCAGTCGACTGTGGTCGAATCCTCAAATCTTAAAGGTAGGCTACCAGGTCACATCGGATTTGCGAAGAGTCGCCGCTAGTTTTCCACACATGCCCTGCTTCGAAGAAGTCCATGGAGTTGTGGAATTGGATAAGGTTATCAAGCGTATACTTCACATAACGAAGCAAAAGAAATCTCGTTCCATTACGACATCAATGGCACGGATGGCACAACACTATTTCGGACGACCGATGGACAAAACATATCAAATCTCGAACTGGGAGACAAGACCACTTTCAGATCCTCAAAAGGAATATGCCGCTTTGGATGCCGCCGTCGCACCGGCAATCATGGACAAGGCAATCCGTTCCGCAAATGCAACAATAAATCCACAACAACTACGGGTAGAACGTTGGACCGGTGATGATCGACTGTCGGATATAGCTGAATCTTTCCGCTTCACGTTCCTTATCGAAGTGGACGACATAAGGACATTGAAAGATCTAGACGCGATGCAGATTGTAGGTGACAACTGGATAACGACGGAAAGTTGGATAACGACGATCATAAATCCCAGTCCCTAAAGATATAATTCTGGAATTCGCTTCATAGTCTCGGGTGACCCACCAAGACGTATATATCCCTGTGATTGATCTTCTTTGCAATGTCCTAGAAAGTGTTCCTTCTTGTATTCACCACTCTGTCCGGCTAGGACACTTTCATCTTTGGTCAAGGCGTAGAGTTTCGATTCTAGATCTAGACGATATTCATGCCAGACCTTTCGGGATGCTAAACATTTTTCAAGATTGATAATATCGACGGGCATAGAATTCGCTCTGGAATACGTATTGGAGGGATCTTTCGTACTTGTCGAGATACAAGTCCATGGTTTTCGACATGCCGTATAATGAAAACTATGAATATCTTCAATATTCGTCATTGTACAATCTTCACATGATGTTTGATTATTCACACACAGTCCTCTCTTTTTGACGATAGCTTGAACAGCATTAAAGCGACAGTTATTCAATTCCAACCACGTCCCCGGGGCACGAATATCGTAATAGTATGCCATTAATCCTTGCATCGCTGCGACAACAACAATCACGTTACAGTTAGTAAAGACGATGCAGTCGGAACGGATTCCACCACTCTCTCTCTCTCCAACATCGATTTGACTTACCCCTGGCACCGACGAAACCCCCGTAGCCTAGACTATACCAGCCATTATCTCGGCCGAAGCCTTCCTTGTAGTCACCCTCACGGATGATAGCAAGGAGATTATCAAAATGTTTCTGTGAGGGCTTTACGATCCAGAATCCGGCTTGGAATCCAGTATTCCTTCCTGGGACTCCACTGGTATAATCTCGGGTAAATGTCGCTTCGATATTCACAGGCCATGGTGCCGAGGGGATCTCACGTTCAATTTTCGATCGTGTCCCCTCATCTGTGGCGCCTAACATCACATCAAAGATTTCATCCATGGGCGTACGGAAAATAAAGTCAATATCCAAATGAACGACGAGTGGTGTTCCTGGTATCGTTAGGGCATATAGTTTGACAAATTCAGCTGCACCACAACAGACTTCCTTACGGATATTCTTCCTTAAATATTCACCCTGAATTTCAGATTCCTGTACCGGTTGATCACGAATCAAAATTGTAAATCCTGCATCTTCTAATACTGGTGCACATGCCCTGGCCTGTTCATGAATAATCGCATACATTTCATAATCATATCGACTCCCACTTTCTGGATTCCGTACCGAATTTTGATGAATCGAATGCCTCATAACGATGGATGCATCTTGTAATCCTGCAATCGATGATTGTCCCGATTTGTGCCTATCGGTACATTCGATCAATGAAATTGCATACGCGACCTTAATCGGTTTCCCCTCCAAATCTAAATGCCATGTTGGACCATCTTTCGTCGTCGTCGTTGACGTATCTCCTAAGTTCTGCGTTGTGACGACAGGATTATCATTTTCTTGTCGATCCTTCAATATCGGTGGATCATGATACTGTTGATAGGAATCAATCTGAAGATCATGACTTCCTCTAGGGCTGAAAGAAATGATGATCAAGATGCCTGCCAACCCTACCAGGAGAAAAATAAGATTCTGTGCCGATAGCTTCAATCCAGGTCGATTCCTTGTCCGTCGGATTTCTGTCCGCTTTGTTCGTTCTCCGAACATTCCCATTCTTATTTTTTTCTCGTTTGTTGCCATGAATGTGCCAAGAACAACCCAACTGTTCACGAGAAATAGATGTTGTCACATTCTGTCCGGACAGATAGTAGGAACGAGCTAACAGATAACGCGATCACAGACAAAAATCCATAACCGAAAATGTCCCTCCATAGGTCACTTCTTTTTCAGTTATCGTTGACGTCATTGAAGTCCATCGAGTCACCTTGATCGAAGAAATCGGACTAACAATTTTACTTCTACGATTATTGCAAGCATCGCGAGATAGAGCCCCCTCTAGCCTAGCCGCCAAGACAGCCTATGCTCAGACATTGTGGGCTTGACTCATTGTGACGGTATAGAGAATGCAAAATTGCTCAAAAACGAAACCTATTGTTAGCCAAAAACGTTTGAGTCGGTCCCTTTAGATCTGATATTTGTATGATCCTTGGGTTGTTAGATTCCCCTTTCGTCGTTGTTCCCTGTATGGATGCTGGAGTCCTATGTGAACTGGTGGAATATAAGATAAGGAAAAAAGTTTGTACCATAAGAAGAATGATCTCTCCCCAACTTCCAAAACAGGCAGTCCCCCCAAAATGCCGTTGCTGTTTCCGATCTCGTCATAATTGTCATCGGCAAATCACGGATAGGACCGAAGCAAGGTCGCAATGATTGGATGTTACTAGATCGCCTGTATTCCCTTCATCAGGGTAAGGATGTTCCAGAACACAGTCCAGACGCCTTCGCTTACAATCTAGATCTGATGGTTCAATATCGGTAAGTCCTTCCTTGTCGTCTTCCAGGATATCAATGGTAGATACCGGAGAGGCGATAGACACCTGTGAGGCGGTGAGAACAAAAGTCTCCTCGTCATCGTCGTCAATGGTTCGTCTTGTCGTCATAGAGTCTCCACGATGACAAGATGTAGTCGGAGTGTCGCTTGGAGGAATGGGAAGAAGTTGATTCAGGTCCACGAGACTTAGTCGTCAAGAAACATGATCCTCCTCTGAGAGTGGAATGGGCGTCCAATCGCCTGCAGTCTTCATAGATTCTCCAAGTTCCCAATCAGTATTGAGAGAGACGTCCCGTTGTTGTTGCTGCCACTGTGGACGATTGTGTTCATTGATAACTTTGAACAAATAAGATTCTGCTTTCCTCCATTGTCTTTCTCCGACTATAGACTTTATAGATCCTTTCACACTCTCACATAGGTGGGTACATCCAAGGTCTTGTGCCTTATTCTGTGCAATACATTCATCGATGACCAATCGGGCATGCCGATACATGGCCTCATCCCTCGTTTCTAGATCTTTCATCACTACTCGAAGGATCATGAACAAACGTTCCCTACGGATATCATTCTCAGTATGCGAATCCCAGTTGCTTGTAATCGTCAAGGGTGACCATTCCAATGGTTCCGAGTAAATCATGGACGTACTGTGAGGAGGACCACGAAATTCTATCCTTCGTGGATGATGGTACGCTGGTAGGATCCCAGTTTCACTTCCTGAGCTACTACTACCACCAGAAGATGAGACTTCCGACTTGGAAGACAGTTGTCGCCGATGCCGTGGTATCACAGCACTATCATCACCACGACGACGAATAGGACCTCGTCTACTGCTACTCCTAGTAGTAGCAGCATCGTTAGTGTGACGATAAAGTAGTCGTCGAGCTTCATTCCAGTAGACCTCACCGACCACCGCCCGAAGAGCGACATTAAGGTCTTCTGTAATACTTTCATGGTATCCAGCAGCAGAGTCTCCCCGTGACTTGCGCTTTTTGTCATCATCATAATTTCGTATCACCTCCTGTGCAGCACGAAATATCTGAATGTCTGTATGTTCCAAGAATCTCATTAACCATTTAGCAAAGGTTTGAAATCGTCTCTTCTTCTTTCGTTTCCTTTGTTGCTTTGATATCTTCGTATTCGATACATGAAAGGTAGCATCGGAACACGATTGATCTGTCGTCGATGAGCAGACAGAACCTGAGTCTCTCCCATGACCGACACCACAATGAGTATATGGTAACCCGTACATCTGCTGTACTTGATGGTATGGTGATAATTCGTTCGTCTGTTGTATCTTGACATCAGCCGCGACGAAATCAGTCTCCACTTCAGGATATTCATCGTACATTACAGAGTTGTGACTGTAGTAGTAGTTGTTGTTGTTGTTGCAACTACTATACAGTCTCGGATTACCTTCAGTTGTCGATGATGACATAACTACTTTGTTTTGTTTTATGTCAGTGAATGGTTTACTTCATCTCATCTGAAAGAACGGTAGATGACCTTCTTGAACTTCCAGATGTGATGTACAATGAATTTGTAACTACTAGTAGATTGGTGATCGTGCGAATGAACGAAAAAACCTCGCCGTTGTTTCTTCTAGGGGGAGTGTTCGACTAGAACTTGACAGAGTGAGCGTTCTTTGAACGCGTACAAGGCAGTTCCATGATCTCGCACGATTGCCAGTACGGTACGTACATTTGGACTGACAGTCTCACAGCCAGAGAAAAACCCGGGCGTTTTTGTCAGTTCATTCCCAAGAGGTTTCCGTCTCTCGGGAGTGCGCACAATTTATTACGTGGGACCCCTATCACTTATAGTTGCTGGTTTCCAATGAGTACTGTCGGCGATTGGGGCATATAAGCCATCCGCCGAACTTTCCGAACGGTCGTCGGCTCTTCCATATGAAAGGAATTTGCGATCGCTGTCAGTTGCGGTTGCGGACCCCAAGTTGCGATCAGGTTTTTCGGACCCCCAAGTTGCTTCTTGCGACCACTCGTCCGAAAGCTAGCCGACATAAATTTGATCCTTTTGTGAGGATAGTACCACGTAGACGACTGTGACGGTTTTATTACGCAACTCGAAATAGGAACCGTACATAGACGTAGGGGGGAACGGATCTGAGCCACTGTAGAGTTCTCGTTCCGCTTTGAATTTTCGTCCATCTGTTGATCGGGGCGTTATACATGAAAAAATTCCGTATCCGGGGCTTCCAACTTCTACGATTGGGTAAAAACTGTTGCCGGTGACGATCGAGGACAGATGCTTACCGTAGCCCGTTCACCCCTTTTGTTTCTCCTTCCAACCTTTCCAAAATGACGTCAGCTGTTTCATATCCGGTTCTTGACCGTATCCTTTTTTCCAGAGTTCTCGAATACTGTACCCAATTCATCCCATTCGAGTTGTACCTTGGCAACATAGCTGACACCCCGGGGTACTGCACAAAGAGACATATTCACAGTCATATATACTCGAACCTGGCTACGATTTGATCATCACTATTTCGCAAAAGGATGCCTGTCAAGACTGTGAGACGAACCATGAAGGATCCAGTCATCGAAAGGATGGGTGGCTGTCTTCAACTTACAGTACCGTTATTGTTGGCATGGGCAACACTCCCTTCGAATGCCTTCGTTCCCTCCAGACAGATCATTCCATCGGATCCTATCCTTCGATGGCCTACGACTACCACTACTACGACGACGAAAACAGAAACAACAACACAACTGTATTTATTTGATTTCTTCAAATCGGATGACAAACAACCACCGGAAAAGGGAACGATGCCGACCAAACAGGAGAGTACGAACAGTCCACCAAGTGGATCATCATCATCATCGGAGGATCCTGTAGATAAAATTTTTTCCTTCTTCTTTGGAGAAAAAGAAGAGAATCCGATGGGAATGAAACGATTTGGTATAGGTGCGATGATTTGAAATCGTTGTTTATTCGGTTTTGTTTCGACGATAACACGACGACGATGATGATGATGATGACGACAATTGTTATCCCGTCCGTT
>Ga0194115_10007909_pt1 | contig 10423 bp, 7 predicted proteins | sample TA2MahsurfametaG_3_FD_148656 | JGI IMG/M metagenome (GOLD analysis project Ga0194115, IMG submission 148656) | Freshwater microbial communities from Lake Tanganyika, Tanzania - TA2015002 Mahale S4 surface | ecosystem: Environmental > Aquatic > Freshwater > Lake | place: Tanzania: Lake Tanganyika... | reverse complement strand
TCTCAAATGCAGAGGCTTCGATTGAAAACTACATTTTTATATTTGCGGTTGCAGTCTGGATAATTGTATTTGTGTTATTCTTTAAAACTAGGGATACCTAAGCTTTTTTCTTAAATACCACCCTATTTAAAACAAAGTAATTTATTGGCACTATAAAAATCAATGGTGCTAGTTTTGCTATTTTAACATCAACTCCTAGCTCTATTAGCATCTTAATCATCGAACTTGAGACAATCCACCAAAAAGTTAAATTCAGCAGGTATTTGATTCCAGATTTTGTATGCTGTTGATTACTTTTAAATGTCCAACGATGATGCGTGAGATAATTAAACATGGTTGCGGTGGTAGTTGCCAATAAATTAGATCCAAAAACCGAATTAGTGGCTCCGTACAGTGATATAAACACTGTGTAGTCAATTGCGGTTGTAGTAACTCCAACTGCTGCCCAGCGGAGCATTGAGCGTTCAAAATACTTATCTTTTAGTTTTTTAATCTTATGCTTCATCCAGTCCAATCTAGCTAAAGTTGTTTGTGGCTGAGGCCGGGATCGAACCGGCGACCTAACGATTTTCAGTCGTTCGCTCATACCAACTGAGCTACTCAGCCAATCAAAGTGCGGTTAAGCACCTAGCGACCCAGACGGGACTTGAACCCGCGACCTCCGCCGTGACAGGGCGGCGCGCTAACCAACTGCGCTACTGGGCCTTACCTTCAAAGATGAGTACTTAACTCAACTTTGACGCGTCCCCAACGGGATTTGAACCCGTGTTAACGCCGTGAAAGGGCGACGTCCTAGGCCGCTAGACGATGGGGACCATAAGTAGAAGGGTATCGGTCTTCCACTGCTAATCAAAACTAATTAAATGGGATGATTTATGCATGGAAATTATCTCAAACTGCACGCAAGCTGATATAAAAAAAGCAGCTAAGGCTTTGAAAGATGGCTATCTAGTCGCATTTCCAACAGAGACCGTGTATGGATTGGGTGCTGATGCAACAAATGAGCAAGCGGTGGGCAGAATCTACAGCGCTAAAGGTAGGCCCTCTGATCACCCACTGATCGTTCATGTTTCATCAACTCATCAAATTAATAAATGGGGAATAAACATTCCAGAATTTGCAATGAAACTGGCAACCAAGTTTTGGCCAGGTCCAATGACCTTAGTATTAGAGAGAAGTGAGTTAGCAAAAAATTTTGTTACAGGCAATCAACATACTGTCGGATTACGAATTCCAGATCATCCAGTGGCCACAGCGCTTTTAAAAGAATTTGAAAAAATTGGCGGACTTGGAGTTGTTGCTCCAAGCGCAAACAGATTTGGCGCAGTTTCCCCAACTTTGTTAGATGAAGTAATTGAAGAATTAGGTGGTAACTTATTTGTGAGCGATATGGCTCTTGGTGGTGGTAGATCAGTGATCGGAATTGAGTCAACCATCATTGATTGTACAAGAAAATCCCCTATTGTACTGAGGCCCGGTTTTATATCAATTGAAATGATTGAAGAGGTTACCGGTGTACAATCTAATTTGATAATTAATGATTCCGAAATTAGATCTTCAGGGCAATTTTCGTCTCACTACTCGCCGTTAGCCACGGTTATGTTAGACCAACTACCCGGAGCAGGCGAAGGATTTCTAGCCATGGCGAATATTGAAACCCCTTCTGGTGCAATTAGGTTAGGTTCCCCATCCTCTATCGCAGAATTTGCAAGCATTATGTATACAGCCTTAAGGCAGGCAGACCGACTTGGATTAGAAAAAATTCATGTTATTCAACCTCTTGGATCTGGGCTAGCTCTAGCCATAAGAGATCGCTTGAAAAAAGCAGCATTCAGTTAAATAGCCTAGACTGCTCGCACTATTATTCAGGGATTGCAGTTCTAGTTAGTGAATTACAACTTTGGGCCTTTAGCTCAGTCGGTAGAGCAACGGACTTTTAATCCGTGGGTCGTCGGTTCGATCCCGACAGGGCCCACACATTAATCACAAACTTTCGAGTAATCTTGCCATATGTCAAATCAGTACACCTATGAAGAGATAATTGAAGTCAAAAAAAGGAAAGTGACTTTCGAAGTTTTTGATTACAACTCTTTTTATAATGAGAAAATTCTAGTAACTGGAGCTGGGGGTTCTATAGGCTCAAAGATAGTTTTGGAATTGTCAAAATTTCTCGGAGTCCAAGTGTTGGCGACAGATAGGGACGAAAATAGACTTCATTCATTAAGTTTGCAATTAATTGGTTCAGCGCTGTTTAATACAGCAATCTTTAAAGTATTGGATGTAAGAGATTCTCAAGGAGTAGAAAATTGCATAAAGGAATTTAATCCATCAATCATAATTCATGCCGCAGCACTTAAACATCTTGCGGTTTTGGAAAAGCAGCCTAGAGAAGCTTATATGACCAATGTACAGGGGACAAGCAATATGTTGAGATTTGCCCATAAATATAAAGTGGCAAAGTTCTTAAATATTTCAACAGACAAAGCAGCCAACCCCATTAGCGTATTGGGGAAAACAAAATATATTGGCGAACTCTTAACAGCTAAATACCGAAGCACAGGCAAAAAGAATTTTACTAGTGTGCGATTTGGAAATGTTTTCAATTCTCAGGGCTCAGTAATTGAAACTTTTTCAAGACAATTAGAAGCAAATTTGCCTGTTACTTTAACTGACATTGATGTTGCAAGGTATTTCATGAAATTAGAGGAAGCTGCAAGTCTGTCATTAGGGGCGATTATATTAAACCAAGGTGAAGTTCATATCCTAGAAATGGGGGAGCAGATAAAACTGATAGATATTATTAATAGAATGAAGGAAATTTCTGGCAGTCAGTCGGAGATACAGCTAGTTGGTCTACGAACAGGTGAAAAACTCACAGAGGAATTGCATGCAAAAAACGAAATTTTAAAAAAAACTAAGCACCCGGCAATTTTCTCTATAGAAATTACCAATAGTTACTCAGTAGTACCAATAATGCCCCTTGATGTAATTGATGATATTGAGGCTATACGAGAAATTAACGCACTAATTCCAAACTGATGCAAAATCTAAGTTATGACATTGCCATTTTTGGTTTCGGTGAGATTACAAGCAAGATTATCGACGAAATTATTAGTGAGGGATTTAGTGTAGTTTGTATAACAAATTTTGCACCACTTGGTTTTTCTCACAATACATCTAATCAAGTTTCGTTTTATTCCCGTGAAGAGATTTTAAATGCCAATTTAAGTTGTAAAGTCTCAATAATTACATGGCGTAATTCTGAAATATTGGTTGAGAATTCAGGAAATTTCTATAAGTGGTTCAATTCTGATTCATTTATTAGCTCAAAAAACTTTTTTTTAAGCTCTGCATCGGTGTATAAAGATTCACCCATTCCTTTAATTGAATCAAAGGAAAACTTAGAACTAAATATCTTACGGAATTCAAAATTTTTACTCGAAAAGGATTTGATTAGAATAATGAAGGAGAAAAACATCCAAAATTGTAATTTACGTATTGCTAACGCCTACGGTCCAACAATAACTCAAGGATTTATTGGTTTAATTTTTCAATCACTTATCACTTTAAATCCAGTTAAAAGAATTACGGGTATACAAGTCTACAGAGACTTTATTTCTATAGATGATGTTTCAGCCGCAGTAATTGGCTTAATCAAGAATAATCAGCATGCAGAGTATGTGAATGTATCTACAGGTATTTCGTCCTCAAGCGATGAGGTATTTGAGAGTTTCTATAGATTTGGCTATAGTTTGAATGAAACTAAAGTCCCCTATGCAGTGGCTAATATAAAAGCTTCAGTGGTTTTGGACTGTAATTTACTCTCAAGCTTAATAGATTGGCATCCAGTACCTTTCACAGAAGGAATTTCCAAGGCAATAGGTAGTTTTCAGGCACTGACGAAATAGAAGTTGATATTCAGCGAGCGTGTAATTTGGGTTGCCCCCTATCTGGGTGGTTGAAAAGCCTTTCTGTGTAAAGTCGCAAAATATAGGTGGACATGAGACTGGTTTAGAGGTGGTGCTTTCGCCTGACACAGAAAGCTAAACTACAATCAAAAAACCCTGTCCCATGTGGCAACATCTACCCCTTTTTGGTGTCTTACTGGGTAGAAGGGTCAAGACGTTGGCTCAACTGAAAGCGGGAAATCAAAGTGTCACTTCGTAAGAAGGCTCAGGCCCCAGCGACCGTTGCTGCGTGGTCTGTTTCTGATTTATCCGCCCTTTATACCCAAAATCGCTCATCACTTATCGCTCAAGCCCGCCGAATTCTTCGTAACGATGCTGATGCAGCAGAGGTTGTCCAGGATGCCTTCCTTAAATTTATCTTGGCAGCCCCGGAGCTAGATACCGCAGAACGTGCCATGGCATATTTGCGCACTACTGTTAACAACTTATGCCTGAATGTAATCCGTGCTACTGGATCACGTCCCAACTTGGTTGCAATTGATTCAGATGCCTCACAAGAGCGATTGGCTACACTTGCAGCTCAAAGCTACATTCCAATGGATGCCACACTTGCTGCAGCAGAGGATGCTTCAATAATTCGCGAAGCGTTATCTCGTTTATCAGAAACTCAACGCACCGCACTTGTTATGTGGGAGGTTGAAGGCCGAACAACTAAAGAAATTGCTCACGCAATTGGAACGAGCGAGAAAAATGTTCGTCACGTTGTGCAACGCGCTCGCGCTTCTTTTGTTCGAGTTCTTACTGAGTGGGTGGTTGACGAGAAAACTGGCTCTACCGCACTTGATGCGCTCTCTGGTACATATAAGAAAGCAGCCGAGCTTGCGAAGAAATCTTCAAAGGTAGCACTCTCATTACTTATTGTAATGGTTGCTTTCCTTGGATTTAACTCTGTAACAGGTTCAGAATTTAATACACCAACTATCACCGCAGCTGCTCAGCAAGAGGTTCCATCCGCAGTTAACTCTGAGGCTAATAGTAATTCGTCACAATCTCCTACAGAAGAGACTCTTTCTCCTACAGAAGAGACTCTTTCAGCACAAAAATTAATTCAAGATAACTCAGATATAAATTTTCGTATATCTAAATCCTTATTTGCTGGCCTATCAAAAGATGGCTTACCAACTGCTTTTACAGTCTCAGACTCTGCTGGCGAAGTTGGCTCAGTTGGTTTATCCTCACAATCAACTATTACCAACCCAGATGGTTATGTTTTAGTTTCATACCTTCGGGCATATGGCGATAATGTTGTTAATCTGCTAATGTCACAATCTGTAACTGTTGATGGCTCTGGTACTTCATACTATGCAAGCCCATCAATCACTATTGCTGGCTCCTGGTTCCCGTTAACCCAGACTGGTTCTGCCTCAGCAATCACCCGCCTTTCTAACGGTAATTACCTCTTAACTGCCACCCTATATATAGACTCCACCATTGATTTACCCCTATTTGTGGATGCTACTGGTGGGTTAGATGTCGATGCGATTCCAAATGAGATAACTACCCGTATAATTTTGAACTCTAGCAAGAGCTTAATCCTTGCTCAGGCGATCAATATCAGTGCCAAAGGGGTCAAATAAATGACTCCTAAAAGACAGGTTTCTCCTGCGATCCGGATATCACAGGGGGAAGGAGATGCGTCAGCACGTGCGACTCATCTTAAAAGCCGCTACTAGGAAATTCCTGGTAACGACTAACGAAAGGAAACAAATGTCTACAACGACAAACTTCAAGCGAATTGCGCTTGTTGCTGTTGCCGCTTTAGGTCTAAGTATTGTTTCTGTAGTTCCTTCTAACGCAGCTGTTGTAGGTGCGTTAACAGTAACTACAGCAAACGGTGCGATACAAGTTGATAATGCAGGTTATGCAAGATCAGATTCGACCACTGCAGCAACTGTATCTGTCAAGGGCTTTACCAATTCAGGAACCACCGACTCAATCCTGGTGCGATTTACTGCTGGAACAGCTCCTGACGGTGCAGCAACTTTTGATACTAGGTCTATACGCTTGGTTGCATTGGATACAGCTCTAGCAACTGGCGTAGCAACAACGCTAGAGGGAAAACCTTCTGGTACAGCTGGCGTTGGTATTGCAGCCGGTGAAAATGGTAACGCCTGGGCACTTCCATTGGGACAGGAATCTGCTTCTGTGGGTAATGGTGCTGTAGGTATATTGACGAATGCTGGAATTGGAAACTTAGGTGGAAAATTTGCAGTATTCCTGGACACCGCACTGGTTAAAACTGTTGGAACTTACACAATGGATTATTCAATTCAAGTGTATCAAGTTGGCGGTAGTGAACTTACAACTGCTGCCGCAGCTGGAACCGTTTCAATTGTTGTAACAACTGCGGGTACCACTTCGGCTGTTACTGTGGGTTCTTCTGGAACTTCGACCGCTGTTATGTATGGTGGAGCAACATTCCCTGACGGAACCGTAGTTGATTCAACCACTGTGACTGCGGCTAATACCCCATCAACATCAACCGCTGCTGCTGTTATTCGAGTAACTCAAAAAACTGCAGCTGGGCTTGTTGCCAGAGAATCAATTACCGTGACCTCAACCATCGGTAACGTGGGTCTTTGCGGTGGAACATTAGGTAAGAATTTGATTATTCAAGCTACTTCAGATGGAATAGATGACATTTGTATCTATCCGGATGGAACTGCAGGAGTGTCAACAATTACTCTAAAGACTACTTCAGTAACTTTTGCAAATAGAACCGTTACCTTCTACGGAACCACTGTTGCAACAATTACAACAACAACTTTGGCAACCACAATTGGTTCAACTGAAGTTAATGCAATCTTGGCTGTAGCTAAAGATAGCCTTGGAACTAACGTACGCAGTGCAAACGCTGTTTACGCATATTCCGATGCTGTGACGGTAATCAATACCGGAACAGCACCAGCTGGTGCAACTTGCGGTTCATATAACTCAACATATGGCGGATATTTGTGCCCATTGACTGGTGTAAATAATGGAACAGCTAATATCACTATCCGTAATGCAGCAACATCAACCGCTGCAACAGTTTCTGCTACTGCAGTTGCCATTAAGGTCAACACTGCAGCTGTAGCCTCTGTTAAGCTTGAGTTTGACAAAGCTACATATGCTCCGGGTGAGAAGGCATACATCATTGTTCGCCCACTAGATGCAACTGGCGCGGCGATTGGTGCAACAACAGTTACTAACGCCCTTGCTTCTGGTGGAATCACATCTACCGTTGCATTTGGTAATGGTTCAACTAGCGCATCAGATCTAGCTGCTGTTGTATCACCAGCCGTATCTAGCAAGGTTGCAGCAATTGATGGATACGCATCTTCTACAGCTATTGCTATCTACAGCGTATTTATGCCTGCATCAGGTGGTACAGTGATAATCGAGGCTACTGGTGGTAGTGGATTACCAACAGCCGGTCGCGTAGCTCTGTCAGCCACAGCAACTGTAACCGACAGTGCCGCAGCCGCTACAGCAGCTGCTAACTCTGCTCTTGCAGCTGTTAATGCTTTAGCAACCACGGTTGCATCTTTAAGAACCTTAATTACAACACTTACTAACTTGGTTCTAAAGATTCAGAAAAAGGTTAAGGCTTAATTAAGCTAAAATCTTTAAAGGAATAGTAACTTTGGCCCGTCTTTGAAAGAGGACGGGCCAAAGTTATTTGGTTAGACTGCTACCAATGAGAACAAATAAAGCAGGTACTAAAACTAACAAGAATTCCAACCAGGTCTGGGTGCTTTACTTAGGTGTAATAGCAACAACTTTTTACATTAGTACTGCTTATGAAGATCCCTTTAACACCCCAAAGTTTTTAATTTTGCTGTTAACTGCTGGATGGTTGCTTGGGCATTTAGTTCAGACCTACTTTAAATCAGGTGTCAAGTGGCGAAGCTTGGATTCAAAAATCCTACTATTGACAACTCTATTTATATCAAGTCAAGTTATTGCTCTGATTTTTACAGAAGTCAAATTCATTGGAATATTTGGAGATACTCAAAGAAAAAACGGATTTCTAACGTATTTAGCTCTTTCAATTATTCTTTTATATTGCGCCAAGTTTTTAAGATTTACGGACGCAATAAAATTGACAAGAATTGCCATATTTTCAGGAACTGTATTAGCAGTTTATGGAACAATACAAACTCTAGGTTACGATTTTTTTGAGTGGGAGAACCCATATAATTCAATTATTGGAACTCTTGGAAACCCCAATTTTGCCTCTGCACTCCTTGCAATTTTTGCGTCATTTGCAAGCCTAAGTTACTTTGTAAAGAACTTGGACATAGTGGTAAGAATCCTAGCTTTACCCACGGTGGCGCTCTGCCTGTTTGCAATTATTCGCTCTGAATCAAGACAAGGTTTAGTGACCTTTCTGTTCATCCACCTTTTCTTTTTTTCTGCTTACTATTTGTATAAAAATAAAAAAATTGGAATGGCTTTTACTCTAATTTCAGTGACAACATTTGTTTTATCAGTTGCAGGGATGCTTCAACGTGGACCTCTTTCAGGAATTTTATATAAAGAATCGGTTAGTGTTCGGGGGTTTTACTGGCGTGCAGCTTACGAAATGTTTAGAGATAAACCTTTAACAGGAGTTGGCTTGGATAATTATGGTGGGGCATTTAAAGCGTTTAGGGAATTAGATTACCCACTCAGATATGGTTACACCTTAACAAGCTCTAGTGCTCATAACACTACGTTACAAATGTTCGCTACCGGGGGATTTCTTTTAGGAATTAGTTATTTGGCAATTTTATTTTTTATTTTTAAAAGTTCTATAAAGTTGATTAGATCAATAGAAGCAGAAAAGAAGATACTGGTAATTCTATTTACATCTGTATGGGTAGGTTTTCAGGCTCAATCCTTCATTTCAATTGACAATATTGGTCTCACCACTTGGGGTTGGTTAATTGGGGGGGTTTTATTGGCAATGGCCCGAGAAAATGCAGAAAATAGCCTCAGCCTTACCGACAAATTTAACTTAAAGGTACAATCTAAGCCTCATTTGATGAATCTAGTGCAACTCATATTTTCCATTATTTTTGTGATTCCAATCTTGGTTATTGCCGTACTCTTCAACAGAGCTGAACGAGATACATTCATTACTCGAACGATACCATTAAATGAAAGTAATGCTTCTATTGCAAAAAATTATGCTCAAAAAGTTATAGATAATCCGTTAGCAGAACCATTTTATAAATTTAAAGTCAGTCTCACTCAGTTTGATTTTGGATTCACCAAGGAGTCTTTGATATTACTGGATCAACTTCTTGAGCAAGATCCTACAAACTTAATTTATTTGAGTGCAAAAGTCTATTACCAGGAAAGTTACAATGACATTTTGGGATCAATTAGGACCAGGGAATTGATCGCGGATAACGATCCTTGGAATGCTGATAATTTTTTTGTGTTAGGGCTACTGCATGTTAAATCTGGCAACTCTGAGCGTGCCACTTACTATAAGTCAAAGGTTTTAGCGATTGCTGACAATACAGAGATTGGTACTAGAGCGAAAAACGAATTACCTTAATGGATAAAAGCGTTGGAGTTATTGGGTTGGGGTACGTGGGTTTACCATTGGCCATGGAGATTGCCAAGAAAACTAGCTCAGTATTCGGAATTGACATTGATAAGTTAAAAATTGAACTACTAAAGTCCGGTAAGACGTCGATAGAGGACATAAATATCGGGGAGTTAAAAACTTTGACTGAAAATGGACGCCTAGAGGTAACAACTGATTACTCAAAAATTACCCTATGTGACATTATATTAATCTGTGTTCCAACTCCACTTTCAAATGAACGTGTACCAGATCTCGAACCTCTGCTTTCGGCGATTAGATCTATCGCAGCGTATTTAATGCCTAAAGCTCTAGTAATAATTGAATCTACGGTTGCGACTGGTACAACACGGAATACGGTGCTTCCTTTGCTTGAAGAATTAGTTAATTTTCCAGCTACTGAAATAGAAGTAGCTTACTCCCCCGAAAGAGTTGATCCAAGCAATAAAGTTTGGAGTTTACAAAACACTCCTAAGGTCGTTTCAGGGATATCGCAGTCATCAAAAATGCGCGCAATTGCGTTCTATTCAAATTTTATAAGTGAAGTAATTGCATGCGAATCAGTTGAAATAGCAGAAACTGCAAAATTACTGGAAAATTCTTTTAGATTTATAAACATATCTTTTATAAATGAATTTGGCAAATTCTGCAATGCTCTAGGAATTGATATAAACAAAGTAGTGAAAGCGGCGGGCACTAAGCCTTATGGCTTCATGGAATTTTACTCAAGCATTGGAGTTGGGGGCCACTGCATTCCTGTTGACCCCATATATCTCTCTGATAAGGCTAGACAAGTCGGTTCTCCAATTAGGATGATCGAATTGGCCGATCAAATCAACAGGGATTTGCCTAATTACTTTGTAAGCAGGGCCGAAAAAAAATTAAATGGTTTAGA
>Ga0194115_10007906_pt1 | contig 10424 bp, 2 predicted proteins | sample TA2MahsurfametaG_3_FD_148656 | JGI IMG/M metagenome (GOLD analysis project Ga0194115, IMG submission 148656) | Freshwater microbial communities from Lake Tanganyika, Tanzania - TA2015002 Mahale S4 surface | ecosystem: Environmental > Aquatic > Freshwater > Lake | place: Tanzania: Lake Tanganyika... | reverse complement strand
GTGAAACCCTGAGCTTGCAACCTCCGGACCTGCTCAACCTTCGTAGAAGGCAAGGCCTCTGAAATGACTCGCTCCGGGCAAAGGTTGAGCTGGCGAGCAATGGTATCGGCCGTCCGTCTGCTGTCGCCGGTCACCATCCATACCTTCACACCATGCCCCTCCAGATAAATGATTGATGCCATGGCATCTTCCTTGAGTTCGTCGGCAACCCCCAAAACCGCGCAAACTTGTCCATTAACGCCCACCACGATTGCAGTTTTTCCTTCTTCTTCCAGTTCTTGAAGGAGCGACTCGACCTGTGTCGTTATCTTCATCTGCTTATGTCTCGCGAAACTACGATTTCCAGCTGTCACCTCAATATTACCTTTGATGATTCCCGAGGCACCACATCCAGTCATGGCCACGAAATCAGTAGGTTGGGCGAAATCTTCACACCCCGCTACCGTTAAGGCTGATTCTGCGTATCGAACTACAGCCGATGCGATTGGATGTTCGCTGTTTCTCTCCAGCGACCCCACGAGCCAAAGCAGTGCATGTTCAACGCTCTTTCCGATTTCATCCGCAATGCCTTGAAGATAGCTATCGGGTACGATGACTTTCCAATCAGTGACTTCGGGCTTGCCCTTAGTCAGTGTCCCAGTCTTGTCAAAGATGAGAGCATTTACTTTGCCAGCAACCTCCAACGCAGCGCCGCCCTTCATCAGAACACCATGTCGAGCTCCAACTCCCGTTCCTACCATGACGGCAGTCGGCGTTGCCAGTCCTAGTGCACAGGGGCAGCTGATGACGAGACAGGCAATCCCAAACAGTAGACTAAAGGTTGCCGCACTTTCACCTTCGTGCCATGCGGAAGGGACGAGACCTAATCTACAACATCCATACCAGATTAGGAAGGTTGCGAAGGATATCGTCACGACGGCAGGAACAAAAATGGATGAAATTCCGTCGGCAAGATTCTGGATTGGGACTTGTCGCGATTGTGCTTCCTGTACGAGCTGAACGATCTGTGCCAAGGTAGTGGAGGCTCCGACACCCGTTACCGATACAAATGCACCCGCGGTGGTAGATTTCCCACCGTTTTGGCCGGTTTCAGTACAAATTGTACCACCGAGTACCGTCGACCCTAATGATTTCAAAACTGGAATCGATTCACCGGTGATCATACTTTCATCGACACACATTTCGCCATGTGCCAACACACCATCCGCAGGAATGGAGGCACCCTTGAGAATTTTCACCATATCCCCTGGGCGTATTTGTTGAATAGGTACCAGTTCTTCTCGGTACGCATCAATAAGGGGATCCCACGAGGTAGCATTGATGGAACCTTCGTTATCAACGGGAGTCACTCGTAGTGCCGTTTTGGCTTGGAGTTTCATCAGGGAGGTGAGGGCATCCGACGTTCGACAAACGGCCATTGCGTTCATATACTTTCCCAACAGGACAAAGCAGAGCAGAACTACCGATGTTTCAAAGAACCGATACCCAGGCTGCATCTCCCACGTGGCCATTACTGCATAGAGATACGATGCTGTCATGCCTAGTGTAACCAAGACATCCATCCCGTACACTCTTCCAAGAATCCCGTAGTAGGAAGTCTTGTAGAGCGAGTACCCACATCCAAACTGGACCGGAGTCGTGAAAAGCCAAAGCAACAACGACTCTCGTACGAAAGGGTGTCCCAAAATCTCCACTGATCTCTTTAAGAACTTCATAAGATCGCAATCGGGTCCCATGATATCAGGGATCCACATGGTTATGGACAGGATGGGAAGCGTTCCTACGAAGCACCAGACAAAGTCTCGCCTTCTGGCCTGTAGCTGGGCTGCTTGTTGTTTCAATATCCTCGCTAGTCTGTCATCACCCTCCTCAATCATTTCATAGTCGGGTGTCTTGTTGTATGGATGACCCTGTCCCACTCCCTCCTCGTCTCGGTAGGACGTAGGGACAGACGTCACATCATGGACGTCATAACCAATATCTTCTATCGTTTCTGTCAATAGATCAGGATGGCAATCATCTGATTCTTCATATTCAATTCGTGCCACATTTGTCGCAAGAGACACGGATACCTGAGTAACGCCTGGTATTGCCTGTAAGGCTTTTTGAACAGCCGACGAACACATCGAACATGTCATACCCCCAATGGAGACATCGAGTATTTTCCTTCGAACCTCGTACTGGTTTTCTTGTTGTTGTTGCTGTTGTTGCTGCTGTTGATTCTGATCGATACCCCTGGACAAAATCACGAGATCTGTCACATCGTATCCAATGTGCTCAACGAATTCTTGAATGATATTGGGATTACAGTCTTCAGATTCGAGGTAGACAACCTTCGCCGAATTTGTAGCCAATGAAACCGTGACGGAAATGACTCCATCCATGGATGACAACCCCTTCTTGACAGCATCTGAACACATGGAACATGTCATCCCACCAACTCCCAGTTCCACAACACTGTGTGGTTTAGAAGCCATCTGGCTGCCACAACAAGTTCCTGACGACGCAGTCGTCAAGTCATTCATTTCGATCGTCAGGCTGTTAGAACTTGTGGAGTAATCGTCACGGAAAGGCTGATTCGCGTTATGCATCATCGTAATCGCTTTACTCTTGCAACTGATCCTGTGAGAAGGTAATGTTCAAATGAAATGGCGTCTTGCAATGGCTTCCCGTACCCTATGCTGTTGAGTGACCAAGTCGATGAGGCCCAAAAATATGTTCTGGTGAATTATCGAGTGCCGGTACCTGCAACCACAGTGAGGGTCGTCGGTGGGTGACCGTACTAAGAAAGCCGGCAGCCGGCACCCTTCACAAGACTAAAACTACCTGGACATATAATGGCGCATCCGTCTTGGGCAAGAATGAACTTCTTGGAACTTGGAAGGTCATGCCCGACAAACGAACGTACGACGATACAGACGACTCCTTAGACCCATTGTGTAATGTTCGCCAAGAAATCACCTTGCGAGCCAGTCGGCATACCCGGGGCACATAGGAAAATCGCTAATTGCCACCCAACATCACAATACAAAGGAATTCCAAGCCTAAACACCGATCTCCAAACATTCCCTCGGTCTTTTAAGAACTCTTCACGCCAAGAAAGGACTTGAACCACACAACCAAGTAGTTTCGATAAGTGTGGTTCGAATCGAACAAGTTGCTGGAAAGAAAAAAGACGAAAGGTCCAAACCTTGAGGCATTTCGTTTTTCCAACACCGGAAGAGAGAAGGCTCAGGTCGTTCACTATCCGCGACAACCCCGTTCCGTCTGTGGGGGGGGGTGGAGCATTGGATTAAATGCCGACCATGAAAAGCAAGTCGTCGGTCCCACAGCTACGGATTGCCGAGCTGGAGGCAGAACTCAGAGAAGTCCGATCTGCCTTTGAGGAATACATTACTAGTTCGAAGGAACTAGAGGCTGGTCTGGATGCAGAACTAACTCAACTTCGTAAGTGACCCCAGAATCGTCGACGAAAAGAAGAACCAGTATTAAAATTGCACGGGTTTCTCACATCGTTCCTCCATTCATTGTTCCTTCTCTCTTGGCCACAACATTCCTAGATTCTAAACTTGAGAGTTCTACGGCTGCCAATGAGGTACTGGGGAATCAACTTCAGAATATGGAACCCATGTTGGCCAGTTTAGAGCAGTCGTTGGAAAGTAACAAGGCTAAGTTGAAGGGAGAGTCAGAACTTCGACAGGAATTAGAATCGCGATGGTTAGGACATGAGACCCATCAAGCCTTACTCCGTGAGGAAAATGCAGCACTTCGACAGGAATGTGAAGCATTGGGGGAACATTTGACTCGATCAATGATCCAACAGAAAACAGCAAATGAGTCACCTAATAAACCCATCGAAAGAGATTTGTCCCGTCATTCTAGGTCTGTCGCGACGAGTGGTGGGGATACCGACACTCAGACTGCGACTTCGACGGTCGATGATTCGTACGGTGAAATTCTAGGTGAATTAGAGGGAGTTACGGAGCAATTGATCGCGACTCAACAAAAACTTTGGAAGGCAGAAGATGATTGCCGTGAATCCAAGAGTCGTGTAACTGTTCTTGAACGTGCTCTTAAGTCGTTAAGACGTCTAGATCAGGAATTGGGTGTCGAAGCACAAAAATCTCTGATGGATGATATGGAGGATGAGGAATCGAACGTTTCGGAACATGTTGAGGAACCTAAGGTACCAAACTCGCAAGAGCTGGAACGTCTTCGATCTGAGCTGGAGGAAGCTAAGCGAGATAAGCAGGCCGCGGAGATGCAAGCTCAGTATGCCCAACAAGAGGCACGTATTGCAAGGGCGAACACCAAAAATGCGGATATCCGGGCTCAGTCAGCGGAAATTGAGGAATTGAAGGCCCAAAATGCAGTCCTAATGGAAGAGACGAATCACCTCCATGACGTCTTGGCAGGTCGAAACGACAGAGAACCTGACGATTCCCGTACCAATCGGCAATCCAAGGAAGCTGCATACCTTCATCGGAAACTCAAAGATGTCATCAAGGAGAATGTGTCACTTCGGCAACACGTGGAACGATTGCAGAAAGGACAGACACCGTCACGAAATGATGAAGTCCTTGAGTTGAAGAAACAAGTCGCGAAGCTTGAATTCTCTCTCCAAAAGGCTGAAGAGGAGAACTTGAGCGCCATTCGTAGCTCCGACTTCGAATGGTACGTGAAACTGGAAAAGCTCCGAAAGGATCTCGATGATCAAAAGGCGGAGGAGGTGGCTAGACTCCAAAGTGACTTGGCGCGAGACAATGATGCCTTCATAAACACACTTCGGGGACAAGTCGATAGACTTGTGGAGGACAATCATGACCTTCAAGATATTGTTGATCAACTTGAAAGGGAGGTTCGTCGTTATCAAAAGGAAAATAGTACTTTCGCTGATCAAGCCCGTCAGGGAGCGGAGAATCTCAAGCTGGCAAAGGATGAGATCACCGCCCTAAGGAAAGAAGCAACATCGTTAGCCACCGATCTCGAACGAGCGGAACGATACGTCGCAAGTACTGAAGAGCAAGCCAAGGAAGCTAGAAATCAATATGCGGATGCATGTGCCGAGCTCGAGGTGGCTCGTCAGATACTGGATGAAGCTGGCCTTGAGCATGAGACTATTGTCCGTGAAAATGAACGAGAGTTGAAGAGCCAAACTCTTTCGCTCAGCAAAGAGTTGGACCGGTTCAAACGGGACTATGCTGAACTGGAGAACGAGCTCCTCGAGACTCAACATCGTTACTGTGAATCGCAAGAAGAGGCTTCCAGGAAAACTGCCGATGAAGTAGACTACTTGACTGGAAAGATCGCGGAGATGGAAGCGGCACTCGAACTAGCCCGAGCCGACTATTCCGACTTGTCTATCAAGCTTGAAAAAGCACGAAAAGAAAGTCACTCGTTCCTTCGACAAGGAGAAAAACAAAGCCGAGAAAATGCACCGAAGTCGCTCCAGTCGTACAGTAGCAGCACATCAGAGGTCAGCAAAGCTCTATCGGACGATGAAAGTGAAGACGGTGATCTCAAGAAGAAGTTTGGCGATCTAGTGACCCAGCTTGAAAAAGTCAACGCAGAGCTACGTTCTTGCAGAGGTGAGCTGGAGCTTTTGTCAAGGGAAAACCAACACCTGAAGGACGACGTAGCTCGACTTGAAGAGTCTGGCGATAGGGGAGCGCAGGTTCTAGACAAGTTGTTCAACGGAGATGACCTACCTAATCGTGCAGTCAGAAGTCCTCTTGACCCCGAGCAACAGATCGACCGCGTCGAGGAAGCCCCAGCCCCGCCAACAATCGAAAGGGCACCAGAAAGTCTATTCAAGTTGCCGTTTTCATCCTGGTTCTCTCGCGATCCTCCAACGGAAGCGAACGCCGAAAGATCCGATAATTCGCCCGAGAGCAATCATACATCAAGAGATATGCCCGTTGACCTTCAGTCACAGCTTCACCTCGTTACGCGTGAGAATGAATTCTTGAAGGAAAAGATCATCTTGATAGAAAGCTCCAGACTTAACGAAACAAAGTCGTCCTCCGAACCGGTCGCAACGGAGCCGTCCGAAGTGAGACAGATGATTAAGGATCTTCAGGAATCACTTCAACTTAATGAGAAAAATGTGGACGAGCTCGACAGACTAAGCCAGAAACTTTTGTCAACAGAAAGAAAGCTGGTATCGACTCAGGTGGCGCTTGAAGAAACCAATGATCAGAACGATGATCTTCGAGCAGAAGTTCGGGAGCTGAAGGCTGCCGTCATGGATACGAGACAGAAACTTCAAGAAGCCGTAGCGGTCGAACAGGGAGTTCAATTTGGGGACTTGCGTGATCAGCTACATGCCTTAGCCGACGAAAAGTCAGCACTACAACAAAAGCTCGACGAGACGAAAATTGCTCTATCTACCGCGGAGTATGACCTAGCGAGCAGCAAAGAAGAAATTTCCGCGAAAGACACTGCGATTTCGAAGTCGAAAGGAGAAATCACCACTCTAGCGGACGAACTCGACCGTATGGGCCGAAACCTACACGACATAAAGGCTGCATACGAGGAAGTACTTGATCAACTACGACTAGGCCGTGAGAAAGAAAATGGAACCTCAAATCATATAAGGCAACTTTCAGAGCAGAACGAGAGTCTGCTGAGAGTCGTGGATGAACTGCAAGATGCTCTGGCTGTAGCTAGAGACGCTGAGCATAGAGTAACCGAAAAAGCTTCGCTCGACGGCGACCAAAGGTTGATGTTGATTGATGAGGTGTCAAAACTGTCAGACGCACTGTTAGAAGCGAGGCAAGAATATCACGCCGTAGTAGAGGAACTGGAGGCGGTATGTGATTTGTTTGAAGACGCCCGAGAAGAGGCGGAACGAAATGGAAAGGAGGCCGCCATTAGAGAGATTCGAACCGCCATGAAGGGTTCGCGTGAAAGGGACCGTCAGGTCATACGACAACAAGCTACGAAGATCTTCGAAGAAAACGCAGCGTTGCAACAAAAGCTGAGCGAAGTCGAGATGGCTCTTTCCCAAGCAAGACAATTCCAAAAACGTAGCGAAGAGGTTGCCGCTATGCGAACGGAAGTTCAAATCTTGCGAGAGACCTTGGAAGCCGAGGAAGACGAAATAAAGAGCCTGAAGGAGAGAGAACTCACACTGGATCTTGCCCTCGCAGAATCCAGGAACGAGTTGAAGCACACGAGGGCTGAGCTAGAAATTATCAAGGGACGTAGCCCAACCGACCAATCCATGGAAAGATCAGCTGGAGCACAATCCGTCGAGGAGCTCCGTCCGACGGGAAACAGCACAGAGTTCAATGCGTTGAGGGAAAGGTTGCAAGTGATGCTAGAATGCGCCGAAAACGAACTGCTATACCCTCGCTCGATCGACAGTCAATACGAAAGTCGCAACGAGGGTCTCAGACTTAAGTTCGAGCTACTAGATTTGAGTACGGCACTAGAGAAAATCATGCGAGAAAATACCGTCATTGAAGAAGAGCTCGAGTATATGAGACGAGTTGCAGAGAGCGCTAGAAAAGACGGTGAGACTGAAGGCCGACAGCGAGGCATGAATGAAGTGCGCACTGAAGCAAATAGGCAGCGCCAGCACGAAACAAAGGAGTTCAAGGAAAAGTGCAATGCGCTTATTTCCGAAAATTCCACGTTGATGCGAAAACTTCGAGAGAACGAGGTTCAGCTATCTCTAGCTGTCATGTCCAAGGAAGAGTCGAGTCACGAAGTAGCACGACTCGAAGAAGAATTGCAAATTGCCACAATGAAGTTAGCTGGTCTCCAGCAAGAGGTGCTGGATCTGACAATGGAACTTGCGACCCGCGAGGAAAAGGGTATTAACTACGTCAAGCCATCCAGAGACTCGAGTGGCACAGCCATGGAGAACGTGAAGCTGCAGACAAAGCTCAGGTACACGGAGGGGTTGCTCGAGCGAACGAAGCAATCTGACGAAAGATGTAAACAAGAGATTGTGAAACTTTCCAACTCCCTGAACGAATCAGAGCAAAAGGTTGAAGAGCTCAAGCGCATCTGCGCAGAGGCCAATGCGAAGCTTGCGACGATGAAGTCGAGCAAGGATGCGCTGGTATCGGAGAAACATGCGCTGCAGACAAGGGTCCTAAAGGCCGAAACTACCACCAGCCAGACATCGATGGCTAATCTGAAGGAACTTGAAGAATTTCAATATGCATTTCAGCTGTCGAAAGAGGAAAATGCGAAACTCAGATCGCAGACAGCTCTATTGAAGGAGACGCTCGAAGCCAGTAGAAGAGAGCTCGATGGATTGAGGACGCAATTTGACAGAGTCTACAAGGACAAATCGTTCAGGGATAATGGCGAGGTAGCAGTCTTGAGAGAACAACTCAAGAGTCTGGTTTCTGAGAAGGCGGCGCTGCAGAAACAAGTCGACGAGTCAAAAGTGAATCTAACTCTGCAGAAGTACACTCAAGATCGCAACCTTGAGGAGCTAAAGGTGTACCAAGACAAGCTGTTGACAACCCAGAAGGCGGCCACCAACGCACAATACATTGACCAATCCAAAGCCGAAGAAGAAATCGCTCAATCGAGAGAGGATGCTAAAGCAGCCATGCGTGTCTTGCGGCAGACAAGTCACTGTCTGGATCTTGTAGAAGGCCTGGAAAGTAGTTCACTGGAGATTGATGAAACTCTCGTGGGACGAGCAGAGGATATCAAGAAGAGAGTTTCTGAAGTCACCGCCCTTCTAGCAAAGGCTCGAGGTGAATGTAGCACCGTGAATGACCAGATCTTCCGTCTCTCTAATGAGCTCAAGGCACAGGAAAGAAAGGCGGCTGCAGGTGAGACAGCCCTCGAACGGCTTCGACAGGCGCAGCTTCGAGACAAAGTAGAGCTTGAGCTGAACGAAGTAAAGTGTGCTGATGCAAAGAAAGAAGCAGCAGGCTACAAGAGCGAAATTCATAGACTTAGATCAGCACTTGAAAATGCCCACAAAGAGCATTCCTCGCTGCGTGGACAACTGGAACAAATGAACTTCCGTGTCCAACAAATGTGCATGGAAGCCGAGGCAAAGGGAAAGGCCGCGGCAACCGAAGCTCTCCGAGCTGGGATGGGAAATGCCGCCGATAGCGACCGCAGGGAGCTAATGACTCAGTTCAAGAAGTTCTACGATGAGAATGTATCTCTCCAGATACAGCTCGACAGACACAAGATCATGGTTGCGAACCTGGAGCGCGAAGTTCAGGAATCCTCGGACAAGACGGCGACACTTGAGTCAGCCAACAAGAGGTTGACCGAAGAACTAGATTCGCTCCGCGACGACCTTGATCAGGCCAAGGCCCATCGCACGAAGGTCGTTCAAGAACTGGCAGCTGTAAAGGACCGAGTATCTGAAATGTCAGATGAAAGGAAGATGAAAGAAGAAAAACCTGAAACCGATTCTGGAGAGTCCCTCATCAGCATGCAACCCTTCCCCGTCGAAAAGAAAGCTGCCATCTTGCCCGGATTTCATGAACAGTTCAGCAAAATGGTTCGACCAAACCTCGTAGTCGACGTTCAAGAGGAAGACAAAAAGCCTGTGGTCTCCACAACGAACGAAATGCTTTTGGAAAGTCCTCGAACGAACACGAGGAAGATGCAGCTAATTGAATTGCAACGGCAGGTACAGATGGCTATTGAAGAGAGTTCTCAACGAACAGACGAGATCCGATATAGTAATCCGACTTCCGTAGGAGGTGGACGTCCCCCCATTGACATCGAAACTGCGTTCAATCGACGAGGGAGGTCGGCATCGCCCGCCAAAAGGGAGAATAGGATCCATGGACTGTCCTCTGAAATTCTGTTTTCGAGTCAACGAAGTTTCCCCAGGACTTCGATGCACACGGATTATGCCGTAGTCGGGAGTGAACCACGACGCTATGAGGTATTAATGGATGAAGATTCCTCGATTCACTCGTCTGCTGATCAGGTCAACTCTGAATCACGAGAAGAGAGTCATGAATCTCCAATGACCAAGGGTTTGGCCATGCCGACGACGACGACGACTCCTCCGTCTCCCCGGCCCCTCCTCCTCCCCCGATCAGTGCCTGGGAAGGAGAGTAAGAATCTAACTTCGAGAGCTCTTGAAGCGATTGCACAGAGTAAGCAGAACAAGTACCGATATCGCAACTTGCTGTCCGGCAAGGATCGAAGCGAGGTCCAGCCGCCTTCACCTTCTGCCGTGGAGGATAGAGGACGAGAGTAAAGAGAAAAGGATGACCAAACAGAAAGTAATATTGAATATCTTGTACAGTAGATTATTTTTAATAAAGAACTAATCATAGAACGAGGACTGAAGCTTACTTCACTTTTCCCTGGAATCGATGCGATTCATTCATTTTTGTATGGCTGTAGACTCTCGTGTGAGTTTAGGGTCGCTACGGATCGAGTCAAATTTTCACCAACTTTACGAGGATAGGACCTCT